>Ga0302127_10002539_pt1 | contig 11019 bp, 8 predicted proteins | sample CB4_SCM_MG_FD_204452 | JGI IMG/M metagenome (GOLD analysis project Ga0302127, IMG submission 204452) | Marine microbial communities from Western Arctic Ocean, Canada - CB4_SCM | ecosystem: Environmental > Aquatic > Marine > Oceanic | place: Canada: Western Arctic Ocean | collected 2017-09-24
TCCACATCGGTGCCGGTTACGGTCAGGCGGCGGCCATCTGGCCAACGTACACGGATCTCGACCTCGGTTTCCTCTCCCAAGCCGAAGTGCACCTCGGCTGGGTTTTGCGACGTGTAATTGTTACCAATACGGATTTCACGCAGTTGGGTGCCGGCCGTCGTTGTCACAGTGACTCGTGCGCCGACGGCGTCCGTATTACGCCCGTTGGTTTCCAGGCGGACTGAGAGGTAGTGATAGTCATTTTCGGTCGTGTTGCGGTAGTAGACCAGTTGGTTGTCATCGCTGTTGGCGATGACGATGTCCTGCAGGCCGTCGCGGTCGGCATCGAAACAAGCTATACCGCGGCCCTGTCCTATATGATCGAGGCCAGCATCCTGTGCGATCTCCGAAAATGTGCCGTCACCCTGGTTGTGGAACAACCGTATGCGGTCCACGGTGTAGTCATTTGCTTCCACCTCATCCAGGCGGTTCCAACCGTTTACCTGCGCTATGTCCAGCCAGCCATCGTTATCAAAATCAGCGAAGCACGCTCCCCAGCCCCAGCCTCCATCCGCGACAGCCGCCGTGCCAGTGACGTCCCTGAACGTGCCGTCACCTTCATTGCTATATAGACGGTTACCGTAGTTGATAACGTCGTTGGCAGATTCCCCCGTCTGGTGAATGGATGACACGAACCAGTCCATGTCGCCATCGTTGTCGTAGTCTCCCAGGGCAGATCCCCTGCCTCCCTGGTCCTTGATCACGTCACGATCCGTCGCAAGCACTAAGCGGCCGTCACCCTGGTTAAGGTAGACCTGACTGCTGCGAAAGTCGGATACTATTAAAAGGTCCTGATCACCGTCGTCGTCGATATCGCTCCATGTCGGCGTATAGGAATAGTCGGTGCGCGACTGGGGCGTTCGTGATGCGACCTCGTCGGGGTCAACACCCTCGATCAGAGTCGTGGCGACCTGCGATGGAATACTAACGTTTGCGAAAGTGCCATCGCGATTATTACTCCATAACGTCTCTGTATCTGCATTCTGCGGGCTGCCCCAGTGACCGAGTGCCAGATCTAGATCGTTGTCAGAATCGTAGTCTCCGAAGCTCGCTGACATAGTGTTGGGAACAGTAAGAGCGATGCCCGACGATACCGTGACGTCCACGTAGGTGCCATCACGGTTTTCCATCACATAGAAATCATCGCCTTCTACCGCACCTACGAACAGGTCGAGATCGTTGTCGCTATCGATGTCGGCAAAAACCGAGCCACTACCCTTGTGAACGAGATCGAGACCGACGTCGGATGCCACATTGACGAAGGTGCCGTCGCCCTGATTCTGAAACAGCGCGTTTGCAGCTACGTTGCCCCCAACCACGTAAAGGTCTATGTCACCGTCGTCGTCGTAATCCGCCGCTGCAATACCGCTCGCTCCAAATTCAGCATCGCTGTTACTGGGAACATTATAGCCCCAAGTCCGATCGAGCCCAGATGTGCTAGTGGGTTGAAGAGTGAATTCGAGGTCGACTCTGGGCGCTAACGGCTCGGGTGGATTCTGAGTTGAGGGACCAGGCTGAGGATTTTCCGACCCACCTCCGCCGCAAGCAACGACGGCCACCACGACCAGCAGTACCGTAAATAGCCTTGTAATGGACTGGCCCACTATCGCCTGATTTATCTTTTTTTGCATAGGTCTTTGAGGGCCTAGAATAGCTTATTTATTCGTGAGTAGCGAGGTGCATTCTTTCAAAATGTTCATCAGTAACAGAGGGGTTTCAAGCAGTGGCAAAAGCTTTTTCATTTTGGATCTCTCGGCCGCGATTTGTCGCGGTGAACCTTGGTTTGGCTTTCGAACCCAACAGACTTTTGTACTTTACCTCGGACTTGAGGGTGGGGCGGGTCTACAGAAGCGGGGCAAGGGCTGGGAGGTTGACCATAGCACCGAATTCCCTTCAAACTTTCGTTATCTAATCGATGATTTTGATCTCTCTAAAAGCAAGGATGTGAATGTGCAGATGACTTTACGTGGGTGCTAACGAATCTACGTTACATTATGAATATGAGTGTTTTCATACGTATCTGTCACATTATTAAGCTTTAAGGTAAATAAGATCGAGAAGGTCCTTAAACTAAATCACTCGTCCAAATTACTAATACATAGGTAGCTTAGGAGTCCCAAACTTGAAGTGTGGGTACCCTGGGGGTTGGGGGTGCTGGTCTTTGAGAATAGGGTGGTGTTGGATCGGTTTATCTAATCCCGTGTGCGATGAGGGCACAAATGACGGAATAATTTAGGAAATGGCCTGAAAGTCGCGTCTATTCTCAAGGATCGCCGTAGGTTGGCCGCTTGTTGGAGAAACGATAGAGCGGCGAGCGAGGCTCAGTGTCCCTGGACCTGACGCTGGCTATTCAGGCACTCCGCCTCGAGTGGGACAGTTTATTCCAAAGGTTGACGCGCAAGCCGCCTAGGTCGACGACAACAGGGCCTTTCAGCCGCAGTATAGCCAGGATGAATTAACAGAGCTCAATCAACTGCAACAGCTGCTGACGCAGTAAAAATCACTGCCGAAACAGTTGGTAGTCCAAATGGTAGTCCATTTGCAAGTCTAAAACCCAACCCCATTGATTCTAAGGGGCTGCAGGAGATTAGTGGAGGTGGATAGGGATTCGAACCCTGCAGTCGCGAGTTGGTCAATCAATGATCGCCTGCAGAATGACCTTCTCCAAATCGCCAGACACATTCCTACCCCGTGGCATAACCTCGCAGTCACGCGACTCAGTTGATTGAGAAGTTCTCTTCACCGTGTTTCAAACGGACGTTATGATCATCCTATTGCGCCTTGTCGGGCCAGAGCCTGCATGTCCTCCATTTCCAAACCCAGCTCAGCAAGAATCTCAACGGTGTGTTCACCTACTTCAGGCGATGTGTGTCTATGTGAGGTCGGTGTGCCCTCAAACTGAACCGGTGGACGTGGTTGCCTCATGCGTCCACCACGAGGGTGATCAAACTCTTCCAGCACGCCTATCGCCTCTACCTGTGGATCGCTAATCACATCGGCGCGACTGTTAACTTTGGCAACGGCAATTTCACTGGCGGCTAGTATCTCGATGACCTCGGCAGTCGAATAGCTACTGGTGTCAGCCCCCAATCTGTGGGATACGATGGCTCCGTCCTTGGTGTTGCTAATTTCATATAGATCAGCAAGATCTCCAGTGGGCTGAACATCCTCACCCACGAAACTGTAGTTCCACATCAGGTCTGGCCAGTTGAAATAAATGCCAGCATCCAGCATCGACAGTTTGATGTGTTGCCCTCCTTCACCACTGGCGCGAGCAAATAGTGCCGCCGTAATCCCCTGCGCTGCAATGAGCGCAGTGACCTTGTCATAGATAATCGATCGCACCATCTGCGGCTTACCTTCAGATTGTGCATCAACGGCGCCACTTATTCCTTGGATCACATAGTCATACACACGTTGTTCCGCATAAGGACCTACTTCACCCACCCCGCTGATTGACGTGTAGATCAGATTTTCATTAAGCTTTTTTAATTTCTCATAGCCAAGGCCAAGCTTGTCCATTTTACCAGGACGATAATTTTGAATGACGATGTCACTGGTTTCGGCGATTAGTCTCGCAATGGCTGCACCTTCAGGATGTTTCAGGTTTATGCCGATGGAACGTTTGTTACGGTTAATCATCGAGAACATAGCGCCAACACCGTTGCGCTGTGCACCAAGACCTCGAATGCCATCGCCCCAACCTGGAGGTTCTACTTTAATGACATCCGCCCCTTGATCAGCAAGCATGACCGCTGTCATCGGACCAGAAACGACCGAGCAAAGGTCGAGTACGCGTACGCCTGCTAAAGGACCTTGGCCGCTCATAAGTTGTATCTCTCAAAAACCATTGTTGATGTTAACCGCAATTCCGCACACCATTCAAAATATCGTTCACGCAGAAGGGTAGTGCGTAAGATAGCCTACTGGATCTGGCGAAACAGGACGGATTACCCCATGAGTATGGCGTTCCGTCATTTGATGAAGGTGTGTTGATATGATCGATGGAAATAGGGCGACCCGCAGGGATCTTGTTTGTTGGCGGTTAACTCCTCTGTTGACCGTTCTTCGGAAAATGTGGTTTATTCACCCTATTTTCAAAACTAGAGCCTCATAGCCTGATTTGACTGGATGGGCTATTCATCCCTATAGGGCATAGCCGTATTTCGCTAATTCCAGATTCAGGTTGTTGACCAACCAGTGATTGTCCTCTCGCGAGGCATCCAAAATCCGTTGCGTAATCTCTGGAGATAGTTCGACGGAAGCGGGGGCATCATCAGTAACAGCTGCTGACGCAGTAAAAATCACGGCGGAAACAGTTGGTACCCTTTTTGGTACCCTCCGAGCGACTTCAAAACTCAACCCTCTTGATTCTAAGGGGCTGTAGGGAATAGATGGCGGAGGGATAGGGATTCGAACCCTAGGTGCCCTTCGGCACGCTGGTTTTCAAGACCAGTGCATTCAACCGCTCTGCCACCCCTCCGGTGACTAGATTGCTCTCGCCATTATAGACGGCGTGCGACGCGCAATATACGCGATAACGTCGCTCTTGTTAAGATAATGTGATGTCAGAACTATTTATTATCTTGATCATCGCAGCTGCTGCACTCTATTGGCGTGCGGCAGCGCTATCGAAAGAGATTGCGGCCAATGCTGCACGGCGTGAATGTAATCTCAATGATGTCCAGTTACTGGACCAAAGTGTAAACCTGATTAGACTTTCTGCGAGTCGCGATGACAATGATCGCTGGCGCCTGTGGCGAGCATATCGATTTGAATACGCTACCAATGGCGAGGACCGTTTTGTCGGTCGCGTGACCACATTAGGGCAAAAAGTCACTCGGATAGAGATGGAAACCTTCGGGCCTCTGGTTCACTAAGCTGTCGTTGGGTAGTCCGTTAGGGTGACACGGTCTTGTCAAAGTTCTCTATCCATATAGCAAGATCCATATGTTTTTCATCCTTCAACAGGATTCCCATATAAAATTCGCCTTCCTCTCCCTTCTCCCTGTGAATTTCACCTCTAAGCAGATACATGGCAAAAGGATCGCCAATACCAATGGTAACGTTGAGCATGCTGCCAACGTGAAGTTTTTGCACGGTAGAAAATTACAATCGATGGATTGATAGATCCTCGGCTACGCAGGAGACTGATTCGCCAACCATATCAGGGGCCTCTTCGCACTCATGAATATGTACGAAAAACTTAATGTGATTGGGTATCCTGGGTTCAGTCCTTTGCTCGATGACCTTCTTCCTTTAAATCATTGCGATGTCGATTCTATAACGGTTCTATCAAGCTACGATATGTTTTCAAATGCTTTAGGGCTTCCGCATGCTCCCCGACAAGTTCATAGAGTCTTGATAGATTGTAATGTGCATCAGCGAAAGTAGTGGCCCCTTTATAGGCATTAATCGCATCCTCAATACGTCCCATATCTTCCAGCAGAGTCCCCAAGTTAAACGCAGCGAGCACATTATCCGGTTCTGCCGTAAGCGCATGCATATAGTGGTTTTCAGCAGCATCATACTCACCAGCCTCCTGCATCAGCCGACCGATGTTTACGTGAGCGTCACTGTGTGTAGCGTCGAGTTCCAGCGCTCTAAGGTAGGCTGCTGGTGCGTCTTCCGGGCTAACCGCCTCGAGATCGACACCGAGATCAAACCAGTCATCACTGGTGAGATGGTCACTGGATTCAGCATCTTCTGCTGCCTGTTTGGCAAGCGGTGCAACGGTACCAGCCAGTTCTGCGACCGCAAAATTGAAGTGAATCTGACCAGATTCAGCGTTATACATCTGCTCGTCCTGACGGATAACCACCGCACCGCCATCACCGTCGATGCGCAGCGAAGACAGTGACCGCTCTGCGGGCATACGTTGTTTGAGTTGCATCAGTGACTTATTGATGCGTGACTTACGAACGCCAGCATCCAATAGTTCCTTGGCGGTTCGCAGGATAACGATATCCTGGAAACTGAAACGATAGTGTCCTCTAGGGGTTCTTTCAGGGTCCAGCACGCCAGTACGCGCGATCTCTCGAATCGTTTCTTCTTGTATATCCAGCAATTCAGCGACGTCCTGCGTCGAATATCCCTTCATATCTTCACTACAAACCCAGGGTTACTTCGATGCCGCCTTTTTGACCTTTCCCTTTGGCTTGTTCGCCTTGGCTTTCGATATGGTCTTTTTCTGGCGGCCCGTTTTGGCTTGCTCGACGACTCGTTGGACGCAAGACTAGCCTTTAAGGTCTCCATGATATCAATTATCTTGGCATCTTCCTGCTCTTCTTGTGCACCGACAACATCCTGTCCATTTATCTTTTTGTCGATAACGTCCAGCATGTGATGGCGAATCTTATCGATATAGTTTTCTTGATAAAATTCCTTACTGGAACCCCGCTCTACAAGCGGAGCAGCGACATAGAGTTCGGTAGACTAGATCCCTGCATGAGAGATCTCTGCAGATGAAAAGCTGCGTAGTTCTTGCTGGTGTCGTAACTGCACCATGATTAAACCTTCATCGAAGGAGTGAATCATCACCCAATAACCTTTTCCCCGGGGTGACTCACATGACAGATATCTTGGATAAAACCTTTTAAAACAAATTGATATGTAGTTTATATCAGGTGAATTATCGTCACATGTAAAGATCTATGACAGCATAAACTGTCGATCCGATAGGTCAGTCTATATAATGGCGCGCTTTATTTACGTTTCCTGGAGACAACATGGCTAAGTTTAAATGGGACGATCCCTTTTTCCTAGACGATCAACTCACTGAAGAAGAGCGTCTTGTGCGTGATACAGCTCAAAGCTATGCGCAGGAAAAACTAATGAGCCGTATCAAGCAGGCGCATCGCGACGAGCACTTTCATCGTGAAATCATGAACGAGATGGGTGAGCTTGGTCTACTGGGTTCGACCTTGCCTGAAAAATATGGGTGTCCAGGCGTCAATTATGTCTCATACGGACTGGTAGCCCGCGAGGTGGAGCGGGTAGACAGTGGTTACCGCTCAGCAATGAGTGTTCAGTCGTCTCTGGTGATGCATCCCATATACGCCTACGGGACCGAAGAGCAGCGTATGAAATATCTGCCGAAACTGGCAACAGGCGAGTGGGTCGGTTGTTTTGGCCTGACAGAGCCTGACCATGGATCAGATCCGGGTAGCATGATTACCAAAGCAGATAAAATTGACGGGGGCTACGTGCTCAACGGGGCGAAAATGTGGATTTCCAATTCACCGATTGCAGACGTCGCGGTAATTTGGGCTAAGCTCGACGGTGTTATACGTGGCTTTGTCGTCGAACGGGATATGGCAGGTTTCTCTACGCCTAAAATCGAAGGTAAATTTAGTCTTCGCGCTTCGATCACAGGTGAAATCGTGTTGGATAATGTCGAAGTCCCCGAAGAGAATATACTACCCAACGTATCGGGGCTGGGTGGTCCATTTGGCTGCTTGAACAAAGCCCGTTTCGGTATAGCCTGGGGCGCCATGGGCGCGGCTGAATTTTGCTGGCATGCCGCCAGAAGCTACACGATGGAGCGCAGCCAGTTTGGTCGTCCGCTGGCTGCCAATCAATTGATTCAAAAGAAACTCGCTGATATGCAGACCGAGATTACCCTTGGACTACAGGGCGCGCTGCGGCTAGGCCGCCTTATGGACGAAGATAACTGCCCGGTTGAAAACATCTCCCTAATGAAACGCAATAACTGCGGCAAGGCATTAGATATTGCACGTCTGGCGAGGGATATGCATGGCGGCAACGGCATATCCGATGAATACCATGTTATGCGGCATCTCATGAACCTAGAAACTGTGAATACCTATGAGGGGACACACGATATCCACGCCTTAATCCTCGGTCGAGCACAAACCGGTCTGCAGGCATTCACCGGGCGCTAGCGCGCTCACGAGTGTGTGTATGCAGTCAATGTCCTACAGCCAGGCGGGTTCATTTCGCTAAAAACATCGGTCACTTATCCGTCTGCATATATGCCTTTTACCTGCTATTCAGAACCCCGCTAAACGGATAACTTACTCCTCGCATTCACTGTTTAGGAGAGTAGCGTGATACGAGTACTTATCGTCGACGACCATCAATTGGTAAGAATCGGTACTTCTCGACTGTTGCAAGACGTTGAAGGGCTGGAAATAGTCGCAAATGCCGAAAGTGTTGAACAAGCCATAGAGTTAATGCAACAGCTATCACCCGATGTTGTACTCATGGATGTACAGATGCCTGGCATTGGTGGATTGGAGGCAACCCGACGGTGTTTGCGCATTGACCCGGATGTGAAAATCATCGCAGTCACTATGCACGAAGATGAGCCCTATCCTTCAAAACTTTTCAAGGTGGGGGTCAGTGCTTACATCACCAAGAAAGCACACATGGAAGAAATGGTCCGAGCCATCAAAAAAGTGATGGCAGGGGAACGCTAAACCAGTTCAGTTGTTGCCCAACAACTGGCGCTTCGTCCATTCAGCGACAAACAGGCATCTCCTTTTAAACAGCTGTCCAGCCGCGAAATGCAAATCACGTTGATGGTCATCATGGGGCACAAAGTCAATGAGATATCGGAACGTCTGTCATTGTCTCCCAAAACAATTAACAGCTACCGTTACCGAATTTTCGAGAAACTTAACGTGAATAACGACGTGAGTCTAACGAAGCTCGCCATCATGCATAGCATTATTGATGCTGAGGTTGCTGCTTAGCGCTTTGAGAAAATCGATAGCCATGTAAACTAGGTCGTTACCATTCAACAGCGACCCTGCATATGGCTACATTGGTCGATTGCACGCGGTGCCGAGTACTGCAAAAACAGTTTCGGTCACTGCGTAAAGGTTTTCCCGATTACTGGAATAAGCCAGTGCCAGCTTCCGGTAACCAGAGCGCGACCCTAATGATCGTTGGACTCGCACCGGGCAAACATGGCGCAAATCGTACCGGTATACCGTTCACCGGGGATGCCTCAGGTGATTTGCTGTTTCAAACACTGCAAAAGCTTGATCTCGTCGATCGAGTGATCATCACGAATGCCGTCAAATGCCTGCCCGTACAAAACAAACCCAGCACAATCGAAATCAACAACTGCCAACGACATCTTAAACCCGAGGTAGCCAGTCATTGCGAAAAGTCATCCGCAATTTTTCTGGCGCTCGGACAGGTTGCGCACAATGCGCTGCTAAAAGCATTCGGCTACACCTTGTCACATTTTCCATTTGCTCATGGTGCGAAACATAAACCCTCAGATCATGTCACTTTAGTTGATTCGTACCATTGCAGTCGCTATAACATACAGACCAAACGTCTCACACCAGCCATGTTCGAATGCGTTGTCGCTAAAGCGGCACGACTTGCTGGCAATCAATAAACCACCCGGATTTGTAGTGACTGATTTCGATAGTACAACGCTCCTGAAGCAACTGACCACAAGGCCGGGCGTCTATCGCATGTTCGATGAAAAAGGTGATGTGCTGTACGTGGGCAAGGCCAAGAATCTTAAGAACAGAGTGTCCAGCTACTTCCGTTCTTCGGCCTTGGATGGAAAAACCCTGGCCCTGGTTAATCGCATTCATCTAGTGGAAACAACGGTAACCGCCAGCGAGACAGAGGCACTGCTACTAGAACAATCACTTATCAAGGATCTTAAACCACCATATAACATCGTATTCAGAGACGATAAATCCTATCCATTTATTTATCTCTCGAGTGAAGATGAATATCCAAGACTCGCTTTTCATCGTGGCGCACAGCATAAAAAAGGTCGATACTTTGGACCTTTTCCCAGTGCATATTCAGTTCGTGACAGTTTAAACATTCTGCAAAAGGTATTTCTCGTGCGCCAATGCGAGGATGCTTTTTTTCGGAACCGCACACGGCCCTGTTTGCAATATCAGATAAAGCGCTGTTCTGGTCCGTGCTGCGACCTCGTGAGTAAGGCCGACTATGCCGATGATGTAGAGCATGCCGCCATGTTCCTGGCGGGCAAGAATCGCGCGGTAATCGAAAATTACGCCAACAAAATGGATCAGGCGTCGAACGACCTGGAGTTTGAACGCGCCGCACACTACAGGGATCAAATAACACACCTGAGAAAAATCCAGGAGCAACAATATGTGGTAGGACAGAAAGGGGACTTTGACGTTTTGGCGGCGGTGTTGAGTTCCGGTGGGGTTTGCGTTCTGGTGACTTACATTCGTGGTGGACGTATGCTAGGTAACAAGACCTTTTTTCCCAAGCTCAAACTCAATGAAAGTGCTAGCGAGGTACTCACCGCATTTATCCCGCAGTTTTATCTGGAGGGGCAGGGTAGTCGTGAAATTCCCCAGGAAGTCATCGTAAACACCGGCATCGAAGACAAATCAGTATTAATCCAGGCCCTATCGGCAAAAGCCGGACGTAAAGCTATGATCTCAGATCATGTGCGTACGCAGAAAAAGCGCTGGCTGGCGCTTGCGGTGACTAATGCCGAGCAGGCTCTTGGAGTACATCTTGCGACCCGAAATAATATGCAGCAGCGATTTGACGCTTTGCAGGAAGCTTTTAGCCTTGATGCCATGCCGGAGCGCTTAGAGTGTTTTGATATTAGCCACAGTTCAGGTGAAGCAACTGTTGCCTCCTGTGTGGTGTTTGACCAAAATGGCCCGGTAAAGTCGGATTATCGTCGCTTTAACATTGACGGTATTACACCAGGAGACGATTATGCAGCGATGTCCCAAGCGCTGCGTCGGCGCTATACTCGGATTAAGAAAGGAGAGGGTCTCTTACCGGACATTCTGTTTGTCGATGGTGGGAAAGGTCAGTTGCGCGAAGCAGAACGTATCCTTGAAGAGCTACAAATTATTGGTATGACACTCATTGGTGTTGCCAAGGGACCCACTCGAAAAGCGGGACTGGAAAGTCTTTTCCTTAGTGGTGGACCCGAAGTACACTTATCCCCGGATAATCCTGGTTTGCATCTCATACAACACATTC
>Ga0302127_10002543_pt1 | contig 11005 bp, 8 predicted proteins | sample CB4_SCM_MG_FD_204452 | JGI IMG/M metagenome (GOLD analysis project Ga0302127, IMG submission 204452) | Marine microbial communities from Western Arctic Ocean, Canada - CB4_SCM | ecosystem: Environmental > Aquatic > Marine > Oceanic | place: Canada: Western Arctic Ocean | collected 2017-09-24
CTCGCGCTGAGTTTGAGTAAACAAGAGGAAGGGTTGCACGAGAAAGATCCGTTTCGATTGGCGAGGGAGGCGCTGGAGAAGTGTCCGCAAGCGCAGGCGTGGGTGAGTCGAGACGTGACAGACGTCGGAGAGCAGAGTGGGAAAACAACGATTGAAACCGTGTGGTTGGCGTATAGTTTGTACGAATGCTTACCGGCGAGGTGTAAGGAAGCGCAGAGCGTCGTGCCTAAATTTTCTTCCTCTTCTTCTTCTGCGAAAGAGGATTCGTTTTTCGCTTACGAGAATTTGAAGAAAGTGAGTCACGCTTTGGCGGAGTGTCCGCACGCGCACCCGAGGGTGCACCCTATTTGGGAGATTTTATGCGAAGCGTGTAGAAGTAATAGCGATGACGATAAAAAAGGAGGAAACAAAGCGGGAGCGACGACGAAAATATCAGCAGGAAGCAACTTGACTCGATTGGAGGCGTTGTGGGAGACGTGTTGCGAGAACGGGTTGTTTAAAGCACCATCGCATCAGAGAAAGTACCTCGGGTTTCGCATATTTTCGATGCTGTTGCGAAACGCGACGGCATCGGAGACTGCGAAGTTGTTCACGTCGCCAAACTTTATTAAATGTTTAGTTTCGAACTGCGCCAAACCGGAGAATTATTTACACGCTTGCAGCACGGATTGCTTGAAAGCCATCGCGAGGTGCGCGAAACATCCAGAAACGAGCGCGAAGAAACGCGTGGCGATCGTGGCGGCGTTGAGAAAGGTTGGCATTCACAGATTTGAGAAGCAGTTGGCGAAATCGAGTGGGATTTCCACGTTATTGGCTGGATTAACGAGAGAGGAAGCGAAAGCGTATTGCGAAGAGTTGAGAGAAACAATCTTGGAGAAATCAGATTTGGCGACACAAGACGAGAGTGACGACGAGAACGAAAACGATGATAACGACGAGGAAAAGAAAAAGAAAATCAGTCGCGATTTCAAACGGTTGTGGGCGCTAGAACAAATGTGTTCGATTACGTCGGCATTATCGCCGAGCGATCGTTTGGACGTTTTGCATTTTTGCTTGTTCCACGCGTTTTATTCCACGTCCAAGAAACAGCTGCCAAAAACAGTCGTGGGTAAAAACATAGAAGATTGTCCCGATGTGCTCAGAAGAGCATTTTCGACGCGTTTACTTGGCATATTATTGACGAACATTCGATCGCGCGGACGCACGCAACAGCAGAAAAAGCAACAAAGTCAAAATACTAAGAACGGTAAAAATCATAAAGATAAAGGCAACGAAGCAAACGAAGAGGACGAGGAAGAAGAAGAAAAATTCGATGCGCTCTCGGAAGCGTGCGAAGCGGTGTTAAACTTCGATGCCGACGCTTCGGTGACGGACGTTATTCCGAATAGCGCGCGAGCGAAAGACGCGCGCAAAAATCTTGCGAATGCTTTGAAACTCTGCGAAAAAAAGCAAAATGCCGACGAAAGCGGCGTCGCGACGTCGATTATTCCGCTGCTTAAAACTTTAATCGTTTTACACGCGTCTGATCCGAAGCAGTTCACGTCGATCGTCGAGGATATTCCTCGATGCGTCGAAGAGCTTCTCCAGCCGCCGAAGAAGAAAAAGACAACCAAGAAAAAATCGACGAAGAAGACACTGGAGGAGGAAGAAGAGGAAGAGCACGATTTGGAGCCGATGGACGTTCTCAACGATTTATTGATTGCATTTCTCGCGCAACCGTCCGCGTTATTGCGCGACGTCACCGAACGTACTTTTAAAGGCGTGTCTGGGAAAATCACCGATCGAGGTATCGAAGATATTCTCAACGTCGTCGAGAACATGGGTGCCGGGAAGCGCGGCGACGAGAACGACGATGAGAATGACGACGAGGATGACGACTCCGACGATGAAGATATGCTCGAAGAAGAAGACGACTCTGACGACGACGACGACGACGACGACGATTCCTCGAGTAGCGATTATGATTCAGACGAAGACGACGATGAGAACGATTCAGACGCTGGTATGGACACGGAAGCGAACGAAGGCGCGATTGAAGCCATTCGCAAATCCGCACTGAAAATTCAAGAAGATGACGACAACTCCGACGATTCTGACTCGGATGATTTTACGGACGAACAAATGTTTGCCACCGATAAACTTCTCGCCGACGCATTCAGGGCGAAAAGACAGGAGCTTTCGCGCAAGAAAGCTTTGAAAGTCGCCGCTGCAGATTTCAAGTTTCGAGCTTTATCGCTTCTCGAACTCTTTGCAAAGTCGCAGCCGAGCTCAAAGTTTCTTCCTGAAATCATCGTTCCACGGTTACTCAGCGCCTCTAGAAACGCTCGAATACGGTTTAAGAGTAACCCGATGGAAAAATCGTTCTTGGAACTCGCGCAAAGAATCGATAGCGTCTTGACGAAACACGCGTGCAAACACGCAGCGATGGTTACCGGTACGAGAAAAGATATTCACGAAATCTTGACGCAGTTGATCGATGTCGCCGATAATGGCGCTGGAGCTGGACGCGATAGCGACGCGGCGAAAGGTTTCGCGAAGACTGCTGCCGTAGCGTGCGCATATATCGCCAAAGTCATGGAGAGTAACGGCGACGGCGAAAGCGCCGCTGAGATTTACAAAACGGCAATCACGGAAAAGTTTGAAAAGAAAACCAGTCGATTGCGCGCGCCGTTTTTTGCCGAGCTCATAAAGCTTTCTCCGAACGTGTTGGCATCGTCTTCCAAAGAACTCGCTTCGTTGTGCGATTTAGGCGATAGCGCTCGCGCGCAGTTCTTGCGGCAAGAGTCGTTACAACTGCTCTTTCAAATCTTTTCCTGTAAGCAAAGAGACCCGTCGATTCCTTCCGCGGAAGAAGTGAACTCGATGTGTGAGATATCGCTGGCGAACGCCGTCAAAGCAGACGTCGAAAACCAAAGTCGACGCGCAGACACTTCCAAGATGTGCGCAAACGTTTTCGAAGCGATTGGACGCCACGCCGAAGGTTTTTCGTTTTCACAAAAAGCCAAAGCGGCGATTGAGAACGCCATCGAAACGCAAAAAGAAAGAGCGCCGCAACCGAGTCAAAAGACTGTTCAAGCGTTAGAACGCATCGCGAAAGCGCTCGATGATGCGAAAAAAACGAACAGTAGTACTAACGATGAAGGCAAGAAGAAACGAAAAAGTTCCATCGCCGGGGATGATGATCACGACGAAAGAGAGAAAAAGAAGAAGAAAAAGAAGGCGCTCAAGAAGTGAACTTAAAGTAGCGCTGAAGTAAAAGTAAAATTGTACCATCAGCACATACGAATCCTCGCATAATTACAACAGCACACGTGTCTTCTTATGTTCTATATATAAATCGCAAATAGCTTACTCATCAGCAGTTGCCGGCGCATCGCCACCGAAAGACGGCAAAGAGATCGACGGCAAAGAGAAGCCGCCGCCAGACGACTCCTTCTTCGCCGGCTTCGGCGCTTCCTCTCTGACTGGCTTCACGAACTTCGGCTTCGGCGCAGCTTGCTTTCTTTCGACAGTAATGTCAACCGCGCTTCTTTGCGGCGATCTGACGCCAAAACCGTCTCGGCCCTTGGCGTAGGTGGCGGCGTACACGTCTTCGATGTCGTCCGCCAACGCGGCGCCGGAAGAGGAGATGGTGGCGATGGTCGCCGCCAACAACGCCGCGTTCTTCGCGACCGTGTTGTTGTTGTTCTTCGAGACAACCTTCTTCGCGGTGTTCTGTTTTGTGTTCGTCGTGCGATGATGATGAATAAAGCAGAGAGAGAGAGAGAGAGAGAGAGAGAGAGAGAGAGAGAGAGAGAGAAGATGTGAGTATTTTCGGGAAACCCTAAAACCTATCTCAAACTCTTTGGTCTCGCCAGGCAGACGGCGGGAGGATATCATCACGCTCCGCTTCATTTCGAGAGGAGAGAAAAGACGAGAGGAGGAAAAGAAATCCTCCGCTGTCTCCATCGCGAAGAAACGCGGCGTGAAGGGAGAAGAGGTAAAGGGGGTGTGAAAGATTGCGCGATGACGATCCAAACTTTTGCCACCTGGGATTGGAGTTCTCCGACGGGGAAAAATCAATCTGCGAGAGAGAGAGAGAAACACAACCACCACAAACCTTCAAACCGCGCGCAAAGAAAGCAAAGAACGCAAAAAGGAAAACAGAGAGAGAACGACAGAAACAGAATCGCACCTTGTTCGCGCTGGAAGCAGAAACGACGACAGCAGTGGCAGAGATGGAAAACATATTTATGATGATTATATCTGATGGATGATTTTCGTGGATAAAAGTGACGCAAAATGAAGGAAATCTCTTCCTCTTGCGTGCGTGTAAACTCCTCTCTCTAAAACGACGAACGCTTTCGTCGAAGCGAGAGCGAACGGCTATCTGGTTTCTTTTTCGATGGAAGAACGTTTTGAAGAACGAGTAGAATAATATATATATATATACGACAATCATACGTCATCGTTATTACAACACGCAAACCTTTCGTCGAGCGACCTCTTCTTTTAATCTCTTTTTTTAATAAACGCTACGTATATACGAGTAATCTCATCGAAAGCTTAGTTCAGCTTGTCGCCGCCGGAGCCGCCGCCTCTCGGCGTGGCGCCGCCGCCGTACGCGCTACCGCTATTATTGCCGTCACCAGTAACACCACCACCGCTCGTGACTGGCAAAACACCCATGCCTTTCTCTTTAGGCAAATCCGGAGGCATGAAATATAAGACTAGCGAGCAACACGCGATGGTGATGCCCAAAAATAATTGCAAGCTCGGCTCTAATCCGAAGAAGGAAACGCTCAACAAAGCGGTGAGCAACATCGCCGAACTGGTCGCGTAGACTTTAACGATCGTGTCCGCAAACTTTTGCAACCACGAGACGAATAATCCGCTAAACGAAAAGTTAATCACGATTAACCACGTGATCACGGTAAACCCGTTCGTACAATCGAACAACCAGTTCCCTCCGCTATTTTCGCCGAAGAAATCGTCCCAGGTTAACCTCAAACCGTTAAACACCACCCCAAACGCGTATAACTGCACGTTCTGCCAATATAAATTGTCGTTGTTCTTCTTCAACAAAAACTCGGTGTAAACCCCAGCCGTGGCGCTCAAACACGCGCTCAAAACTCCTAACGCGTACCCGGCCATCGGTGCCGACAACGTCTCCCCTTTGCACCCGGATATTTGACTCACCGTCGCGCCGACGGTTAACAACAACAACGCGATCCATTGCGTCCGCGTCATCAATCTCCCCAGTGCAAACCGAAACAATACCCCCGTCGTCACGATTTTCAAGTTCCCTAAAATCTGGTACGTCGCCGCGTCCACGTACGCCATCGTGTAAAACTGCACGTTGTTATGCATCACGTAGACGATCGATGGTATTGGGAACAACAATATCGACTTCACATCTGTGGTCGTGATCGTTCCCGCCGGGTCTCTCTCTTTCGCTCTTCGTAACAGTAAAACCGATAAGATCAGTTTCACAAGTTCCGAGAGTAAGGGAACGACTGCGCTGTTGTACGGATATTTTCCGTTTACCTTTGACGCTTCCATGAGTAAGCCTTGGGAACACGTGAAGACCGTCAACGTCGCCGCGACGACCAGTTTTCTCATTCCACTTATTCCATTGGATTTCGCCATCTTATTAAAACTTCAATCAAAATCAAAAACAACTTTTGACCACCTTTCAACAAGAACACGACGGAGAGAGAGAGATGGAGCAACAAAGCGTGCCTCTTGGTCTTCTTCTTGGTCTTCTTTGTCTTCTCAAAGCGTATTAAAGTGAAGCTTTTTGTCTCCAAAATGGTTTCCAAATCTCCCCCAAAACAAGGAAGAGTTCTCTGCATATGTACGCAGTTTCTTGAACAACAACGAAGAGTTCTCTGCTCTCAAAGTCGTCCTATAATAATGGGAGGAGGTGACGATTTGAAAAAGTACCACCACCCGTGGACGATTTCGACGACGACAAAAAAGCGTTTCGCGTTCTACTTCTCGTGGTTCCTCGCGCTTTCCCTGTGGACGAGATGGCAGATTTCCAATCGGTGGATGATGAAGATGACGATGAACGAGGACGACAGCAACACCTTTCAAAACAACAAATTCGTCGTCGTCAGTCACGAACGATGCGACGACGACGACGATTTGGACGAGAACTTTTCGTCGTCGTCGTCAAAATGCACGTGCGAAAGAGGCTACGGAGGTGCCAAATGCCGAGACGCAATGTGCACACGCCAGTGCGCCCCTCACGGCGTGTGCCAATACGGGTACTGCTTGTGCGAGAACGGGTGGAAAGGCGAAACGTGCGACTTACCGGTGTGCGAGGAAGAGGATGGGGTGAAGTGCAACGCAGAACACGGGAAGTGCACGAATCCGAACTTTTGCCTGTGCGACGAGGGGTGGTACGGGCAGACGTGCGATATGCGGTGCGAGCGAGGAGAGTTTAGATTTTTAGAGCAAAAGTGCATATGCGAGAGCGAGAAGTGGGTGGGAGAGGCGTGCGAGTGGGCGACGTGTGAACGCGAGTGTTCGTTTCACGGGGAGTGCGTGAAGCCGGACGTGTGCGAGTGTAAGTTTGGGTTTAGCGGGAAAATGTGCGAGCGGGATGATTTGAGTTTGTTTGAGAGCAAAGATAGATATAGTTTGATGAATGCGGGGGGAACCGTGGCGGCTTTGACGTTATCGAAAGACGTCGTTGAAGATGAAAAGGGATGGAGAAACGTGCAAAAGTGGACCTCGCACGTGAAGGACGAAAAAGGCGATCAGCCTTTGATTAAACGTTCGTTCATCTCGAAACTACCGTTGCCGGAGGTGGACGAACTCGGGATGGATCGCAACACAAACGGGGAGATGATGTTTAACACGTGCGCTATTGTTGGATCTTCGGGGAGCATGCAAAGAACGAAGCCTGGCGAGGTGCTCGATGAGCACATCGACCAAATATTCCGCATAGACTTGGCGCCGACTGGCGCGAAGTATAAAGACGTCGCGGGTTTGCGCACAACCTTTCGCGTGCTGGACCGCGACGCCGCGGAGACTTTAATCGAAAGAAAGGATTTAATCGACCCGAAAAATCCGCGCTTGAGGAAGTTCAAAGACACTAAGTTGTTACTTTGGCGCGCGGAAAGTTACGAACTTTTTCCGTTGTTGAAGACCAAGTTCCCCGAGGACGATTGGGATATCATGAGTCCCGATATCATCGCGCCGTTTATCGAAAAGTATAACGACGTGAAGAAGGAGTTGTTATCTTCTTCGCATTCTTCAACCGCGGATGAACATCACTTGCAGCGTCACCAAGCGCCCCCATCCGCGTTGCTCACGTTAGCGTTGGCCAAACGAACGTGTAAATACATCCAAGTCTGGGGCTTCGATTTCACGAGTTACAGTTACCGAGCGCAAACCGGGGAAAGTTTCAGCTATTTTTCGTCTCCGGCGTTCGAACCGAACGCGTACGAAAACGGGAAGAGAGACTTTGAATACGCTCTGCTGAGAAACGTGGCTTTAGACGCAGAAGATGCGAGCGTCGAATGGTGCGACGTTGGAAACGCCGAAAAATGTATCGCGAAGGCGAAAACGTTCCAACGAGAAGAAGCGTCGTCGACGACTGAAGGAGATGGAGACGACGACGGTGATCTGTAGTGACTCGTTTCATAGCCTATGTAATAATAGTATATAGTAATTGCAGCGCATATAATAATATACATCTCTCTAACAAACAAACTGTAGTATCAAGTCCCCAAAGTCGTCTCCTTCTTCTCCGCGAAGAACATCGTTCGCAACAACTCCTTCCCGCGTCGCTTCTCGCAGTTCTTCTTATGCTTCTTCGAATTCAAATGATCGTTCCTCTGATGCTCCGATTGCGCGACGACTTTTCTTCCTTCTCCTTCAAAGCAAACGTCGCAAATCCACGGAAACGTTATTACTATTTTACTCTTCCTTTTCGTTGAAACAACCGGGGGATCCGATCTCGTCGCCGCGTCCGCTTCCTCTTTCTCCTCCTCCTCTTTCTCTCTTTTCTCACAAAATTCACTTTCCTCGTCCAATCTCCGTCGTTTCTTCTTCGTCTTCTTTTCGTCATCAAAGTCTTTTTCGTCGTCGTCGTTTTCCGTAAAACGGTCTTTTCTTTCTTCCTCGTCTTCCTCGTCTTCTTCCTCTCGCTTCCGTTTCCGCTCCAAGAACTTCTGTTGTAACGCTCGTCGACTCCGTTGGTCTCGAAGAGAATTGGAAATTCCCGTGCGCGCGCCTCCTGCGCCTCCTTGTCCTCCTTTACGGTCCAAATCCCTCCCCACGCCTCCGTATTTAAACCCGTTCGATTTTGCAGACGCGCCACGGGTGAGCTTTAAATCCCTCGACGCTTTGGACGCGTGCCCGTCCTTCGGTCCAGGTGCCGGCATTTCTATTTCGAGAAGTAATTTGTGTGGCAGCCAAAGCGATGCGTTTGCCTCTTTACGACTTTCGGGGAGCGAAGCGTTTCGAGCGGCCGAGAAGACATTCGTCGTCGTGAACGAGTACACCAGGAGTACTCTAATTCGCCGCCTCATACGAATTCGTCGAAATCCCTAAAACTCTCTCCGCGAGCGTCGGCGCTTTCGCCGGTAACATGTTCAGAACCTCGTGTAACTTTGGCGCGACGACGTCGTCTCTCACCGCGGCGTCTAAAGCGACTTGACTGCCGTTTTTCTTATAATATCTCGCCAACTCTCTCAAAACTTCCCCGGTAATCGCGCTCGTCTCTAAATCTCTCGTCTCCGGTCGACCTTGCCAAGTTTGGATGTACTCTTTCACCGCTCGCTTCGCAGGGTCGGCGGCGGCGAAGCGTTCGGAAACGCTCGCGGACGGGTGCGCCCGTTCAAACTCGATCGATTGTAAGAGAAGTTCGCACGCCGAGCGAAGTTTCTCCGCGTAATCCTTCGGCACATCCTCGGGAGAAGAGGACGCGAGCGCCTTCTTCTCCTCTGAAATGGTCTCGCTCATGAGTGCAGCCATCGAGGAAGTTACTTGGAGAAGAACGATCGACCGTCGCGATTTCCGTAAACGTCTCGTCGTCTCGGAGGCGAGGCTGCTCTTCGCTTCTTTCTCGGCGAAATCTTCGTCGTGTCTCGTCGTTGAGGGAGACTTTGCCTCCAACGCGCACGGAGCGCCGCCATTCGTCGTCGCGATAAAAGAACGTCTGCTCTTTCGTCTCTCCTTTTCCTCTTGTTCGAGAGGAGAACATTGAGGTTCTGTCCTTCTCAGAGTCATCGCCGTCGTCGACATGATGTTCTTCGTCTCCCTCTTTGCGCGCATCCGTCGATGAAAATGCATCCGTGGAATGTGATGAAGACGCTTCGTTGTACTCCTCCTCCTGAACGTCTCGTCGTTCGTGAGGAACAAAATAGACGAAAACTCGCTCGCTCGCGCGGTCGCGGAGCACGTGGTGGTAAAAACAGTCATCGCGTGTACTCTTTCGACGAGAATAGAAACGTGCGCAGAAGAGTGTCGCGTGATGGATAAAATGGATATCTTTTCCCTCAGACTTTAACAAATGCGTACTCAATTGGTATCACCATCGGTGTCATCATCACCCGTCGCTTCGGTGTATAAACGAGGTCGTCGGTGTCTCGAGAGTGCGCGACGGAAAAGTGGTGGTTCGAGCAGATCGTGCTGCCGCGCGAAGAAGAAGGCTGACGATGATGAAGATGACGATGCGACGGCCAACACGAACCAACAGAAACAAAGAAGACGAAGAAGATCCGCACTCCTCGGCGTCGCGTCGACGTCGATGTTCCTCAAACACTACGGAGATACCAACCCTGCGTTCGCAATTCAATCGGAAATTGAACTGACGAACGTCTCGTACGCGCCCACGGAGTGCCCGAAGAATCAATACTTACCCTCGAAGAAATCTGCCATGTGTCTGGTATTCACTGCGCAAGCGAAGAGCAAGAAAAAAGTCTCCGCGGCGAACGTGTTTGGATTCATCGACGATTACGATGGGAACTCCGCGGCGACGAATAACGAAACCGGGACGTCGAGGGTAGTTCTGGCGCAAATCGACGAGGAGATTCCGGAAGGCACGAGCGAGGTGAAGTTCGTGGTGACGGTATTCAAGGAGTCGTACGCTAAAGGGAAGTTTACGTTGAAAGGGTTCAAAGCGGTGGAAGCGAACGCGGCGATTAACAAGAGGTTCGTGCCGCTCGGGGATTGCGATTTGGATACGTCAGCGCCGGGGTGTCCGGACGATCCATTGGCGTAATTGTTTGTGTGTTTATGTGTGTGTGTGTGTGTGTGTGTACCTGGTATTTTTCTTTCGCCGATGACTCTATTATATAAATGTTCCTCTCTCTCTAATTTTATATACGTTTTCCCCGCTTCTTCTACTATCGCGTGTACATATGACCAGGTGCTGGTACCAGGTACCTGAGTACATAGCGTACACGAGGTACCTGTCTGGCACATACAGTATATATACGTTGATAATATAATAATTCTCTAATCAAAATATGCCGCAGACGGACCACCAGGCCATACCCACCGTGCTCCAAATAAACGCGTGGACGCAACTGACGTATAAGCCTTGCTTCCATAATTTCTCCAATCCAATCTTACCGGACCCGTAATATACAGCGGCTTGACCACTCGCGTAGTGCGTTAAGCCACCAAAAGTGTTCGTATTCATAGCTAATGAGATGGCTGCTAATTTAGGAGGTACACCTCCGGCAATCATCATGGTCAAAAAGGCGCCGTACAAAGCGCCGACGTGCGCGGATTGCGAAGCGAACATGTAGTGGCTTAAAAAGTACGCCAAGTGCAACGCGACAAAAGCGGAAGTACCGACTAAGTTCCACGAGATGAGAAAATCGCGAACGAATCCAGAGAGCCATTCGATGACGCCTAAATCGTTCAATTGTTGCGACATGCCAATCAAGATGGCAAACCAAATCAACGTGTCCCACGCGCCTTTTTGCTCTAAAGCGTCGTCCCAGGATAAAACGCCGCTGATGAGCATCAAACATAAACCAGTCATGGCAGCCACGACCGC
>Ga0302127_10002547_pt1 | contig 11001 bp, 11 predicted proteins | sample CB4_SCM_MG_FD_204452 | JGI IMG/M metagenome (GOLD analysis project Ga0302127, IMG submission 204452) | Marine microbial communities from Western Arctic Ocean, Canada - CB4_SCM | ecosystem: Environmental > Aquatic > Marine > Oceanic | place: Canada: Western Arctic Ocean | collected 2017-09-24
AGCACGAACTTACCTCTGGTACGAGTGGTGTAGGCTTCGATAGAGATGAGAGAATCTACAACCAAGCCAAACATAATTTTGATCAACTGTGATGATTTAGGTCATGGAGATCTCGGCTGCTACGGCTCAGATATAAACTCGACCCCACGAATAGATCAATTAGCTTCAGAGGGCATACGTTTTACTAATTTTTACATGGCGTCGCCCGTATGTTCACCTTCGCGAGCCGCGATGCTTACGGGAAGCTATCCGCTCAGAATTGGAATTCCTGAGGTGTTGTTTCCGAACTCACCGATAGGCCTGTCTTCATCCGAGGCCACTATCTCGTCAGTTCTGAAAGCAAATGGCTATAGGACCAAAATTATTGGAAAGTGGCACTTGGGTGATCAGCCAGAATTTCTCCCCACACGGCATGGTTTTGAGGAGTATTTTGGAATTCCGTACAGTAACGATATGGGAGTGATGAAAACCCCGCGACGACAATTTCCGCCACTTCCTCTTTTGCAGAATGAAGTAGTTATAGAACAACAGCCATTGCAGGAAGAATTAACTGACAGATACACGCGGGAAGCAAATGCTTTCATTGAGGAACATCAGGAATCTCCATTTTTTCTCTATCTCGCCCATATGCATGTACACAGGCCAGTTCTAGTAGCCAAGCGTTTCGTGGAGGCGAGTAGAAACGGGCGCTACGGTGCTGCAGTAGAAGCTATCGATTGGTCGGTCGGCGAAATTCTCGATCAGTTGGTCGAACTCGGGATAGCCAAAAATACTATCGTGATTTTTACGTCCGACAACGGCTCGATTGGAGGCAGCAATATGCCACTCCGGGGTATGAAGAATTCTACTTGGGAAGGCGGCATGAAATTGCCTTGTATTATTCGGTGGCCAAATCAAATCACAGCAAATAGTGAGAGCGCAAGTGTAACAACCTCTCTAGATTTCTTACCAACAATTGCCGCGATTACTGGGTGTGAGCTACCCCTGGATCGAATAATAGATGGCAGAAATATCGAATCTATTTTATTTGAGAGAAAAGATAAAAGCCCGCGAGATACTTTTTTTTATTATCTTCGGAGTACTCTTTGCGCTGTGCGATCAGGTAAATGGAAGCTGCATGTTGTTCGTGTCGAGCAGCAAGGAAATACGACGATCGAGAATCATAGCGTGCTTGAGTTGTATGACCTGGACAATGACCCAGGTGAACAAATAGATCTTTCTGCAGAGTACCCGAATGTCATTTTGGAACTTGAGGTACTACTAGAAGAGTGCAGGGTCGACCTTGGGGATGATTCGAGAAACTTGATTGGCACGAATCGTCGGTTACCTGGTCAGGTTGATACCCCAACCACTCTTACAACTTTGGAAAGTTCTGACCCTATCTATTGGGCTGAATACGATACGGATGAGTATGGATAATAAATTCTTAAGGGATGGTTTCGAAGCATACTAATCGGCGATGATCATTCTCCCAGAGGGTGGCGCTAGGCCATCGTAAAAAGTCCCAGCCCAAAGGGCAGTATTTATTACCAATATAGAGGAAGTTTGATGGTCTGGTGGTGTCTAGTTCTCGAACCCGTGTGACCCGACGCTTTTCGCCGGGTTCTTCACAATCCATCAGCTCATACCAATGGGTACTCAAAGGCTTGGCCTTGCTAACACAATGATTTTGCTTCAACGCAAGCCAATGAAGATAATTTTCACGCCACGGTTCTGTGATGTTTTCACGCATAGAGTCCATGGCATCCAATATTTCTTGCGAAGATCGGAAGATAGCAATTGAATTACCGTCGTTATCGACATCGCTCTCGACCATAATGCCAAATGATTGGTCACAGTCAACAACTGGCGCACCGAAGAGTCCAGAGCCGATCTCTCCATCGTCTATACGAAGCGCATAAATTAGTCGCGTTTCAGTTTCGTTGTTGCTTAGGTTTTTGACGATCGTGCCTTCGCCAAACCAGTTACCGTTATATACAAATGCCTTTGAATTGAAGATGTCAGTTGCTGTATTTAACTTAAGTTGAGCGTGTGTGGCGAGTTGAGGCGCATATATAAGTGCGAGATCGAGATCCTCGCGAATGCCGATTACCACGCCTCCCCCTAAAAAACGCTGCTCATAATCTCGGATAACAGGGGATCTCTGCTCTCCAAGAATATGTGCGGCAGTAATGAATTCGCCGTCTCCAATATGGAGTGCTACACCTATGTGATTGATGTCAAAAAAATTGCGTTGTGCTCCAACTATTACAGTCGCTGGTTGTACACATCCTGGTGCGGCAGAGACATTTACTCGCCCATGAAAAAAAGCGACGTAGACGAAGCTCGAAAGAAGTAAGAGCAGGAGAATAACTTCAAACCGCCAGTAGTTGAGGGTGGTTGCGAAAATTTTCAGAGGGAGCCTCATAGACCTAGGGTTGTATTTGAATTTGTATTGATTAAAATTGATTAACCGTTTGATCGCAAGTGTGTCTATATTTGTGTATAAACTGTTTTTCGTAGCAGCTTGCCTTAGCAAGTATTTGGGTATATCATCCACCAAATTGTTAGTCCTTGTGGGTATTTCTGTCTAAGCAGGAACCCTTAAGTAATCTAGTTGGGTTTCAAGAAGGAAAAAAGACTAACGCAATCGAGGGAGTTTTTATGAGTGAATACTGGAAGCGACGAACATTATCTCGTCGTAACGTACTTCGTGGAGCAGCAGTTGGCAGCGCCGGACTTGCTGGCGCCGCGTTAATAGGTTGTGGTGGAAGTGATGATGACGCTTCGAGTTCTTCCAGTTCCTCTGGCTCGAGCTCGAGCAGTGCAGCAACAAGTGCAGCAACAGCTGCAGCAACAAGTGCTGCTGCAGTTCAACAGGCAGCAGCTGCAGCAACTCAGGCATCTACTGCGACTGTTAAGCGTGGCGGTAAACTTACCATGCACGCTAACCATGAAATGCGGTCAATTGACCCGCACTTTGATACTTTCCCTGCAGCCACATGGGTAGCAAACACTGTATACAACAGATTGGTTAAGTACAGCTGGGACTTGAAAGAGCTTAAGAGCGACTTGTCGGAATTGCCTGAGCAGCCCGATGGTTATACCTATGTATTTAAAATAAAGCCAGGTACTAAATTCCAGAACATCGCTCCGGTCAATGGCCGTGAAGTGACATCAGAAGATGTTAAGTACTCGATTGAGCGACAAATGGGTCAGGAAGGCTCACAGGAGGACCTCGGTAAATGGGGCCACCGATATTACTTTAATGAGAAGTTAGCGAGTATTGAGACTCCAGATGATCACACGATCGTGTTCAAGACAAATAAGCCCTATGCGGCCTTTATGTACTACATCAGTAATCCATGGACAGTTATTGTGCCACGCGAAGCTGTCGAGGCAGCCGGTGACTTGACTTCAAGTGCGATTGGAACAGGTCCATTCATTTTGGATCAGTGGACAAAGGGTGTTTCGTGGAATGCGAAGGCTAACCCTGACTATTTCGAAAAAGGTGTGGATGGTAGCCCACTTCCATACGTCGACGAAGTTGAAATGCTTCTCGTTCAGGAGGCAAATACGGCTGCTACTCAGTTTATTAATGGTGACTTCTCGGCTTATGCAACTGACGCTAACTACGCAGAGCGTGTTCGTGATGGCCGTGGAGATGCTACAGAAATCGCTGTACCAAGTCAGTTTGGACGTCAGATGCGAATGCCGCCGACCTATCTTGACAAGGTTACGGGCAAGGTTATGGATTATAAGTCTTACTCAACACCTCCTGAAGGATATGAAGGTTGGCAGAGCTACTGGGAAGCTGGACAAATGTTCGATGATATCCGCGTTCGTCAGGCGATGGTGCAGGGAGTTGATAAGCAGCAAATTATTGACCTTGCGCTCTCTGGTGGTGGAATTCCAATGTACAGTGTTATTCCTCAACAGTATGACACTTGGGCATTAACAGAAGAAGTTGCAGGCGCTGAGTTCGATGCAGCCAATGCAGCCAAGCTCCTACAAGCGGCTGGAAGCCCTGCGGTCGAAGGTCCATTCATGTGGGCTTCATCTTCAGCAGGAAGTGTGGCTGACCAAGTTGGAGAAATTATCAATCAGCAACTTGGTGCGTTGCCAGGTGTTAACTTAACTCTTGAGCCACGAGAGACAGCAAACTATTACGATGTGACTTACAAGTATCGATACTTCATGAGTCACCACGTACCGTTGGCTGCAGCTGAGCCATCTGAGAATCTCCAGTCCTACTTTGGTCGAAACTCGACGTACTACAAGATCTACAACCCAGATATCTGGGACAAGATCGATGCACAGGACGCCGAGGTTGATGGTCCAACTAGGCAGCAGATGGTGAAAGATGTACAGAAGGACATTACTTCGTTCTTCCCAATGAAGTTCGTGTACACGCCATACATCTATCAGTTCTACGATCCTAAATTGAAGAACTACCGTATGTCGCTTGACCGCTACGATGGTTCCCAGGTAGTGGAAGCTTGGCTCGACGTTTAGTCGAATAGAGATGTAGTACGTTCTGGAGATTTAAAATTTCCTGAAGCGTATGTGAATAAATGAGACAGTGCCAGTTTGGGACTTATGTAAGATAGGTCACAAACTGGTTCTGGTTTCTTTTTGACTGTCCTGCTTTATATTGTCTTAAATCTTGTTACGCATAGTGAAGGTGTGAGTCAGTGAATCGTTACGTTGTACGACGAATATTGATGTCTGTTCCGACATTTATACTTACCGTCTTATTTGTGTTTATGATTATCCGCTTGATCCCTGGTGATCCAGTGGAAATTATTCTTTCTCAAAGTCCCTATACAACTCAAGAAGCTAAGGACTCGTTGCGAGCGTATTACGGTTTAGATAGACCTCTGTACGAGCAATTTGTGAGTTATCTCGGACAATTAGTGACAGGTGATCTTGGAGAATCAACGAATACGGAGTCACCAGTTACTGAGGAGCTGCGAGCGAGATTACCTATAACGATGGAGTTCGGTCTCTTTGCGGTTATTATCGGATTAATTATAGCGATTCCGGTTGGTGTTTTATCTGCGATTAGGCAAGATTCATGGTCTGACTATTTGTCCAGATCATTCGCGATATTTGGGATATCAGTTCCATATTTTTTCACAGCATTACTGTTAATTATTTACCCCATAATGTGGTTTGGTTGGGCACCGCCACTTAGATGGGTGGGGCCAATTGAAGATCCGATAGGGCATCTACATTATATGTTTTGGCCGGCTCTACTTCTTGGAGTGACGTTGGCTGGATCAGTGCTTCGTATGACACGTAACCAAATGCTTGAGGTTTTACGTCAGGACTATATCCGGACGGCGTACTCTAAGGGACTCAGAGAACGCGTTGTGATATGGCGACACGCCCTGCGGAATGCCCTAATTCCTGTCATTACGATTCTTGGTTTGCAAGTAGGGATAGCGGTATCAGGGACAGTGGTACTAGAGGTTCTGTTTAACATGCCCGGTTTAGGTAAATTTTTCTTACAAGGAATTTTCAATCGAGATTACCCCGCTATACAGGGAACTGTTTTGGTTATTGCATCATTCACGCTTTTAGTCAATTTATTTGTGGACCTGTGCTATGCATGGATAGATCCACGAATTAAGTATTCATAGATAAATGTTCTGGGAGTAATATAATTATGAGCAGTACAGACACTTTATTGGAAGTGAATAACAGGGGAGCAATCTCCACATATATTCGCAATTCATTGTATTTGAATGCAATCAGACGAATCATAAAAGAGAAACCACTCGGTTTAATCGGGATGGTGATGTTTACGATTTTCTTAATATTGGCGGTTATTGGCCCAATGATTGCTCCCTATGATCCAAACGCACTTGGAACTGGCCCTCGACTTGAAGGGCCACAGTGGGGTTATCCGCTTGGAACGGATAATTTGGCGCGAGATATGTTGAGTCGTGTTCTCACCGGATATAGAGTTTCGATGTCTCTTGGATTTATTGTGGTCGTTACATCAACGCTGGTCGCAGTTGCTCTTGGAGTTGTGAGCGGCTTCGTAGGAGGATGGACCGACACTATTGTACAGAGATTTGTCGATGCCTTTATTGCTTTCCCAGGGTTAGTCTTTTTGATGGTCGTGCAGGCTATTTTCTACGGATTTGATATTCCTTTTCTACCAGCGAGCGGCATCATGAGTTCTTCAGGTTTCACGATGATGCTTGCTTTGACGCTTCTTGTTTCAATTGGGAACTCAAGAATTATGCGAGGAGCTACACTCCAGATTAAATCAGAGGTGTATGTGGAGGCCGCCGAGTCACTAGGCGCCACTCAGTCACAAATTATGCTCAAGCATATCCTGCCCAATATTATGGCTACGGCACTGACAATTGCCACTCTGAATCTTGGTGGAATCATTCTTTTTGAGGCCACACTATCTTATTTAGGTTTGGGACTTCCACCTGATGTGCCTACTTGGGGTGGAATGCTTAGTCGTGAAGCAAGAAACTGGATGTCACAGGCTCCTTGGTTGGCTTTGGGTCCAGGACTGGCGTTGTCTCTTGCTATCTTTTCAATAAATGTATTCGGTGATGCACTACGTGACGTACTGGATCCACGGCTTCGAGGGCGCTAGTTTCTGCTCTTAGGAATATCACCTCGGTGGTCGACAACTTCTAAAAGTGCACTGTGATTCTTTCGAAAGCAAAGTCGTACCTGTTTTGATATTTATCTATAGCAACTGAGATGTTACCCTCAGCAGAATCTGACGTAGCTCATTTGAAAATTGCTTAAGGGTTAAAACTAGGAAAAAAAATTAATGCAGCGATTTTATAAATTCGAGCAAGTATTTAACGTCCGAGATATCGGTGGTTATGCGACGGGTACTGGAAAACATACTCGTTGGAAGCAAATGTTTAGATCGGCTGAACACCAAAGAATGTCGGAGATTGAGTTGCGCAGCTTCCAGTCAGAGATTGGAATCAAAACAGTAATTGACTTTCGTTCTTCAGGCGAGGCGAACGATTCGCGTGGTGTTGGGGCTATCTCTGACGCGGCCGTTAGGCGTCATCACTTTCCCATGGGCGACGCTGATAGCAAGCATAAATCCAAACAAACTGGCAACTGGAATCCTGATTATGTAGGACTGCTTGAGAATCAAAAAGATAAGTGGTTGGAAGCCTTAAATGTGGTAGCTGACGCTGATAGCCATCCAATTTTGTTCCATTGTGTTACCGGAAAAGATCGGACTGGAGTATTTGCTGTCTTGCTACTGGGAATCCTTAATGTACCGGATGAAGATATTCTTTCTGATTACGAATTATCTCGTCAGGGGATGAATGACCTTATCCAGAACCTCAGGTATCGAGGGGTAATTGGTGAGAAAGAGAAGCCCAATCCTGGATTAGGTGTTGACGCATCAGCAATGGCTTTAGCAATCGAACATATTCATACTACCTACGGTGGATACCGTGAGTATGCTCGGGACTGTGGCGCCAGCGACAAGCTTTTTACGCGGCTTGAACGAATCCTTCTCGAATAAAAGTAAGTCTTTCAGACTAGTTCTGTTTTGTCACCAATAGCAATTGCACCGCTGTTCAAAGCGGTCGCTAATTTGCCTCGATGGCCGAGAAGATTGTTTCGAAATGCTTCACGATCTTCGATGCCGAGAAGCTCGCCGATATGGACGCACGGATCACAATCACCATCGATTCGTATTTCTACGCCTCCTATTTTGATAAGTGTTCCATCCTTTAAGGACATTAGTTCTGGGAACTCAAGCGTTATTTGCTCTCTTAAATCACCTGGGTTGAGTCCGAGTAGATTGACATCAGACAACGACATTATGACTAATGCTCGAGTTTTTCGGTGCTCGTGTTGATCGCCTTTCGCTCCACCGCCCATAACTAGCTCGAGTCGTTCTGTTGGCTCTGGAGAGGCTCCATGAGCCGCTTGAGTGAATAAATGTTTGACCGTCATGTGTTCACCTCGATTTTCTGTTCTCAACTGATTCTACGTGGACGTAGTTAAAAAATTCTGAAGAGAGTAGGGTCAATGCCACTTTACACTAACACTGTACTCTCCCGTTCACCTGCAGAATGATCGTACTGTTGTTAATTCGTCACAAGTATTGCAATAGCAAGGCATCCTACTCCAGAACTAATTTTAGCCACAAGAGTGATGTATTTAGTGTCAAAAAAAGTCTCTAGATCCGTCCGGTAGATTTATATCTTTGCTAAGGTAAACCATGTAATTAGGTTTGGGGTTGTTATGAATATTTCACATTTAGATCATTTGGTCGTACCCGTTAGTGATATCGAGAAGAGTGCCGAATTTTATTCAAAGTACTTGAATATGCGAGTTGAGCGTACTGAATCTGGTAGAGTTTCTCTCCACTTCGGAAATCAGAAAATTAATCTCCATCCCGCAGGCTGGGATTTTTGGTTGAAGGCTAAGACTCATCTTGCAGGTACAGCCGACCTTTGCTTTGTGGTGGAAGAATCGGTTGCCGAGATTCAGAAATACCTACAATCTGGTGGGATTGAGATATGTGAAGGGCCCGTGTCTCGCGAAGGTGCCGTTGGAGAGATGACATCAATTTATTTTTGGGATCCTGACGGCAACCTAATTGAACTCTCGAATTATATCGACTGAACACAAGTATTTTAGACTTGACGAATTCTTTAAATCCGATACACTCCTTATTGATTACTAACTAACTTAGTAATGATTTTACGGCGGGTGGAGTTTCAGCCTGAGCACGGCGTAAAATTTATTATTCGTATTTAAGACCAAAGTCATGGCAGGGCTGTTTACTCGCCAGACGCAGCAGTGATTTTAGGGAGATGGAAATATGATTAAATCAACATTAGGTTTTGCCCCAGTGCAGGGACGATTGGCGGAGGCAGTACAGTCGATAACTGACCTGCGTGACTTGTTTGTGGAGTGCGGCGCTAATCAGTCAATTGCGTATGCGGTATCTTCAGGCCAGTATTTCGGAAATTTTCAGATTCGAGCCTTCACTGATAGCAACGAGCATATTCGGCAGGTATCTGAAAAAATTCAGAGTTCTGATTTTTACAACCAGTGGGCTAGCGATACCTCTCCTGCAACGACTAGGCTCGGAGTTATCAGAACAGAAGATGTCGCTTTCTCTGGAAATAGAGATGCTGTCATCAACGGTGAAACAGGTGCAACGACGACTATCGGAATGATAGCCAAGCCTGGGCGAATTATTGAGTTGGAAGAGAGGCTTACTGGTTGGACTGACGTTTGGGTAGGAACGGGTGCTACAGCTTGTCAGATAAGTCGTGCGGTCACCGGACTACCAGTAGACCATTACTTCCTGAATATAATGATGAAAAATTCCGGAGAGCTCGATGGAATCTTAGAAAATATGCGTCAAACTGCAGCATGGAATGCTTTGGCGACTAACACAGATCCTGTATCTGAAATTGTTAGTAATACACTCTTGACTCGATTGCCATAATTGAAATTTAGGGGAGATACAAATGACGTACGTAAGAAGTGTGGCCATTAAGCCACGACCCGGAAAAATATTAGAAACGATGGCGAGTTTAGCTAAACTGCGACCTGCTTTTGATGAACTTGACATTGTAGGAGCTGCTTTTTTTCAAGTTGTGACTGGTCAAAACATTGGTAATGTTCAGATTGCATACGTAGCCGAAAATTTAGAGAGCCTTGGGATTGCCCATGATGCAATTACAGCAAACCAAATATATTTAGATATGCTAGGTGAAATGCCCGCTGACATGAGCATGGGTTTAATCACCCAAAATATATATCGAGCGGGCACGGTCGATATGGACCGTGTAGCTCTTCGGACTTTGACCATGGGCTCGCCTGACTCAGGCAAAATGGCTGAGGCCACTGAATGGTTCAGCGGTTTGGCTGATGAGCTTGTGAAAGGTGGAGCACAGTCATCAACCGTGCGAATACCTATTGCTGGGCATAGCGGGCCTATAATTGCCACAGCGACGTATTACGAGGGCTGGGCGGCCTGGACTGCGGCACGGGACTCGCTTGCTGCTAGTGAATTTATGAAGGCAAGTCGATCTAATACCGAATCATTCGGGACACCGCTTGGCGTGCAATTGACAAAAAAACTGCCTATTTAGTTAAGTTTGAGTTTAGATATGAGGTAGATCTCAGAAATTGGCTCTACTTCATATCAACCTCAGAGGCATGACGATTGATTTTGCGCAGTGCGATCCAGCAAAAGAGCGCATACGGCGCTAGTAGTACAGGTAAGTCGAATATAACTTCAGTGCACTGTGAGTTTATTGGTCGTATGGTGTGCCCAGTTATCGATAATCCAAACGTATTCCAGTTCCAGGTATTTTGCTTCTCAAACTTCGTAATCACAAAATTTACGTGAAATCCTAGTATGGTTTTTACCGAACCTTTCGTTCCTAGGCTAATTCTTGTGTGGCTAGGGTTTACGGATTGAATTGAAGGCCCCCATATGGGCCAGTACTTGGTGTTGGTCAGGAGTTCCCAGACTTCTTGCTTAGGTTCCGAAATAGTGCGCCTGACACTGAATCGCCATCTGAAAACTAACTGGAGAACTTTGATCATTCTTGTTTATTTCTGAGTTTGTTTTTTTTGTATCGTTCGACCATAATTTTGTGATTAACGATCGGTTCCGGGTATCCAATCTGTGTTCTCCATTTGCTAGGCGGATTGTGGATGAGGTCAGTCGGTGTTGTTTTTAGCTCGTGCACGTATTTTCGGATGTACTCACCGGCCGGATCGAATCGTTCACTTTGTCGTTGGGGACTGAAAATACGATTTGGGTTGGTATCTGTTCCTGTTCCTGCGACCCATTGCCAGCCTAATTGGTTACTTGCGAGATCTCCGTCGATAAGCCAATTACGAAAATGTGTGGCACCCAGTCGCCAATCTAGATAGAGATCCTTTGTTAGAAATGAAGCGGTGACCATTCGCGTTCGGTTATGCATAAATCCTTCAGCGAGTAACTGTCGCATTCCGGCATCAACTATTGGATATCCG
>Ga0302127_10002549_pt1 | contig 11000 bp, 10 predicted proteins | sample CB4_SCM_MG_FD_204452 | JGI IMG/M metagenome (GOLD analysis project Ga0302127, IMG submission 204452) | Marine microbial communities from Western Arctic Ocean, Canada - CB4_SCM | ecosystem: Environmental > Aquatic > Marine > Oceanic | place: Canada: Western Arctic Ocean | collected 2017-09-24
CTATAGTTGAAAAAAAACTGGTTTCTCTATCTAATACAACCGATCGTAATATTGTTAATGTAAATTTAATGAAAAAGGGCGATGATGAGGACGAAGGTAAGGACGAAGGTAAGGACGAAGGTGAGGGTGATGATGAGGACGAAGGTGAGGGTGATGATGAGGACGAAGGTGACGACGAAGGTGAGGACGAAGGTGACGACGAAGGTGACGACGAAGGTGACGACGAAGGTGAGGACGAAGGTGAGGACGAAGGTGACGACGAAGGTGACGACGAAGGTGAGGACGAAGGTGACGACGAAGGTGACGACGAAGGTGACGACGAAGGTGACGACGAAGGTGAGGACGAAGGTGAGGACGAAGGCGAGGACGAAGGTGAGGACGAAGGTGACGACGAAGGTGAGGACGAAGGTGACGACGAAGGTGACGACGAAGTTATTACAACAGCAAACGGATCGTTATCTATTACATTGGAAAACAATGAGGTGCAAAGGACTGATAAACGCCAGGAAAAATATGTGGAGACTGACGTGGAGACTGAGGCGGGGGTGGAGACTGAGGCGGAGACTGAGGCGGAGGTGAAGGAAGAGGTGGAAGAGGAAGAACACCTTGAAGATTGTGATGAAGATGAAGAATTACTGGTGGATGAGATTGAAATAAATGATAGAATATATTATAAAGACGAAAATTATATAATTTATAATCAAGATATAGATGGTGATCCTGGTGACGCTATTGGTTATTACAATGAACAAAAAGAACCTATTTTTTATTAAATTATATTTTAATTTCTGTCATAATAATATATGTTAATTGAACGTTTATGTCCCCCAGCACTTATATATTTAATTTACTCAATTATCCAAATAATTATAGATACATTTAATGGGTTTTATAATGAAGCATTTATAAAGTTATGGTTATCATTGCTATTCACATCTTTATTACACATACTATGTGACAAAGGATTAGGTATTATCTCATGGACGATAGTATTTTTACCATTTCTATTTACTGCGCTTTTAACAAGTATTCTTTTATTAGAATTTGGAATGGATCCAACTACCGGGGTTATTCATAAAAAAGAAAAACCTGTTGTTGCCAAGACTCCAAAAAACGTAATTACCTCAGACAGACCATATAATGTCAATAACAACGGACTTACACATTCGCACACGCATTATCATAATAATATACTACATAACGACGAACACACCCATCCAAATCCTTATAATACTTTACATTAAATATAATATTAATATATCTCGTTTAATATTAATATTATGCGTATATTTTCAGAAAACTCTTTGTTAAGTAATATCGTATTTTTTTGTTACCACTTTAGAAAAAGTATTCTAAAAATAACATATTATATTACATCTAAACTATATAGTGACACATCTTCATTGATATCTTATGATAAGGGGAAAACAAAATTTTCAAATTTTGATTCATACAATCATTCTAACGAACTCTCTATGATTAAATATAGAATAAATAATATTATACATTATTTACGCGTATTGTCTAAAGAAGATATAACAAAAAATAAAAATTATATTGGTTATTTAAAAACTGATCCAAAAATTTTGTCTATTACTATTCTATTAAATGATAAAGAATATAATCTCAGTTTTAGTGAATATTATTTAATCGGTAATAAAATTTTAGATTATAAATTTATAAATTGGTATTTTAATTATTACTACACTATAAATTATATAACTGATTATAAAATAACTATTATAGATGGTAATATTAATATGTATACTCTTTTAAAAAATAATTATATATTACTTGGTAAAGATTGTTTTTATGTTAAAACTATATAAAAATTGATAAGTATAATATATATGGCTTCCATCGTAACTATGGAAAACAGCCAAAAATTACATTTATTGAATTCACAATGGACTTTATGGGGACATCTACCTCACGACACAGATTGGTCGTTGAAAAGTTATAAAAAAATACATATATTTAACACGGTGGAAGAATTTAAGGTATTATTAAATATAATACCTGAAAAAATGGTGAAGAATTGTATGTTATTTTTTATGCGTGAAAATACTCAACCAATTTGGGAAGACCCTGTGAATAGAAATGGTGGTTGTTTTTCATACAAAATTTTTAATAAAAATATTGTATCAATATGGAATATTCTTTGTAGTGCTCTTGTAGGGGAAAGCATGTCCGCAAATAAGGATTTTGTATCATCTATTACAGGACTAACCATATCACCAAAAAAAAATTTTTGTATTATTAAAATATGGGTTTCTAATTGCAATAATCAACATCAAACCTCATTAATTAATTTTGAAAGTTTAAATACACATAATTGTATATTTAAAAAACACATCCCGGAATATTAATTATTCTTATATTATTATTTAAAGATTACAGCAAAATCTTTAAATATATAACCATGTCTTCATTTACTAATAATAATGTTTTAACAATAAAAACCGTCCAAATTGCACCTTTTAGAACATTAATGGTTGCATTGAAAGATATATTGCTAGAAACTAATATATGTTTTCAAGCGGATGGAATTAAGATTATTAATATGGATAAATCACATACCATACTAGCGCATTTGCATTTAGATGCTAAAAATTTTGAGTTCTATGAATGCAAACATGAAAAAATTATTATAGGTGTAAACATGTTTCATTTATTTAAACTAATTAATTCTATAGATAATGACGACACACTTATTATGTATATAGAAGAACAAGACTATAACGACGGGGTTGTAAATTATTTAGGGTTAAAATTTGAAAATGGTGACATAAAACAATGCAAGACACAGAAATTACGGTTAATTGAACCCGACACCGATGAATTAGAGGTTCCGGACGTAGCATTTTCTTCGATCATTAATTTACCATCTAGCGATTTTCAAAAAATTATTCGCGATTTATCATGTATTTCAGATAAAATAGAAATAAAGTCTGTTGCAAACGAACTTATATTCAAATGCAAAGGACCATTTGCATCTGCTGAAATACGCCGCGCCGAATCTGATGGCAGTATGTCTTTTTTACAAAATTCAGAATCTATTATACAAGGCGAATTCTCTCTCAAAAACTTGGGTTATTTCATTAAATGTACTAATCTGTGCAATCAAATCGAAATGTTCTTAGAAAATGATTTACCACTTGTTGTTAAATATAATGTTGCGTCTCTTGGGGACATCAAGTTATGTCTAGCACCACTACCTAGTTCATGCGATAAATAATAATATTTAATATTTAAATATTAAATATTAATTAGTTATAATGGATAACAAAAATATTTTAATAAATGAATTAATACATAAATATAAGGACAATGAATTTATGAAAAATAAATTAAATAATTATATTAAGAATTTACCTATAACTATGTCAGAAATAGAAGAGGAACATATTAAAAAATCTAAACAAAAAAAACTATTAAATGAAAATAAAAACTCATTCATAACTAAGTTTCTTGCTACGCACCTTTTTTTTTACATTCCACAAACAGAAATTTTCATTCAATACGATAATATTAATTACAAGCTCGTATCTGAAGATGATATTATACATCTTATTATAAAAACTATTACCAATAACGAAGATACTATTATATCTTGGAAATTTAGAATTAAAATTAATATCATAAAACAAATAAAAGATACCGCTATACATTCTACTATACCAGAATCTGAGACTATTCAATCAATATTAAATCACTTCTACCCCGATATATTTAACACCAAAAATCACATAAAATACTTTTTAACTATATTGGGAGATAACATATTAAACAAAAAAGAAACATTAATTTATTTATTAGATCCTATTTATAAGAATTTTATACAAACCATTACTCAAAATTTATTTATGATTTTAAATAAGAATTGTACAGATTGTTTTAAATATAAGTATTCCGACCATAAATATGAATTATGTAGAATGCTTGAAATTAATAACAGTAAATTTGATACTACATTTATCAAGAATAACATATTAAACATAATAGCTGTATCTTGTTACTATTCTAATAGATATGAATCCTCAGACAAATTCCTAGATAAATGTTATAGTGATAAGTTTGTTAAAAACGTTTTAATTCTCAAAAATAATACACCTACTATGATTGTAAATGATTTCTTATCTGAATTCACATACAACGAAGAAAACTCAAGTATTCTTTTTAAGGATTTTTATCTTCTTTGGAAACGTTATCTTAAAAAATATAACTTACCACTTGTCATTAATATAACATCTCTTAAGTCTATAATATCCACACAGAAGTTATATGATATTCACAGCGATTCATGTATCAATATAAAAAGTATTCACGATTCTAACATCAAGAATTTTAAACAATTCTGGACCGACAATATAACTGAAGATGAAAATGAAGACAATAATTATGAGGTTAGCGAACTTACTATGATATTCAACGATTGGAATAAAGAAAAATCCATTTGCGAAGAAGAATTTAAAGAAATATGTATTTCATACAATCCTAACCTTATTATTGAAAACAATAAATATATTCACAACATAACATGCAAATTATGGGACAAAACAACCGATATTGATATAGCATTACAAAATTACAAAGATACTATAGATACTCAATACACAAATATTGAGGCTTACAAATATTATTGTAAATTTATTAATAAAACTAAAGATAAAAAAATTATTGTTAGTAAATCTTATTTTGATAAATATTTAAATAAATGGGATCAAAAAATAAATACTGTGGGTATTTTATAAATAGTTTGATCCACCCTCGCGAGAGTGGATTGTATTACAAAACTCTTCTTAATGTTTTATCGCTATAATCATGATCAAAACAATAATTGTGTTGTCTATATTCCTGATTAACATTCTTGTTCGCTTAATACATCGTCTATAGTATAAAATTGTGGGGTCTGTTAATAGTATATTGGTTAATGTATTAGTTGGTGTTTCAATTAGTGTTCCATTGGTAATAAATATAAATTATTTTTAGAGACAGATAAACTATCTATATACTATAAGGTAAAACATTCATATAATTTAAATATTGATTAATTATTTAAATTATATATATATTTAAAGTGTTTTGGGTCCGCGTTTTTTGGTCGAATTTTTACGCTTTCCTGTAATTGATTTAGTCTTTTCTCTCATTATTCTTCTAGGACCGAATTTACCTGTAGCTAAATCCCACCCTGCAATACGGAGACGTGATCCGTTTTCCTTCTTCATTTTAGTATGTTTTGAACGAGATACAATTCTACCTCTATCATTTTTCATTAAATTTTTTTTCTCTAAATTACCCGAGGTTTTAAATGCTGTACCGTGCCAAACTTCAGCACGCGATCCTTTTAAAAGTTTGAAGATAATTCCATTAATATGATATAATCCATCAGATGCTTTATTGGTTCTTTTTACCATTATATAATTATAAAAGAAAATAATATATTATTTTGGGATAATTACTTCTTTAATTAATTCTGCTCTATGTTTAGTTTCATCTAATTCCTGATATATTTTATTTGATATTTGTGCATACTCTTCAGTCAATTGCTCGTTGTTAATCCAGTTAGGATTACTATTTTCCCAATCATTTATTAGTTTAATATATTTATGTTGCAAATTTTTATCACCCTTGTTTAATAGCGCATTCACACATTCTTCCTCGTTTTCCCACTCTTTTTCATTCTTTATGCATAATTTCTTGCGTTTCTGGTCGACACAATGTATGGGTCGTTTATAAATACCTAGTTCGTTTATTTTGTTACATATGATATCTGTAATACCTTTTGTAATATTTGAATTTTTTAACTCAGTCAAACAATTTAAATCTAACTCTATAGAGTTTATAAATTCATTCCAATTAATGGCATCTTTACAATCCTCATTTAAAAATACATTCAAATTAAATTGATTAGTGTTATTTGTAGTATTATTATTTCCTACCTTCGGTATCAATTCCATTATCTGCTTGTCTTTCTCATCCATCTTTTTTAATAAATCCACTATTAAATTATTATCATTCGGGTTTTTACTAATAATACCTTTATCTGTATTGTTTTTGTCATATTTATTTATTATTTTACAAACCGATTTATGTCTATATAGTCCTGAATTATACATGTAAGACTTGCCACATTTACAAACAAATTCACCGCAGTTATCCTGTTGTCCCTTTTTTGATAAAAAGGGCGAAAACATATCATTTTGTACCATTTTTATACCATTTGTCCTTTTTGTGTGTTTAAGGGTTGATATATGTCGGGCGAATTTATTTTTATGACACGTTGTATAGTCACAATATTTACAATAAAATTTTTGTGGATTTTTTCGTCCTTTTTTGTCCCTTTTTGTATCCATATATACCATTTATAAAATATTCTTAAATTCTTAAAATTATAAAATTTATAATTTATGGTAACGAATGTATTAACCATAAAATGGTTAAACAGAGCATAATGCTCTGTTTAGGAAAATTCGAATTATTTCAAATTTTAAAAGTTTAAATAGTGAAATTGGACAAATATATTTGTCTATTTTTAAAAATTTCATTATAAAAATAAAAAGTAGAGAATCCCTATAAGACTGACTTTACGAAATGAAATAGAATTTCTTAATTATGTTATTTATATTGTAAGACAAATATTCTTATTATAAAATATAATATTTTATGTAGGCAAATATATTAAATTGAACGAATTTAAACTGATATATATATAGTTAAAGAGTATGGCAACCGAGTCGTTAGCAAACAAATATCAGAAAAAGACTGATAAACAGCATGTCTTAGATAATCCAGATACATATATAGGTTCTGTGGAGCAAGTCGAAACATGCAATTGGTTGTTTGATAAAGACAACAAATTCATAAATAAATCTCATATTTATATTCCAGGTTTATATAAGTTGTTTGATGAAGGTATTGTTAATGCTCGTGATCATGTGATTAGAATGACAAATAAAAAACCTGTAACATTTATAGATATTAACATTGACGATGAAGGTGTTATTACTATGATAAACGATGGTGATGGTATTGATGTTGTAGAGCACCCAGAACACAAAGTATATATTCCAGAATTAATTTTTGGTCACCTACGTACATCGACCAACTATGATAAAACGGTGAAGAAGATTGTAGGTGGCAAGAACGGGTTTGGGTTTAAATTGGTGTTGATATGGTCCGAATGGGGTATGGTTGAGACCATTGATGCTAATAGGAAATTAAAATATACACAATATTTTAAAAACAACTTAGATATAATTGAAAAACCTACGATTGTGAAATGCACTGCAAAATCGTATACAAAGGTTGTATTTAAACCGGATTATAAAAGATTCGGGATTGATAAACTAGACGAAGACATGCGTTCAATGTTTATTAAGCGAGTATATGATATTGCAGCTATTACAGATAAAAAAGTCAAGGTACAATATAATTCAAAACATATACCTATTAAAAGTTTCCTTCAATATACTGACTTTTATGTGGGTGACACTAAAAGAATACATGAAAGTACAGATGAACGTTGGGAATATGCTGTATGTTTGGCACCGGACGATGAATTTACGCAAGTATCATTTGTTAATGGAATTAATACGAATAAAGGTGGAAAGCATGTAGAATATATATTGAATCAAATTACACGAAAGTTGATAGCATATATTAAGAAAAAACGCAAGATTGATGTGAAAGCTACTACATTGAAAGAACAACTCATGTTATTTGTGAATTGTTCTATAGAAAATCCTTCGTTTGATAGTCAAACAAAGGATTTCATGAACACGCCTATTCCAAAGTTTGGATCAAGTTGTGAGGTTAGCGATAAGTTCATTGAAAAGATAGCGATGAAATCAGGTTTAGGTGTAATGGAAATGGCGATGAATTTGACACAAGTGAAAGAAATCAAAGAAGTAAAAAAGACTGATGGTTCAAAGGTTAAGTCTATAAGAGGAATACATAAATTAGTGGACGCCAATTTAGCAGGAACGACTAAATCGCATATGTGCACACTTATTTTGTGTGAAGGAGATTCGGCAAAAGCCGGCGTTATATCTGGATTATCTAAAGAAGATCGTGATATATTCGGTGTTTATCCATTGAAGGGTAAACTATTAAATGTTCGCGATGAAGCACACAAGAGAATCTCAGAGAATAAGGAAATTTGCGAAATAAAACAAATTATTGGATTAGAACATGATAAAGAATATACAGTTGAAGAAATTAATAGTAAATTGCGTTACAGTAAGGTATTGTTTATGACAGATCAGGATTTAGATGGTAGTCATATTAAAGGATTGGGTATAAATATGTTCCATTGCTTATGGGAATCCCTAGTCAAAATTGACGGATTTATAGGGTTTATGAATACACCAATCATTAAAGCTAAAAAAAACAACCAAGAATTGTTATTTTATAATGAAGGACAGTATGAAACGTGGAAACATAATGGCGATACTAATGGATATTCAATCAAATATTATAAAGGTTTGGGCACAAGCACATCTAAAGAATTTAAAGAATATTTTAGTAACAAAAAAGTCGTTGGGTTCAAATGGAACGATGATTATAGCAATGATTGTATAGATAAGGTGTTTAATAAAAAACGAGCAGATGATCGTAAGAAGTGGTTAAGTAATTATAGTAGAAAAGATTATTTAAATACAGATGACGATCTTGTGTTGTATGAGGAATTTGTAAACAAAGAAATGAAGCATTTTTCAAAATATGACAATGATAGGTCTATACCGAATCTAATAGACGGTATCAAATTGAGTCAACGTAAGATTATCTATGCCGCATTTAAAAAGAACTTGACAAAAGAAATAAAAGTAGCACAATTTAGTGGTTATGTTTCTGAAAATAGTGCATATCATCATGGTGAGGCATCATTAAATGGTGCAATTGTTGGTATGGCGCAAAATTATGTAGGTTCAAACAATATTAATTTGCTTATGCCTAACGGTCAGTTTGGTACAAGATTATCTGGCGGTAAGGACAGTGCGTCGGAAAGGTATATTTTCACAATGTTGAATCCTCTAACAAGACATATCTTTCCACATGATGACGATAATGTTTTAGATTATTTGGATGACGATGGCGAGATGGTTGAACCAGTATATTATGTTCCGATTATTCCGATGTTGTTGGTAAATGGATCAAAAGGTATAGGCACAGGTTTTAGTACTGATATTCCTAGTTATTCACCAAAGGAAATTGTTAGATATTTGCGTAGTAGGTTAAATTATGATTACGATACTACATTTGATGATATGTTATATTACGAAGGATTTAATGGAACCATTTCAAAAACGGATAATAACAAATACACTATTAAAGGTTGTTGTGAAATAATAAATGACGATGTAATGGTGGTTACAGAATTGCCTATTGGCATTTGGACGGATGATTATAAAGAATATTTAGAAAGTTTGATTAAGAATAAGGTAGTTAAAGATTTTGAAGATAATAGTACAGAAAAGGACGTAAACATCACAATTACATTTGTAAAAGGTGAATTAGTTAAGTGCGACGAGAAGAAATTAAAATTAATTACAACAAAAACAACAAGTAATATGTATGCTTTTGATGCCAATGAAAATCTAAAAAAATATGAATCACCGCAAGACATGATAGATGAATTTTACAGTAAAAGACTGGAGATTTATCATAAGCGTAAGAACAAACAATTAGAAGATGGCAATCTGAAACTAAATAAATTGACAAACAAAGCAAGATATATCAAATGTTTGTTGGATGACAAGATTGATTTAAGAAAGAAAAAGAATACGGTTATTACAGAACTTTTAATGAATATGAATTTTGATAAGATAGAAGATAATTATAATTATTTGATTAAAATGTCTATGGATAGTGTTTCAGAAGAGAATGTTGATAAGATTTTAAAAGAAAAAAATGAATTGTCTGAATTCATCGATAAACTAAAATCAACCACCGTAGAAAGTATATGGCTTCATGAATTAAATAAATTTGAACAAGAATACGATAAACATAAAACAGAACCAAATGTACAACCAAAAACCAAACCAAAAACTCAACCAAAAAAACTAAAAATTAAGAAAAAATAAAATAAATAAATTATTTATAAACATTTTTTAGTAAACTATTCCATAAATATATAAACAGTTTGTCATAATTTTTTTCGGTAACCTGTTCGTACATTAAAGATATGTAGACGTATGGTGTTATAAAAGAACATATCATAGTTGGATATATATTATTAAAACAATAACAAATATTATCATTTCAGTTTTTAAGTATCAGCATTTATGTACATTTCATTGTTTTCAGGTTTACGAAATCATTTGTTTACGCTTGATAATAATGGTTCATACATTTATATTTAGAAAAATCTTTTGAATTCAATTGGTTTATATTTATAATTAGATTGGACGGGACGATCAATCGGTACAACCAATGTGCTTACGTCATTCTTGTATTTAATGTATGCATTCAATTCTGTATGTATTTTAGAAGCACATTTTTCAACTATAATATTATTTAAATCTGTTATTTGTTGGGTTATATTACTTTTGTTGTTTATTGAATATTGAAGATATATAGCTCGCATTATTATCTTTAAATTGACAATATCTTGTTGGGCTATAACATGTTGTTTATTTGACATTTCATAAACCAACGCTCTTATTGAATTTTGTATAATTTGCATATTTTCTTTTGAAAAAAACGCTTTTGATAAAAGAGAACATTCTAAAGTTCCTGTTAAAGCTTCATCATAGCTACAACAATCATTAGTTTTTATATTATGAAACAATGTTGTTTTATTAGAAATATTATTGTCATTTATATTAATTCTACCATTCATTATATATAAAAGGTATTATAAAAAATCATTAAATAAATAAAATATATAATATTTATATAATGGATGATTATATTAGTTATTTAATAATAGTTGGAACGATAGTTATTATAATAACACTAGTAATTTTTTATATAATGTTAAATTATAGCGATTCTAG
>Ga0302127_10002552_pt1 | contig 10997 bp, 10 predicted proteins | sample CB4_SCM_MG_FD_204452 | JGI IMG/M metagenome (GOLD analysis project Ga0302127, IMG submission 204452) | Marine microbial communities from Western Arctic Ocean, Canada - CB4_SCM | ecosystem: Environmental > Aquatic > Marine > Oceanic | place: Canada: Western Arctic Ocean | collected 2017-09-24
GATAGCCAAAATGGCTCAGGAGCATGGGCTGATAACGCCTTTCGAACCGACTCAAGTGAGGTCGTCCGGCGACGAGCGAGTTATTTCCTACGGTGTGTCGAGCTACGGCTACGACATTCGCTGCGCACCGGAATTTAAGGTCTTTACTAATATAAATTCAGCGATCGTCGATCCCAAAAATTTCGACCCTGAGAGCTTCGTCGATGTGAATCGGGATGTTTGTATTATTCCGCCAAATTCTTTTGCCCTGGCAAGAACGATTGAATATTTCCGCATACCGCGAAACGTACTAACTATCTGTCTGGGCAAATCAACGTATGCGCGATGCGGAATTATTGTCAATGTGACGCCGCTCGAACCGGAATGGGAAGGGCATGTCACGTTGGAATTTTCGAATACGACGCCGCTGCCGGCGAAAATTTATGCTAACGAAGGCGTCGCGCAAGTTATATTTTTAGAATCCGATGAAAGTTGCGCTGTCTCCTATCTCGATCGGGGCGGAAAGTACCAACGTCAAACTGGCGTCACATTACCGCGGACGTAAAGTATTGGCGACGTGAATCGCGCGCTGGGCAGCTGTCATGACACCTATTTCAAACGCTGCGTTAGCCAATCGCCGTGTGCCGCGCCAGCCGCAACCCTTCTGATTGTTTTTGCAGAACATGCTGAATAAGCCGATCTTGGTCTTCGGGTCGAATTTCTTCAAACGCGATCGAAATGCAATGCTGCCCTTGTTCGTCAGCGCGGCTGGTAACGACTCGTCCAAATATTCGCATCGGGTCGTGGGCGGGTAACAAAACGAGGTCGATTGCTAAGTATGCGTTCAGCGCGAGGGGGCAACTTGCCGTTATCGCCATCCCACCGCCGCTAATATTAATTTCTTTCGGCTCGTGCTCGTGATGTTCGTCCGCTGCGACGGGCGCTTGTTCTAAAGAAACGATTCGTTCCAGTAGATTAACTTTGCGGTTTATTAATTCCAACGCTTCAGCCACTGAAGGGTGCTGATAGCGAACGCTTTCGAACATTTCCTGGATATGAGTTTCCAAGCCAAACAACGCCGCCCGAGTATTTTCCGCCTTAATCTGACCCAAATGAACGTTGCGACGCTCTTGATCCATCATGTCACTTTGAATTACCCGATACTTTATCAGGGCGTTATCTTGAATTCGAAAATATTTTCTTCTTTCAGTATCCATGATCGACTCCTCGTGCTATTGAATCACCGGCAGGTTGCCGGCAGCTTGAGATTCCGCGCGTTCGGCATTGTCAATGCCATCATTGCTTACATCGTCAGGGCCAACGGCGTCCTGGATGGGAAGAACTTGATCAACTAAAAATGACGTCAGCGCCGCAACTGGCTGGTCGGATCCTGAATCGTCGTCTCTACCTTGGTCAATCGTCATTTCGACACGTCGGTTCAGGGTGCGATTCGCAATCGTATCGTTGGGCGCCAACGGGTGAGCCTCGCCGTGGCCTTCGACGACAAAACGTTCTGCAGATAATTCGCTATCCGCCAAAAGTTTATGCACGACCGACACCGCGCGTGAGGCCGAAAGCTCCCAATTAGACCGAAACCGCTGCGTCTTAATCGGGATATTGTCCGTGTGACCGGCAACGACGATCGTGCCGTCGATTTTTTCGAGAGATTCACGCAGTTTCTTTATGGCCGGCAAAAAACCGGAGCGAAAATTCGCTGTACCAGATGGGAACGAGCCCTTTTCTCGAATTCTTATAATTATTTTCATACCGACGGTTTCAATTTGGATCATGCCCTTGTCGATTTCTTCTTGCAGTGCCTCAACTAGCGTTGCTGCGTCTGCAACTGTTTGAGCGGCGTCCTGCTTCGATTGTCCTTCGGCATCTTTTGTTCCGTCTTCTGATTTCAATGCGTCCGTAAACTCAAGCGTCTGCTTATTGCTGTCCATCGTTGATTGGCGGGTTTCGTTTATCGATGTGGGCTGCGGACGTGCGGGGCTGAATTCCTGCGCAATGATACTCGTCCCCATGGGGATGGCATCAGCCTTAACTTCTCTTTGCACCCCAAACGCTAACTTCAACGAACCGGATATCGCTTTGAATTTATTGAGATCTATCTCGGCAAATGAAAGTAGGAGTACAAAGAAACACAATAATAACGCCATTAAGTCGGCGAAGGTCATGATCCATCCGCCACCCTCGTCGTCGTCCCTTCCGCCCGCTGGTGGTTGCTCGTGCATGATGTTTTAGCTAGGCACTTTCAGCCGTTTCGCGTTTTGAGCTCGGCAGATAGGTTTTTAGAATCTCTTCTATCACACGGGGATTACGGCCTTCCTGGATGCCGCCAAGACTGTCAACGATCATCGACTTAATCATCCGTTCCTCGCTCGAACGCAATGCGAGTTTATGGGCAATCGGTAAGGCGAAAATATTCGCGATCATTGCACCGTACAGCGTTGTGAGTAACGCCACAGCCATGGCCGGTCCAATGGATTTCGGGTCGCTCATATTCGATAACATTTGTACCAGCCCGATCAGCGTTCCGATCATGCCCATCGCCGGCGCGGTATCGCCGATTGATTTGAATATGCTCTTGCCAACGTCGTGCCGCTCCAACGCCGCATTCATGTCGGTGAGTAAGGTTTGCCGCACCACTTCTGGTTCGTGCCCATCGACCATGAGTTGAATACCTTTGGCGAGGAAGGCGTTTTCTGTTTCTTTTCCCTCTAAGGCCAGCAGGCCACCTTTACGTGCTTCGTTGGCCATTTCAACAGTCTGTTGGATGAGATCTTCTGGTTTGTCGAGCTTACTCATAAAGGCCTTTAGCGCGACCTTGAAAGCGCCTAGGAACTGCGCGAGCGTAAATTTCATCATCACCGCACCAATCGTCCCCCCGACTACAACGAACAACGAGGGTACGTTGAGAAAGGTTAAGGCGCTGCCGCCGACGAAGATTGCCGCTAATACGACGCCAAATGCCGTTATCAGCCCAATGAGTGTCGCTAAGTCCACACCGATTCCTCTCTAAAACCAGTTAATTGCTGCCATCAGAATTCACTTGCGGGGACAACCGTAGAGCTGGTTTTTGCGTAATTGCGCCCGTGTTCTCAATATCGGATTATTCGGTCCGAACTTTAGCGCGAACGAAAATCTGTATGCGGCGTTCGAGGTCCCCAAACCCGTGGTATCCCCGCATTCACGCCTCATCTTCACAGCGCCAGCAGGCGATTACGTGAAGACGCCCTCGAATTCGAATGCTGATGGGCTTTTACCTCTATTTATCGACTTAAGGATAGTGTCAGCGCCCGGTGATCGGCGCCGGCACAGTTGCCGGTAGAAAAATTCAGTCGCTACCGGGTGCGAAGGCGCAGATCCGCGTGATCGCTAATGCGTGGAATTTGCTTTGCTGTCGGAGACGTTAGTCCAGGCGCGGCAAACGATTGCGGTCTCCATGGGGATGCAAAACGACGGACGATTTTTGCGCGGAATTAGTCAGACATGGTCCGTCTGCCACTATTCCTGCGGCAATTATCGAACGAGGTTCGAGGCGACGACGAGGCGTGCTCGTCGCGGGCGCATGAAAGCATAGCGGCCAATACTTAAGCCAATTTAGTGCAAGCGCCCGCGGTTACCAGCGTTGAACAAGCCGTCCGCTTGCACGAACGTCGTGCCTAGTTCGAACCAGGATCCCAAATGCGCGCCTAATCCGTGACCAGGAAATTAGTCGTCAGAATCACTTTTCGGCTCGTGTTTCAAGGCGACCGAATTAATGCAGTAGCGCATGTTAGTCGGCGCTGGCCCATCGGGGAACACATGTCCTAGATGCGCATCACATGCCGCGCACAGTACTTCCGTGCGGACCATCCCGTGGCTTGCGTCTTCGAGATTTGTTACGTTGCCCGAGTCGCTCGGTTGCCAAAATGATGGCCAGCCCGTTCCCGAATCAAATTTATGCTCCGAATCGAACAATGCCGTCCCACAGCACTTACAAACATAGGTTCCCGGTTCTTTATTCTCAGTGTAGTCGCCAGCAAACGGCCGCTCCGTGCCATGCTCGCGACACACGCTGTATTCTTCCGAGGTCAATATTTCCCGCCATTGTTGCGGGTCTTTTTCCACCCGTTTTACCATTGGTATCTCCCTTGATCGACGGATTAACTAGGGAATTCCCTCGCTGCCCGGCAATCGTTTTGATAATCCGTCGAACTAGTTGTCAATTATCGATATACGCTATTATAAGTGCACTCGGCCGCGTGTCCCACAATGTCGTGGGTCTAGGAATATTGCGACTGAAGTTTAATCCGGGAGAACGACGTTGCGAATAGCACTACTCGAAGATGATCTCGACCAAGCCGCGCTATTCATGGAATGGCTTAAGTCGAGCGGGCATACGTGCGAACATTTTGTGTCCGGAAAACTGTTCGTCCGAAATATTAAGCACGATAGCTACGACGTTCTCGTGCTTGATTGGATGGTTCCAGACATGGACGGCTACGAAGTGTTGAGCTGGGTTAGAGAGAATTTCGATTGGCCAGTACCGATTGTATTCGTAACCGCGAAAGACGAAGAAGACGACATCGTACGAGCACTTGAACACGGTGCTGACGACTATATCGTGAAGCCGGCAAAACAGCGCGAGCTAGTAGCCAGGATTAGCGCCGTGGCTCGCCGTGCCTCGGCAATTGACGAAACGCAGAACGAAATCGAATACGAACCGTTTGCAATAGACCTGGGTAATCACGAAATTAAACGCGATGGAACTCGGGTCGATGTGACACAAAAGGTATACGAGCTGATCGTATTTTTGTTTAGAAACATAGGTCGGATCCTGTCGCGGGCGCACATCCTCGAAAGTGTTTGGGGGCGGAACCCAGATATCAATACGCGCACCGTCGATACACATGTCAGTAGAATCCGCACAAAGTTGTCTTTAGCCCCGGAAATGGGTTGAAAATTGTCCTCCATTTACCAGCATGGCTATCGACTAGAGCGCCTCACCTCTTAGCCGAAATTTGCTGTCAGCTGCGCGCTGATGAAAATGCGCTCGGCGGTGCTTCAGCAGAGGAGGAAGGAATAAGCAGCCACCGAGCGCGACAACAAAGCCGCCCGGGATTAACCGAACGCGGCCCATTAAGAGTGTAATGTTTGAGCGCTTGGACCACTGTGACTGCTATCACAGCGCTATCGGCCCCGCGTCGAGCGATGTGAAAGTCGTCACAGCCTCGCAACGACATATCAATCGTCGGCGGGCCACAACCACGCTGCACCGCGAACGCCACTACTGTCGTCATGCGCCGGCGGGACCATCGAAAACTCGACATGATCGGAAAACACGTAGTTTCCAATCAACGCCGACACCACCGTGTGTAGACTCGTGAGATTGGATAATCCACCAACGAGGACCACGCCCCCAATTTTCGTTCCGCCGACATCAATCCCAAGGCGCATATCTCACTCTGAGCATACGCTGCTCGCAATTTTGGCGTCGAGCTCGCCTCTAAGATAGAATCACCGCCTATTGTGAATATTTAATACGCGAGCGTCCGAACCAGCCGTCATGACTTCAATACCAAATTATCATCGCCGGAAAACCGTAGGGGTGAAAGTTGGCCCCGTGACGATTGGGGGTGGCGAGCCTATCGTTGTGCAATCGATGACCAACACGGATACATCAGACGCACACTCGACGGCCAAGCAAATTCAGCACCTAGCGGCTGCCGGATCAGAATTAGTACGTCTGACGGTCGACACGGAGGCTGCGGCAGCGCAGGTCGCAAGGATCCGCGACATGCTTGGCGCGGTAGGCTGCGATGTGCCGTTAATTGGTGATTTTCATTACAACGGCCATACCCTACTGACAAAGTATCCTGACTGTGCCGAGGCACTCGCAAAATATCGGATTAATCCCGGTAACGTCGGATTCGGTCGAAAAAAAGATGCGCAGTTTGCCACTATGATCGAAGTCGCTGCGAAACTCGATAAACCGATTCGAATCGGGGTTAATTGGGGGAGCCTGGATCCGGCACTAGTCGCTTCGATGATGGATGAGAATGCGAAACTGTCAACACCGAAAGAGGCCTCAGAGGTGACTCGCGACGCATTGATCTCCTCAGCGCTCGGTAGTGCTGAGAAGGCCGAAGAGATCGGCTTGGCGCGCGAGAAGATCGTTCTATCGTGCAAAGTGAGTGGCGTACAAGAACTGATTGCCGTCTACGGTGCGCTTGCCGAACGTTGCAATTACGCGCTGCATCTCGGCCTTACCGAGGCCGGGATGGGATCGAAAGGGATCGTATCGTCAACCGCCGCAATGGGCTTTCTTCTTCAACAAGGGATTGGGGATACCATTCGCGTCTCTTTAACACCAGAGCCCGGTGGCGACCGTGCAAAAGAAGTCGTTGTCGCCCAGGAAATATTACAGACAATCGGTCTGCGCTCATTCACACCGCTGGTCACCGCATGTCCCGGCTGCGGGCGCACGACAAGTACTGTGTTCCAAGAACTTGCCGAAGATATCCAGGCATACGTACGAACGCAAATGCCCATCTGGCGAGAAACCCATCCTGGTGTCGAGGATATGAGCCTGGCGGTCATGGGCTGCGTGGTCAACGGACCAGGCGAGAGCAAACATGCGAATGTCGGCATTAGCCTCCCAGGTACGGGCGAGACCCCCGCCGCCCCTGTATTCGTGGACGGTAAAAAGGTGACGACTTTGCGCGGTGCAGGCATCGCGGAAGAATTTAAGTCGTTGCTCAATGACTACGTCGAGAAAAATTACCTTGCCGAGAATGAAAGCCCTGCTTGATTCCTATCTCTTGGAATCGCATCAACGTTCCCATTCGCTAACCTAGCCGGTGCCAAGCGACTTCAGCCGCCTGGTCGGTGCGTTCTGGGAAATCTGTCTTCTACGTAGAAGTCCCGAGGACGTTCCTGCTTCACGTTTTCTCTTTAATGGCGTTGTCAGCACGTATTGTTTGCTTGGGGTCGGCATCAACTTGGTCGGGTTTGATTTCCCAGAGGCGTGCGTATTAAGCGTTTCGATGACGGCGCTACTCCTAACGACGCTAAAAGCACTGTTACTTATACGCGGCAACGCCGAGCGCTTACGCCAAAGCGCGATTGCATTGATGGGTGCATCGATCATTCTGTTCGTCCCAGCGCTCGTATTGCGCCTTTGGTTCCATATAATCGAAAGTTCGAACGCACAGTCGAATGCGGCAGGTTATGTATGGGTTGGACTATTCGTGTGGGAATTATTTATCTCCGCACACATATTGCGCCATGCTCTGAACACCCGGCTGTTAGCTGGTTTTTTTGTTTCGATCGCCTACGTGTTTCTGGAATTTCGACTGATGTATTTCATTCATCAAAGTTTCGCGACTACTCCCGGCACGGGATAAGTTCGGACCCCTACGGACAAACATAGGTCGACCTAGTGCACATCCACATACTCGGAATCTGCGGAACATTCATGGCGGGGATTGCTGAGCTTGGCGTACAGCTCGGGCATCACGTCACCGGATCGGATACCAGCGTATACCCGCCAATGAGTGACTTTCTAGGCAAGCAAGGTATCGAAATACTCGAAGGTTACGATCCGCGCCAACTGGTGCCAAGTCCGGATATCGTGTTAATTGGTAACGCGCTTAGCCGTGGCAATGAATGCGTAGAGGCCGTCCTAAATCGGCATCTTGCGTATCAATCGGGACCACAATGGTTATCGGAACATGTCCTCCAAGGACGCCACGTCATCGCGATATCGGGAACGCACGGCAAGACAACGACGACCAGCATAGCGAGCTGGATATTAGATCGTTGTGGACTCGAGCCCGGCTACCTTATTGGCGGCATCGCACAAAACTTCGACCGTCCCGCCAATCTCGGCGGCGGGCGCTACTTTGTCATCGAAGCAGACGAATACGATAGCGCTTTTTTCGACAAACGATCGAAATTCGTTCATTACCGGCCGGATACGCTAGTCATAAACAACCTTGAATACGACCATGCCGATATATTTCCTGACTTAGAATCGATAAAGCGTCAATTTCATCATCTTGTGCGAACGGTTCCGTCCGACGGCACGGTGATTCTTCCAGGCCGTGACAACGACATTGAGGACGTACTCAAGCGCGGCTGTTGGAGCGAAACCGTGCGCTTCGGATTCGACGCACCGGTGGACGTTGAGGTAATTGACTACACGCAGCAGCATTCGACGCAATTTGCGCTTCGCGACAAATCTAGTGGGGAGACCGTGAGCGTCAACTGTGAGCTGCTCGGACGCCACAACGCATTAAATGCAACGGCAGCGATTTGTGCCGCGACCGCAATCGGCGTGCCGCTTGAGCAAGCTGGCGCTGCATTGGAATCATTTCGTGGCGTAAAGCGACGCCTGGAAATTATTGGTAAAACTAACGGCATCACTGTTTATGACGATTTTGCGCATCACCCAAGTGCTATTGAGGCAACCTTGTCCGCACTTCGCGTAACCGTCGGCCGCGATCGAATTATTTGCCTTGTCGAGCCGCGCTCCAACACGATGCGATTAGGCGTACACAATGAACGAACCGCGAGGGCTTTGGACACAGCAGATTGTATCTTTATCTATCACGATTTGAACCTCAATTGGGACTCGGCGTCCCTAATTGATAAGCTCAAACCGCCCGGCGAGTGTCTACACGGCATCGATGACATTATCCAGCGCGTTATGACTGAGTGTCGCACTGGTGATCACATCGTCATCATGAGTAATGGAAGCTTCGCAAATATACATACCCGACTGCTATCGGCACTGGGAAGGGGAAGCAACAATTAGTAGCCTGATTAAAAACGAACTCGCGTTATTCCCTTTAAATACTGTGTTGTTCCCAAGTGCCTGCTTACCGCTAAGAATTTTTGAACCCCGTTACGTGGACCTGATCGGAACCTGTATGCGCGACGCGAGCACGTTTGGCATCGTTGGCATTAGCCAAGGAGTTGAGGCCGGTGGCCCAGCCGAAACCCATAATCTTGGAACACACGCGCGAATCGTGGACTTTGATCAGGGCGCGGATGGCCTACTCAATATCGTCGTTCAGGGAGGAAGTCGATTTGAGCTGCACAGCTCGCATTCGCAAGAAAACGGGCTATTGATCGGTAACGTCGTCAATTTGCCCGACCTACGTAGTGAAAACGTGCCACAAGAATATAGCGAATTAGTTGATTTGTTAGCCGAAATTGATGCTAAATCCCCGCTATTGAAACCCGCCAACGGCGAGCCTGCGAACTCATCAGATCTGGCCTACGGGCTCGCTCAAATCCTGCCCATCGCGATTTCGACCAAAATTGAATTATTAGCGCTTAACGACCCCTTGATCCTGCTACGCCGGTTAAGCGTCGAACTCGACCAGCTGCGACGCTCGAGTCAGTAGGCCCCGAGCGGCAGGTTCAAACGAACCGTCCGGCGGAGGATGCGCGCTGCGCGTTATTTTGACGTCTCGTTTCGAGCCCGAAACCAGGCCATGTTCTCGCGGGCCTGGCGATCACGGCAGCGAAAGATTAAATCCGTGCGTTTCTAAACCAACCGAAATTCAGAATATCGACGAATTCGCTCAAATCTAAGCGATTCGTGAATCGCTATTCGAAGTCCAAAAACACCCGAAACACGGACCTCACAGGGATTCTTTTTAATCACCTGAGACGCTTGTTGAAGCGGACTTCGATCTATGCGATTTTATCACTACGCTGGTAACTATAAGCATCCGAAAGTCGATGCCACGAACACTCATTAAAATACTTTGGCTATGCCTTAGCGGTGCGCTGTGCGCGCCTGCTAACGCGTTCATAGGCGACGCTGCCTCGTGGTGGCTGTGTCCGGTCGATCGGCAGTTACCGCTGCGCCCGCAGTATTCGCAACCGGTCGAGCCCGGCAGCACTGAAATCCGCTCCGATACCACGAGGATTGTCAAAGACGATGCCACGGAATTCGCGGGAAACGTAGAAATCGTTAGGGATTCCCGTTCAATCAGTGGCGATGTCGTTACCTATGATGACGCCGGTGAAAAGTTCGACGTCAGCGGAAACGCGACGATATGGGACGCGGGAGTCATTTGGCAGGGGCAGCACGCGCTGTTCGATCTCAGTTCTGACGTTGGTCAGCTCACGCAAGGAAACTACTGGTTAACGAACGGTCGAGGGCGCGGCTACGCGGAACTGCTTGAAACCGATCGCAATGAGAATGTTTCGGTTCTTCAGCAAGTCGATTATACGACTTGCGCGACGGAGCGGCCGGATTGGAAGTTTTCGGCAAGTAGTATCACGTTAGACCATGACGCGGGGCGCGGTGAGGCAACCCACGCACTATTAAAGGTTCACGACGTCCCGGTATTTTACTTCCCATATATTAATTTTCCGCTCGACAACAAGCGTAAATCAGGGTTCTTGATGCCAACGATCGGCACCTCAAATGAATCCGGTTTTGACGTGAAACTGCCGTATTACTTCAACATTGCACCAAACCACGACGCCACGTTCTCGCCGCGGTGGCTAGCGCACCGAGGCGTTATGTTCGGCGGGCAATATCGCTATCTTACTAAAAATCATAAAGGTAGAGTTGGCGTCGAAATCTTGCCCAGCGATAATCTTGATAACAATAACACTCGGTCGTTGCTGTCACTACAGCACGAAACGTTTTTCGACGGCCGACGAGGAAGAGTCGAAGCGCGAATTCAAAACGTCTCAGATGCAAGATACTTTGAAGATTTAGGACGCAGCCTTAGCGTCACAAGTCAACGGTTTTTGGATCGACGCGTCGAAATGCGCTACCTGAAACGGGGTTCCTTCTTACTGCGAACGCTAGTCCAGAGCCATCAGAATGTTGACGATTCAAGAAGCGCTAGTCGCGGTCCATATAGGCGTCTTCCGCAAATTAGATTTCGCACATTGAAGGGCGAGCGACACCTGCGATTGACGCCGAATTTTAAAGCCGAAACAACGTACTTTGATCGGTCAAACAGTGTCTCCGGCGCGCGGGTTGACTTAACCCCCAG
>Ga0302127_10002557_pt1 | contig 10986 bp, 12 predicted proteins | sample CB4_SCM_MG_FD_204452 | JGI IMG/M metagenome (GOLD analysis project Ga0302127, IMG submission 204452) | Marine microbial communities from Western Arctic Ocean, Canada - CB4_SCM | ecosystem: Environmental > Aquatic > Marine > Oceanic | place: Canada: Western Arctic Ocean | collected 2017-09-24
GTCTAAATGGTGGCCTTCGGAGTGGGGCGAGACCGACCAGCGTGGCGCGCTGAACCGTTTATCCCCAGAAAAAACGCTCGCGGCGGCAGCGCTCATTACGAGCGGCACCATTTATGACATGGGACGCGTATTTGAGGAGGAGATGCCGTTGTTCGCGCTGACCCCTCAGCGGCGCAAATACACCTTAACCGTTCCAGGCGCACCGTCTTGGGGACCGCTAGGCGAGAACAAACTTGTGTGGAACGAAGATCATATCTCCGGACACTTAAGCCAGGACGGCACGCAATTCGACGCCTTAAGCCACATGGGCACGGATTTAGGACCCGGCGGAAACCTAAACGAGATCCGCTACTACAACGGTCACTCGCATGCCGACATCGGCAGTGGCCGCGGATTTATTAAGCTCGGGGTGGAACACGTCACACCAATTTTTACCCGCGGTATATTACTCGACATTGCTGGACTGCGCGGGCGAACCATGACTTGCTCCGAAGAAGTAACGATCGCTGATCTAACGGCAGCTTTAACTCGCCAAGGACTGTCTGAGGATACGATCAAGCCGGGCGACGCGCTTTTTTATAACACCGGTTGGGGTCGCTACTGGAAAGTAGATAACGATAAATTCAATAGCTGCACCCCAGGGTTATCAGACGCGGCCGGCGACTGGGTGGTCGATCAGCATGTCGTACTCGTGGGCACCGACAATTGGGGAGTCGAGGCGATCCCGGGACCGGATCCAAAACGTTTTGGGCCAAACCATCAGAAATTTCTCGTCGAGCACGGTATTTATATTATCGAGAACTTGATTTTTGATTCATTGATCGAGGCGCAAGTTTACGAATTTGCATTCGTCGTTGGGACCTTGCCGCTGAAAGGAGCGACCGGGTCACCCGTGCGGCCATTTGCGATCCGCTAAGGCCGAATTTTTATCGACTTGCAGGCGATGCTCAAAACACCCTGTGCACTGTGCGCTGTGCGTGGTTAAATACTCTTACTAATACTGGGAAAAAGGTTCGTCATGAGTCAAGGTGAAATTATCGCAGGTCTCCTCGCCCCGCATCCACCGCATTTAGTATTCGGTGAAAACCCTCAGCAAAACGAACCTCGCTCGAAAGGTGGTTGGGAACAACTCCGTTGGGCTTATGAGCGCGCCCGCGCGAACTTAGAAGCAATGAAACCTGATGTTCTGTTGGTTCATTCACCGCATTGGATCACCCAGCAAGGTCATCACTTTCTTGGGGTCGAGCACCTTAGCGGTAAATCCGTCGATCCGATTTTTCCGAATATTTTCCGTTACGATTTCGAACTCGAAGTCGACGTTGAGCTCGCCGAAGCGTGCTGCGAACAAGCGGCAGACATGGGACTCACATCGAAGATGATGCGTAACCCGAACTTTCGCGTCGACTACGGCACGATAACGACGCTCCACATGATGCGACCTCAATGGGATATTCCCGTTGTCGGAATTTCGGCGAATAACTCGCCCTACTTTCTTTCTACCGAAGAGGGTCTGGAAGAGATGGACGTCTTGGGCAAAGCAACGCGCAAAGCCATCGAGGCAACCGGGCGTCGCGCGGTTTTACTTGCCTCTAATACCTTGTGTCACTATCACTTCAGTAAAGAACCGATCCCGCCGGAAGACATGTCGCAAGAACACCCAGAAAATTTTGAAGGGTATTTGTGGGACATGCGCATGATCGAATTGTTGCGTGAAGGAAAAATTCAAGAAGTGTTTCGATTGCTGCCGCAGTTTATCGACGAAGCATTCGCGGAAGTGAAGTCCGGCGCATTTACTTGGATGTTCTCCGCCATGGATTATCCAGAACTACCGGGCGAACTGCATGGCTACGGCACGGTAATTGGCACCGGTAACGCCGTGATGGAATGGAATCTGATTAAAGCCGGACTCGCGAAAGCGGCCTAAGGGAAAATTTCATGAGTGTTGTTTCTGCATTTCTTATTCCCGGCTCACCATTACCCTATGTGCAACGCGACAACCCGCCCTGGGGGGCCATGGCCGACGCCTTGGATAAAGCCGGCACCGCGCTCGCAGCCTCGAAACCCGACGTCATCGCGATTTATTCAACGCAATGGATCGCCGTGCTCGATCAGCTTTGGCAAGTTCGAGCGAACCCTACCGGACTGCATGTCGACGAGAACTGGCATGAGTACGGTGAGCTGCCGTTCGATATGCGCACCGATACAGAACTTGCCGAAGCCGCAATTGCTGCTACGGACAGCTACGGGATCCGATCGAAAGGGGTCGACTATGATCAATTTCCGGTCGATACCGGAACGATTGTGGCATCGAACTTTCTCGACCCTGAAAGTCAATTTAAATCCGTTGTTACGGCCAACAATCTGTATCACGACTGGACGATCACGGAAAACCTCGGCCGGGTCGTGCGCGAACAAGCAGAGCGACTCGGACGTCGGGTCGCTCTCGTTGGGGTTGGCGGCTTGTCGGGATCATTTTTCCGCCAGGTGATCGATATCGCCGATGACCATATTGCCAATGCGGACGAAGATGCCTGGAACCAACGGATCTTGGCGATGATGGAAAAAGGCGACATTGCCGCACTTGCCGACGCTTGTGCCGATTTCGCGCAGCAAGCACGCGCCGAAATGGGCTTTAAACATTTCGCCTATTTACTCGGCGGTATGGGTGGGGATTTTAACGGGGCAATTGTCCATCACTACGGCGCACTATATGGCACAGGTGGTGCGGTAGTTGAGTTTCAACTCTAGAGAAATCCGTAATCGTGGCGCCGATGTAAGCTAAACCCGAAACGCTAGACATATTAGGCTCCCTCGCGGGTATGATTGCGCTGCAATGATGTCAAAAATATTCGCCGGTCTGGATGGGGTTGCTTGCGGCCCTAGAGAGGTGCTCGCTAGAGCCTAGGCGATGCGCAAAATTGTCCATATAGACATGGATGCGTTCTACGCGTCTGTCGAGCAACGTGACCAACCGGAGTTAAAGGGCAAGCCTGTCGTGGTGGCTTGGCGCGGCCAACGCTCGGTGGTTTGCGCCGCTTCTTACGAGGCGCGGCGCTACGGTATACATTCCGCAATGCCCGCTTTGAGAGCAGAGAAAATGTGCCCGGACGCGATCTTCGTCGCACCAGATTTCACTCGTTATCGGACGGTATCGCGACAAATTCGAGAGATATTTATCTCGCATACGGATTTGGTCGAGCCGCTCTCACTGGACGAAGCTTATCTTGACGTCACGGAGAACAAGACCGGTTTAGCAACCGCAACTGAAGTCGCAAAAACGATCCTCGCGCAAATCCAAGAGCGTACCTCGCTCACGGCCTCAGCTGGCGTGGCGCCGAATAAATTCATCGCCAAGATTGCATCTGATTGGCGTAAACCAAATGGCATTTTTATCGTGCGCCCGCACCAGATTGAAAGATTTTTGAAAGACCTGCCGGTGAAGAAACTACCCGGGGTAGGTAAAGCCACGCAGTCAAGCTTGAGCACCATGGGCGTAACCACGGTGAGCGATCTATTACCCTTCGAGCTGCGTGAAATGGAAACTCGCTTCGGGCGCTTTGGCGTGCGTTTGTACAATCTAGCCCGCGGTATCGACAACAACGAAGTGAGGCCCAACCGACCGGTTAAATCGATATCGTCTGAGCAGACGTTCGAAAATGATTTGAGCTTAAACGAGCTGACCACGGCAACCCAGGCGTCGGCGGAACGCACCTGGGTTTCATCGAAAAAATCAGACCGGATCGGACGCACCGTCGTCTTGAAATTGAAAACGAGTAAATTTCAATCCATCACGCGCAGCATTACCCCATTGAGCCGCCCTGCAAGCGCTGAAGAACTGACAGAATACGCCTTGGCGTTGCTCCAGCGCGTAGACTTGCCCGCCTCGACAAAGTATCGCTTAGTCGGGGTCGGCTTATCGAATTTCGTTGATTCAAACGAGGAAGCAATTCAGCCCAAACTTTTCGACGATTAGATGTTTCTGAGCAATAAATAAGCCCTTTCATACTGGCGATCGAATCGCTGAGTTCCAACGTATAATCGCCGACTGAATCCCACGAGCCCAAAGGTCGTTTGACGCTATGCCCGTAATGACACCAAAGCTGCATCGACAATTTGTAAAGTTGTCGGGAGAGTTCTCGCCGGAACTGCAACAACTTATAAAACAAGTCGGCCCTATCGAAATGCCGAGCCGCAAACATCTCGGCATCGCGCAGTTTTTGGCGCGGGTGATCATCGGTCAGCAGGTATCGACGAAAGCTGCTGCGACAATATGGGGCCGAGTGAAAATCGCAGCGAGCGATTCGAAGCAAAAGATTCCGGGATATTTTTGCGCGGCAAATGTGGACGCGCTGCGTGCTTGCGGTGTGTCGGGCAATAAAACAAAAGCGCTACTATCGATTAACGAGGCATGCGAAGACGGTCGCTTGAGGCCTGCGACCTTGCGCCGCCTCGATGTCGAGGCTCGCGCCGCAACATTGATCGAGTTACGTGGGGTCGGGCAATGGACGGTTGATATGGCGTCAATGTTCTATTTCGGCGACACCGATGTCTGGCCCGAAGGTGACCTTTCAGTATCGCGCACGTTCAACGGGTTTCTCGACAAACGACAAGCGCGTCGCAGGGATAAGATCCTTGCCGGTTTTTCGCCAAACCGCTCATTCCTCGCAGTTTATATGTGGCGCGTGCTCGATAATGCACCGTAGTACTTACTGTCCCATCGTCCGGCGCCCAACTGGCGCGACTTGTAACCCTAATGGAATAGTCCTAGAACGAGCGGAGTCCGCCATTTGAGGCCCATCCCTCTTCCAGAGTCGTCATCGCTAAAATATGTACTACTTCTTTCGTGATGAGACAATTGCCGTTGTCGAACTTAAACCCCCATTCGTATGAGCCCCAGCCCAATATGGATTCATCATCACGTTCTTGGGTGACATGAAAATACATAAAAGCCTCGGCTCGGCTGCCGGCAACGGTGATATCCTCGTTGGCATAATAGCGGCGCGGATTGTCGAAACGACTCCAATAATCAGCAAAGAACGTGAGTATCGCTTCTCGACCCCGTTCCTCGATGTTCCAGTTGGGCACCGACAAAATTGCCTCGCTGTCAAAAATTTCACGCAGTATTTCTGGACGCTTTCCATCAACCCCAACCGCGTAGCGCGATAAGACGCGCCGCACGGCGTCTTTGGCGTTGAGTACTCGAACTTGTTCTTCTAACGTGTGTAGACGCTCTTCGACTGTGGCCATTTCAATTCCTCAGCAATGGAAGTTTCACCCAAAGAATAGCTGTTCGTGCAAAAGCACAATACCGTTACGTCCGCGTTAGTCGTAAAAACCCGCGATTTAGCGAAACTGGAACCCATTAAAGAATGAGTATATAATTTTGTTATCAATAATTTATAACGTTTATATAATGTACTATATAGAAAATATATTAAACTGGACGACGCGTGGGCTTGGGGCTGTATTCATCTGCATTGCGCTGTCAGGTTGCGTCGGCACAGTGATCGAAACAGCGGCGGACGCGACCTTAGCCGTGGCTAAAACCCCATTTAAGATCGGCGGCGCAATCGTCGATGTTGTCGCAGGCGAAGACGACGATTAACTGCTAGTCCGATTCCCGCCATTTATAAGTTTTCGCGCCAGCGGTATATTCTCCGACATCGGTAGTCCCGAAATACGGAAAGTCGGCGAGCGAAACGCGCAATAGCCACAGCCTCAGGTCGACCGATCGCGCGTACTTTTTTTACGGAGTCGGTTGTGAAAAAGAAAATTCATCTAAATGCATTTACCCAGTGTTCAATTTGTCACCACTCAAAAGGGCAATGGAAAAACCCAAATGACGGATCGTCTCTGGGATATAAGGATCTTAATTACTGGGTAGATTTAGCGAAAACGTTGGAGCGCGGCGGATTCGCCGCCCTATTCCTCGCCGACGTCCATGGCACCTATAACGTCTACCAAGGTTCGCGCGATACAGCGGTTCGCCATACCGTACAATTTCCCAGCAACGATCCCACTTTAATCATCTCCGCGATGGCCTACGCGACCCGGCATTTGGGTTTTGCGTGTACGTATTCGACGAGTTATTTCTCGCCCTATCAAGCGGCAAAAGTCTTCTCAACCTTAGATCATTTAACCAATGGCCGAATCGCCTGGAACGTCGTCACATCGTATTTACCCGACGCGAACGAAAATTTCGAGATTGGCGATCAGATGAGTCACGACGAACGCTACGAACGCGCGGAAGAGTATTTGGAAGTAGTTTACAAGCTCTGGGAACATTCCTGGGAAGAGGATGCTGCGATCCGCGACAAGGTTAACGATGTGCATAATGATCCGTCGAAGGTCCACGAAATTAACCATCAAGGCACTTGGTTTAATGTGCCGGGACCGCATATGTGTGAACCCTCATTACAACGAACGCCTGTGCTGTTTCAAGCAGGACAATCGGGTCGGGGGGTGGCATTTGCTGCGCGCCACGCCGAAGCCGTATTCGCACTGATGGCCGATATAAATCATTGCCGAGTTAGCGCCGAGAAAGTGCGAACCGCAGTGGCTAATGAGGGTCGCGCCGCCGAGCACGTGAAAATTTTCCCCGGCATCACCCCGATCGTTGGAGAAAGCGACTCACATGCCCAGGAAAAGTTCGAGCAAATGAAAGAGTATTCCAGCCCTGAAGGTGCTCTCGCATTATTTAGCGGCTGGGTGGGAGTCGACTTATCAACGGTGACGTCGGATATGTTGCTAAGTGACAAAAAGAGTGAGGCCATTCAAGGCCTTCTTTCTTACTTCGAAGTCGTCGATCCAGATCGGGAGTGGACGGTCGAAGCAATGGGTGAACAAATTTCGATCGGCAGCGTCATGCCGAAATTTATTGGATCACCGACCACAATTGCGGACGAATTAGAAGTTTGGATGGAAGGATGCGAAATCGACGGATTTAATATCGCGCCTGCTGTTCAGCCAACCGGTTTCGCGGAATTTGTCGATAACGTTGTTCCTGAATTGAGAAAACGCGGTCGGATGCCAGAAACTTATGCAAGTGAGACGTTGCGCGAACATTATTTCGGCAATGGCGTAAAAAGGCTACCCAGCGATCACATTGCCCACCGGGCACTACCTAGCTGGAAGCAATCACCGTAATGGCTGATCTGGAGTCGCCATGATTTCGGCCGGGATTTGCCTATTTTTTAGAAATCATTCGGTTTCCCCGCCTGAGATGGCAATTGCAATAGAGGAGCGGGGCTTTGAATCGCTATTCGTGCCCGAGAATACGCATATGCCGATTAATCGGCGTCGCGCTGATCCGCTCGAACACGATCGCATGAAATCACTCGGTAGCTTGCTTGATCCGTTCGTCACTTTAAGCGCGTGTGCGGCGGTGACGAGTCGCATCAATTTAGGCATGAGCGTTTGTCTCCTGACTCACAGAGATCCAATTGCGACGGCGCGAAGTGTCACGTCCCTCGATCTGATCGCAGACGGTCGATTGATTTTGGGGGTCGCCGGCGGCTTCGTCGCCGAAGCGATGGAAAATCACGGTTCCGAGTTCAAAAAGCGCTGGCCGATCGTTCGCGAAGCGACGCTAGCAATGCGCGCGATTTGGGCTGCCGAGGAAGCAGAATTCCACGGTGAGTATTTCGATTTCGATCCGATCGTCACAAACGCAAGTCCGGTTCAACAAGGCGGTCCACCGATTTGGATCGGTTCGAACTCCGCCGCAGTGCCGGCGAGGGTCGCAGATTACGCCGATGGCTGGCTCGTTTTCGAAGGGCGCTACAACGGGGATGCGTTCGCTGATCTACGCGCAGCATGCAATGCTTGCGGGCGCGATATGGATGAACTAACCGTCGCACTAATGGACGCCCCTCAAGACATCGTTGAACTACGAAAACGTTGTGAAGCAGGCTATCGAAAGTTTATTTTTATGCTTGGGGTCGAACAAACGACTGATTGCTTGAACACGTTGGATAATTTATCGACGCTTATGAATACGGTGACAACCGAGTTTCAAGGATCGGCGTAGCACTAAAACCGGAGTCTGTAGACAATGTGTAGGAACATCAAAACGCTATTTAATTTCGAACCACCAGCGAATGACGACGAGATCCGCGCATCGGCACATCAGTTTGTTCGCAAAATCAGCGGTACGACGAAACCGTCACGGCAGAATCAGGAAATTTTCGACCGATCTGTCGATGAGATTTCGGACATCGTGCGGGGCTTACTCGACTCACTCGTCACCACCGCTGCGCCAAAAGATCGATTGGTGGAAGCGGAAAAAGCCAAGTTGCGAGCAACACAACGATTCGGATAATTCGAATTATCTCGTTATTCCTTTACGGTCCAAGCTGTGCTCAAGCGCCACCTCACAAAAAAACCCGAAGGTGAGGTGACGTTCCAAACACTGATGGGTTGATAATGAACCAAGCCAAATCTTGGAAAAATGCTTAAGCGGCGCTAAACAATCCTTCCAGATCCTGAAATGTTATCGTTCCGACGATATCTAGATCATCGTCGAGAAGCTCATACAACACGCCATCTTTGCCGCGCATATTGAACGCAATGACAACATCTTGGTCGCCAGCGCCTTCGCGATGCGGATCATTGTTCGGTGGGCTCGACGTCATACTGCCGACGGGCCTTACTTCCTTTAATGTGCCGTCTGGTTCATAAAGTCGGTGTTCACCCTGAATCACTAAGGTGTTGTTGTGTCCGAGGTGGCGATGTAGCAGGATTTTCTCATTCGCGGCGAACTTGAACAACACATCGGCGACGTTGTTCTCGCTATCAACATCGAGAATTGAATAATGCAAATGCTCAAAATCACCGAGACGTTGCCAATCAATATTACTGTCATCAAAGGTATTTGCGCTCATATTTTCTTCCTGGTTGGGCGTGATCGAAAGACTAGCACGAGTGTCGGATCTTCGGGAACTCTGCTGAGAGGGAATTAGCCTTTCGAGGCTAACATTAACTTCCTACCGCACAAGTCTTATCGGTTGCAGTCCGACGACGGCGTAAAAAGGATGATACGTCTCAATGCGTGCGTCATTCGCAGCCAACCGAATCACTCGGTGGAATGCTGGTCGCGTCCGGATAACCAAGACGCGGAAACGTTTGCTCAACCGGGCAGCCGGAGAGAATCTCTGCATTAATCTACACGCGACTAACGATCGCCTCGGTTATCGGGCGACGATCTGCCCACTATCGTTCTGCGCAAAACGTCGTAGCGAATCTTACTCTCGGAAAGGACCTGGTCGTATAGCGAACCAGCTCACCAGCACCATCGCGCCGAAAGTGCTGTAGGCAAATGCAAACACCCAATCCGGGGCGGAAAAGTAAAGCATTCTTTGCATCCAATGGGAAACAAATGTACCAGCGTAGGTTGCGCCGCCTGCAGACGCTCTAAGCCTTAGTTCTAATGTTGTTAGCGGACAGACAATACCCATCCATGCCTGGCTGGCGACGACAACTATTCCGAGCAAATGAGCCAATCGAAACCACGGGTTACGCACCCAAATCCAAGACCGCAGAGCACCAAAAATAATCAACACTAAACCGACTACGATGAAGGCGACGAATGCCAGATGGATCGATAGAACGAGATTTGCTGTAAACAGAACCATCGACGAGGAATTCATAAACTCCAACGCACGGTTCCGTCGCTACACAACTTACTGCGCGACGGTTCCGAGCTTAATCTTACCGAAAGTAACATAGACGATTGGGCCACCCGCACCGGCACGGTAAGCGCCGCTTGATTTCGATAAATGATTCGCAATCGCGGCAAATTCCCACGCCTGTTCTTCGGAAACGTGCACCAATGACGACTCCAAAGGCTCCATCTGGTTTTTTTCTCCGTAAGAACGCACGCGGATCGCGTTTGCATGCAACGCGGTGACAACGGACGGATTGGCCCAGCTCCACAGAAAACTATTGTCCGCGCCGTTGTAAGTACCGACAATTTGCACGGGTGCTTGGACGACGTGTCCGTCAGCGAACGTCCAAGTAATTGTGCCAACGTCTTGGTCGAGATTGCTCTTAATGGCGCGACTGATTCCCCAAGTCTTGTCGTGAATTTCCGTCTGAAATAAAAGTTTTTTCATACTGATGGAGGCCAATTTCTGGTATGCAGAGTCCTCGGCCCAAGTGCTCTGAACGTTTAAACTCAGCAGGATTAACGCGAAAAGAGATCGACTTAGATTCATGGGAACCACTATTTTATTCTTTAGACCTAGGCGTTCTCGTGTTCAACGAGTGATCGTCACATACTGTATAGATTGCTCGTTGTGTTGCCACGTCCATAGTTTCGCTCACGTTGCGCGATAAATTGTTCGCGGGTAATCCAATGTTCTCAACCCAGGTTTAGCCAGTTCTCGCATCGCGTTTGACCCGACCCATTTCCTTGCCCGACCGTCGGCGTTAAGCAGTTGTTCGGCGTAGCGAGTGGCCGATTCGTGTAAATCTTTATTTCGCTTTCCAATATTTCTAAGCGCCCAATTTATGGCTTTACTGACGTAATGACGCTCATCATCCGCTTCTCGCTCAATAACACCTAAAAACTCGTCAAAAACATCGTTGGTGGCCTGTTTATTGGCAAACCCATAGGATGCCATGATCGAAAACCCTGCACGCTTTTCAAACTCGGCATCGCGCGCCGACCATTCCAGCGCTTTCGATCGGGCGTGTTCGCTACGTGCAAAAAAACCCATACAAAAGGAATCACAGATTCCCCAATTTTCGAAAGTGCCAACCCACTTGTCCATCAGTTGCTTAGTTAGTGCATGAGGATCATAAATCTTGCTACACAGTAACCGCGCTTCATAAATTCGTGTGTCGAACAACGCGAGTGCAAGCTGGTTGTTCCGGCCTACTTCTTTCGCTATTTTTTTCAAATCGCTCTGATATACGCCGATCGCATGATCTGCAACGATGCCGAACCGATCCGATTTTTCTTTTACTTTTCGGGGATCTGCGATC
>Ga0302127_10002558_pt1 | contig 10984 bp, 10 predicted proteins | sample CB4_SCM_MG_FD_204452 | JGI IMG/M metagenome (GOLD analysis project Ga0302127, IMG submission 204452) | Marine microbial communities from Western Arctic Ocean, Canada - CB4_SCM | ecosystem: Environmental > Aquatic > Marine > Oceanic | place: Canada: Western Arctic Ocean | collected 2017-09-24
CGTTTGCGCAACGGATCGACGCCGATATCTGTCATCAGCTCGTCATGATAATGCTGGGCATGCAGAAACAAACGAGTCGCGCGTGCAGGACTGTAGTGCATCCACGATCGCTTCCAAGTTTTTATCCCCTCGATCTCGCGACGCATGTCGGCCGGATCCGGGAGCACAATCCGACCCGCTATCAACTCGGCTAGCCAGCGCGCTTGTAATGAGTCAGTGAGAATGTTGCATACAGCTGTTGCGCGACCGACAAATGCTAGGTTCGGCAAATCCGGATGCAGCATGTGGCGGTATAAATAAAAACCATCGTCATCCGAGCCAAGGGCGGTGCGTGCATCGTCTGACAAATAACCAAATTCACTTTTCCAGCCGGTCGCAAGCACCACGCAGTCGGTCGAAATTTCGATGCCATCTTTGAGCACAACGCCATCGCTTGTATAACGATCGATCTCGGTACGATGCGCCGAAATACGGCCTTCGTGGATCCGCGGAAAGAAATCGGGGTGCACGACCATCGAGCCCTCACCGCAGGCGTCAGTTTCAATTGGCGCACTAGGCAGCAGATTCTTGCCATTCGCGATTTCGGCACCGAGGCGATATTGCACGCGAATGACGATTTCGAAAATCCGCCAGAACGTCCAAACCAAGGGTTGGCCAAATCTGTGCAACCCTCGTTCAATTGGCGACGGCCGTTGGTAAAGCGGCATACAAGCGCTGGCTAAACGATTCAGCGCGCCCCACTTGAACGGCAACACGCCGGCGACTAACCGCGGTACGGGCCAATGCGTGTCGCGAAAAACCAGATGAACGTCTTTGCCAACTTCGGACGCTTCTAAGGCAATATCGGCCGCGCTCTTACCGTAGCCGACGACAACGACGTTGCGTCCCGTCAGCGGCGTCCGCGTTTTGACTTCGGAATTGTGTAGAATCGCACCACGAAATTCAGACTCGCCGGGATACGACGGCGCCTTTGGAACATTCGAATAAAGACCGGTCGCGATCACGACAAAATCGAAATCTTCGCGCTGCGTTTTCCCGTCGATCTCTACTGTCACTGTCCATGCGTCGCTTGTATTGGCTTGCGACTCTAACTTCGTCACGGATGCATTGAAGCGAATACACGAACGAAACTTAAAATGGTCGACGTAGTCCTCTAGGTATTGTTGAAAGACTGGCCCGGGGGTGAAATGCGGCGCATCGCCAGGCATCGGCCAATCAGGGAATTCGTAGAGCTCTTTGGGTACCTGAACGCCGAAATTTGAATATCCGTCGGCCCAGACGCCACCGAGGCGATCGCTTCGTTCATATACAACGCAATCGAGACCTTGCTCCGAGAACGTTTTTGCACTCGCGAGCCCCGCGATCCCCGAACCGACGATTGCGATCCGCTTTATGTTCGCCATGGCATCAATTCGGCATGATTGGTGCGGCTCAATCGGCTCGCCGGATCGCCGCTGGCGCGTTCAGCGAGCACTAAAGGTGCGCCGAAATCGGACAAGTGCCTTGGCAATGCTGCCAATTAGCCAGAGGCCAAGAATGTAAGAACCAAATAGGCTCCACAATCCCACCGTCCACACCGCATAGTAGAAGCCACGACTATTTATTCCAGCGCTGGCTGGTCGTTCGGTGCGAGCACTAATTTCGCGGTACAGATAAACGCTGTGCAGCAAGCCAACGGTCGCTCCGAGTGCAGTGCCTATCCATAAGAATAAAGTCATCGTGGGGTCTCATTTTTGAGGATTGGCCTCGATTGGTCAATTCCCTTCTCGAGACTATATCAACATTCGAACCCTATCAATTGCCGCAACCCACGTCGTTCACGCTTTAGATTTTGAACGCCTAGCGCCATGCGCCGGCAACTTTCACTAAACGGCTGCTGAACTCACTTCGAAGCATAGTGAAAGTATCTTTATACTGACTCTGTCTACGCGCCATACAGTCCGATAAACTCGTCGGCCACCGAAGTTGCTTTTGCCTTATGGTTACGTTGTGCCGCTGTAACCCCGTAGATTCGCGCCAGCACTTCGCGATGTAGCAACGTGCCGAAGAACATGTCCACCGCGAGCGATGGATTAGCGATTTTAAGATTCTCTTCCATCACGCGATGCTCAAGAAACGTTTTGAAGTTCGTGTAGCTGAGACCTGGACCGTGATCATAGAACGCCTTGCCTAAGGCGGGAAACTGGTCGACTTCGGCTGCAACGATGCGGATCAGTCGGATGTAACGATCGGATAGCACAACGTCGAGGTGCTGTACGGCGATTTCAACGAGCGCGTCGCGTAGCGAGAGCGAAGAAAGAATTTGCGAATCGGAGAACGCGACGGTTGCCTCGAGCAGCTCATCGACGACTGCCGTGAACAGCCCGGCCTTGTCGCCAAAATGCGTGTAAATCGTGGTTTTAGATCCACCCACCAAGCGCAAGAGTTCCGACATGCTAGTGCCGCTAAATCCTCGCTCCAGGAAAAGCGTCGTCGCTGCCTCGAGTATCGCCTGACGTTTCGGGTTTACAGTTCGCGAAGCTGGCATATTTAGGATCGAATCAATCGACAAGTTCCCCGACACAGAAATGTGCCATATGACGCTCGGCCATTTTGCTGTGAAAGTCGCCGAATTCTCCTGTGGCATCTTTTCCGGCGTGCATTCTAGCGACGAACGGCCCACCAGGATGATGATCCTTCCATTCACTGATATCGTAAACTTTGCCGCGAATGATCACCCAGCAGTCTTCGAACGAATTGTGCTCGGCGACCTCGTCTCGCGTCACTTGACGATCGCCTGGTAACGGCGTGTCCGGAACCCAAAGATTACCCATCACTTCGCGGCGTGCTTCCATTGCATCGTTGCGCGAACGGAAGTCCCAGGGGCCGAGTTTTTTTAACGGCAACTTGTCACCTATCGAACGCGCATCGAACGCGTAAATCCAAGAATCGTCGTCGCCCGCGCGTTGCTCATGATCGAATACCGGATAGTCCCTTTCATTTAACGCTTTCAGGATCTGCTTGCGCTGCGGCGAGTCTTCGGGCTCCAGATGTTTAAATAAAAATTTAGATGCGAATTGGAACCGGGTCGCGCGAAAGTGACGCACCCGCTCGTAGTGTAATAGCGCGCTATAGACATCAGTCTTATGTAGGCTAAAGCAACTGCTTAGCGCAGCGCCGTCTTCAAATGCTTGCGCTGCGCCTTGACCGAACGTCGGTAACATGGAGTGAGCCGCGTCTCCGAGCAAACAGATCCGACCATTCTGCCAATACTCGAATGCGTCGCGGTCATACAATCCCCACTTGGTCGGGTTCTCAACGGCAGATGCTAGCGCGAGAATGTCGTCTTTGCGTGGATCGTTGGCGAATGCTTTCGCCATATTCGTTTTTATCTCATCGTGCTCAACCGGGAACCAGTCTCCCTCGTCGGTCTCGAATTCTGCAGAGTCCGGTTCGTAATACGCTAACCAGACATTCAGTAGTTCACCACCACGCACCCAGTAAGTAATTGCGTAGCCCTTAACGTTCTTGCGCGCATCCATACTAAACGAGTCAATCGGATTGTTGTCCATTGGACTGCCGTTTTCCTTTAACAGTCCTTTCACTTTTTCCCGCGGTACGAGACCGCGAAAACACGTCACTTCGGTCCAGCGCGGCGGTGGCGCATCTGGCCACAGCAGTTGCAAGGTTTTGGAATTGATGCCATCAGCGCCGATGATTAAATCTCCTTCAGCCGTAGTGCCATCTAAGAATGTCGCGATTGCTGAGGAGTCTGATTGTTCTAGCCCCGATAAGCGTTTTCCCATGTGCACTTCTATCGGACACTCAACACCTGAGTCAGGACTAAATTCATGGACCCGTTTGTACAAGCACATCAGCAGATCGAGCCGGTGCATATGATGGAACCCAGCGCCATCGCCGAGCGCTGTGTCGTGATCGAGCGGAAGTGTTGAAACACTGCCGTCCGGCATAATGCCTCGCGTACATTCCAATATTGCCGCGCGGCCGCCATCGATCGCCCCATGCGCGCCTTTCGGATCGCCACCATCGAGATCAACCCCGAGCCATTTGCACAGACGTGCACCATTAGGCGGGATGTTTAGTCCCGCACCAGCAGTGCTGGGCTCCCTTGTTTGTTCATAGACACTGATTGATTTGAACTGGCCGGATTCGCGCAGCGCCAGCGCCGAAAATAACCCGCCCATTCCTCCACCGACGATGACTGCATGCATGATATTGTCCTCCGAGGATACCGAGCTTAGCGACTCGTTCTGCCGCGATTTCCGGTTCCGTTGCTAGATGAATGATACCGTACAGTACGGTATCATTCAGGTTCGATCACCGCAAGCAGATTTCGACCACAATGGGATACCGAACGTTGAGATCGTGCCGCGCAAGGATGTCGAAGTCAGATTGGATGACTTTCGTTAAGCAACGACTGCGAACTGCATAACGTTGATCGCAAGATTGCTTTAGATCGACAGTGCTATTCGCGATCTTCGAAGACAGCGACTGCGCGCGTCGCTTTGCTACCCGGCGCACCACATCGCGTTGCGAGAACGAAACACGAAATCAGAAAACACGCTGTCCAACTAGCAAAGAAAATTAACCCCAATCCTTTTTCGAGAAACAAAGGCATCTGTATATCTGCCTTGCCCTTGCTAAGAACTGAATTGCTGAAAGAAGGCAGCGAGCTTGGCCCAGGCGAGGGCGGTGCTGAAGACGAGCGCGATCAAGTACCAGCGCATCGGCACCTGGCGGCATTTATTTAGATCGGCACTCATTGCGCTCCTCGTGCGTTGGAACGACGGGTATTAATTTTCTATTATTCGATTTCATCTTTGAGTCGGTTCGGACGCTTGGTTGCGTCTCAACTAACGCATTACTTTCCGTGAAAGATTGGCGCACGCTTTTCCATAAAGGCGGAGACCGCTTCGCGATGATCCTCAGTTTGTGCACAACGCAGTAAATGTTCTGCTTCGGTGTCGAGATAAGTACCGAGATCGGTGTCGAACGCGCGATTGATGTGTTCTTTCATATAGCCGATGGCGACCGGCGGCCCACTTGCAATGTCGCTGGCAAGATTGCGAACTGCCGATTCATAGTCATCGTCGTCAACGACGTGATTGATGATGCCAAGGGAATGCGCCTCGGTTGCGGGGATTCGACGACTCGTAAAGCAAAGCTCTTTTGCGACGGAAGGTCCAACGAGTTGGCTAAGAAACCAACTCGCGCCGTAATCGCCGGATAGCCCAATATTGGCGTATCCGGTGGTGATAAACGCGGACGATTTTGCGATACGCAGATCGCACGCCAGCGCGATCGACAAGCCGGCGCCGGCAGCTGCTCCGGGCAGCGCCGCTATAGTCGGGGTTTTCAGTTCATAGAGGCGTAACGTTAAAGTACGTTGCTTATGCTGCAAATCCCGGATCTTATCTTCGTAGGACCGTTCATCGGGCTTCGCCAACGCACCGCCACCCATTTGCGACACATCACCGCCCGCGCAAAACGCCTTACCGGCGCCCGTTAATACGATGCAACGTACGTCTCGGTCGGATTCTAGGCGCAATAGAATCGCGCGAAGTGCCGGCGTTAATTTATCGGATAGGGCGTTACGCTTTTCTGGACGGTTCAGTGTGACGGTAGCTACCGAACCATCGGTTGAACATAACAACTCGTCTGTTCCGGTGTGGATTGCGACCATGTCCGATCAACCGTACTACTAAATCCGTTTTTATTCGCCGTTCTGTACAGCAAGCGAATTGGCAAAATCTTCCAAGCTTACGTCGAGCCGCGTGCTGAGGTCGTCGTTTAAAATACTGTAAATGGGATCTGCGCCACAACGAATGTTCTGATAAATGACTCCGCCGTCCGGACCGCCACCTTCGATGTGCACTTCCTTCTGGTTGGATATTCCAAACTCGCCGGCCCGTCGAACTTTGTGAGTTTCCGCTCCTTGCGCATCTTTTTCCCAAATGTGCTGCTCACCTTGTAAAACGAGCGTCGAGCTTGGCTGGTGGTGTGCGTGATAAAAACATTTTTCATTCGCGTCGAACTGGAACATGAGATCGATCACGCGATTTTCGACATCGACGTTGAGCAAGTGATAACGAAACCCCGTATATGAACCAAACGATTGCCAATTGACGTTTTGCGGGTCGATGTCTAAATGCTCTTGGGCTGCGCTCATTAGAATCTCCTTGTTTTGAAGCTGATTTCGTCGGTACCGTTCAGTCGAGGATAACGGATTTAATCGTCGATTTCACGCCGCAACATCGTTGTAAAGCGTGTCTCAGGTCGATGTTCAGAAGGTTTGCTGGTTGACCAGTTGACTGGGCAAAAATCTCGAAAATGGCTCCAGCGAAAGCTCTTCCGACTAGATTGCACCTCCTTGCGCGATACCGGGTTGCTGGAACACCTACGCTTGAGGTGCAGTAAAAGCCGCATTATTAAAGAAGCTCGAAGCGTAACGAACGCGGATTCGATCAACTCGAGGTGCATATGAATTAGGGACACTGTTATAATCCTGCGCCGCCAAAAATAATTAATTCAGCCAACAAAAGGTTTTCGCTATGAAATTACTCCTGAGCTCTGCCGCCCTAGTGTTCTTACTCGTCGGATGTGGGGGTGCGCCCGAAGCGCCTCCGGGTGCTGAATACCTCGGTGTGTGGCAATGCACGGCGACAGACAAGGGTGACGTTACCGTTGAAATTCGAGCCCACGAGACAGATTTTATGGTGATCGACAAGGGCCCCGAAGTTGACATGTCGAGAAAAGTAAACCTGGAAGCAGATGGCAAGCTTTTTTTCAAAATGGGTGGCATCACCTACACGATTAATGACGACGGTACGTTGCAATGTGGTGGGCTTGGGTGTCCGTGTGGCAAGGATCCCTATAAGAAAGCGGGATAATATTTCGTTCAGAATCCCGTGCGCAGCCGCACTGATTTCAAGTGCGGCTGTGCACGCCCCTGCCGGACGGCGATCGACCTACGTGTTGTCGTAGGCAATCGCCAAAACGGTGATGTCGTCGGACTGTTCTGCGTCTTTTGAAAAAACTTCGACATCGTTGAATAATTCGTTGACGATTTCTGCCGAACTCACCGAATTACCGTTTGAGAGAAAATTCGTTAACCGTTGTTCGCCGTAAAAATTGCGTCCAGTATCACGCGCCTCAGTGATACCGTCGGTGTACAGTACAAGCCGATCGCCTCGCTCCAATGTCGCGTAGGCAGCGGTATACTCATTGTCCGCAAGGACGCCACTGATCAACCCTTGTGAGGCGTCGACGGCGACAAAGGGTTCGGTGCTCCGTGAAATTAACATCGGTGGATGTCCGGCATTAACGTATTCGACGGTTCCGTCGTTCAGGTCAATTCGCAAGACGATTACGCTCACAAACATGTGCGAAATATTCGAATCGCACAACGCTCGATTAAATTTCTCGATGCATTTCGCCAACGGGTCTTTTTTGGCGATTTCGGCGCGGAGTAGAGTCATCGTTCGGACCATAAATAGCGCTGCTGGCATACCTTTACCCGACACGTCACCAACCGCGACGCAGATGCGTCGATCGTCGAGGCGAAAGGCATCATAGAAATCACCACCAACGGATTTCACCACGTCCATCCGAGCGTAAATATCTAGGTTCTGGATTTCCTCCAGCAGCACCGGCCCGAGAGGTAGTATGCCGGTTTGGATTTCGTAAGCTGCGAGTAAATCTTTTTGTAATTGTTCCAGACGGAATTCTTTTTCCACGGCACGTAATGTCGCATCGTTACGTTTTCGCATTCGTTCCGCGAGGACTCTGGTCAAATTTCGAACCACGGTCGGGTTCGTTGCAATTTTCGACCAAAAGATGCTGCCATGTACGGCGATAACGGAACTTGGTTCAGTCGCGATCACAAATGCTGAGGTCGGTAGACCATCAATTATCGACATTTCGCCAATGCATTCACCCACTGCAATCGAGTCCACGGGCGGCGAATCGACCGACTGCAAGCGAACGTCGAGGCGGCCTTCTAAGAGAAAATATAGATGGTGGTTCGCTTGCCCAGGCTCTAGCAGTGCCTCGCCGAGCGCTAAATCACGGCGTGGGCAGCGCTCAAGAATATGTTCGACCTTCGCATAATCCAAACCACGGCAAAGATCGAGTTCGGAGATATATCCATGACGTCGTCGCACAGCATCACCGCGACGTTCGCTTGCCGGCGGGTCGGATAGCGTTTCTGGGGCGTCGCTGCCAAGGCGTCGGTCTGGCCCACGGTTGCTGTGAGACATAGCTAGTTTATAAAGTATTTGCTGGTGACATCGGGTGTGCTCATCTGAGGATAAGCTTTTGGAGCCCGAGTAGGTAATTGCGTGAAGAAGATTGACAAAAATGCCGATTTCATCGCCGAGCAGGGCTTACATAGCCTATACATAATTTAATCTTAATATAGGATACCGCGCCAGTCGATGTGGGGCGGCAATGGCCGATTTATTGTGACATTTTTCGCCCGGAATATTCTCGACATAGCAGCGTCTTGCGGACACCCCAGTGTAGCCGCTCGCGATTTTCTAGGCTAGGCTGCAGATCCATTCCGCGAGTAGAGCAATTAAGCGACGTCCGATGGCTCGCTGCTGATCGATAAGCCGATCTGGTGCACGCAACAGCACATCATAAGGAGTCGCACAGGGGATAATTCAGAGGTCCGATTTGATGATAGAAAGCGCTAAGAAAATCCTACCGACCACCGTAATTGGCAGCTATCCCCAACCACAGTGGCTTGTCGACCAAGACATACTTCGAGAAAAGCTCGTGCCCCGGGTTCGAGCGCATGAAATTTGGCGGATCGACGATCAGTTTCTCGAAGAGGCGCATAACGATGCGACTTTGGTCGCGATTCGAGACCAGGAACGGGCCGGAGTCGACTGTATTACCGATGGTGAGATGCGTCGTGAAAGTTACTCCAATCGCTTCGCGACTTCTTTGGACGGACTCGACCTCAACGATCCATTTATTCGCAAAACTCAAGGCTTTGAAATACCAATGCCGCGCGTCGTTGGTCCAGTGAGGCGTGTGGGTCCGGTTGAGATAAACGACCTGCGATTTTTAAAAGCGAATACGCAGCTTGAATCGAAGATCACCTTGCCCGGTCCGTTTACGCTGAGCAAGCAAGCAAGCGACGAATATTACGGCGATCCCGAAGCCTTAGCGATGGCGTACGCGGAAGCGGTAAACGCCGAGGCGCTCGATCTGCAAGCGGCAGGGGCGGACGTAATTCAGCTAGACGAGCCCTGGCTAAGAGAGGACCCGGACGGCGCGAATCGTTACGGTATTAAAGTAATTAATCGCGCCTTGGAAGGGATCACTACGACCACTGCAATCCATTTGTGTTTTGGTTATGGGTTTGTCGTTTCGGCAGACAAGCCGAAGGCGTACGCGTTCTTGTCTCAATTAGCTGATTGCAATGTTGATCAAATATCTATCGAAGCAGCCCAACCGCATTTGGACCTTGGCGTGTTTAGCGATTTGTCGAACAAGGCGATCGTGCTCGGTATTGTCGATTTATCAACGAACGAAGTCGAATCCATTGACACCTTGGCAGACCGGATTCGCCGGGCATTACCGTTTATCGAGCCCGATCGACTCATACCTGCGCCGGATTGTGGAATGAAATATTTAAGCCGTGAAGCGGCTTTCGGTAAACTCACTGCGATGGTTGCAGCGGCTGAAAAAGTTCGCTTGGAAATTGCTTAAGCGTCGCTTAGGTCGAACGTCGAACGCCGTTCGGCTGGCATTGCTTGGCACTGCGAGTATTTGTACTCGTGTGAATCAGACTATCAGGCCAGGGGCGCGGGCCGACAAACCGTCCTCGCGCCCTTTCGAGATATGGCCTTAGCGGCTTTTTAAGTCAGTGTAGTCACGCTCAGTGTGGCCCGAATATACTTGGCGTGGGCGGCCGATACGCTGGCTCGGGTCTTCGATCATTTCCATCCATTGCGCGACCCAACCCGTCGTACGTGCGAGCGCGAAAAGGGCGGTGAACATCGTGGTCGGGAAGCCGATCGCTTTTAATGTGATACCCGAATAAAAATCGATGTTCGGATAAAGTTTTTTCTCGATGAAATACTCATCCGACAAAGCAATCCTTTCGAGTTCCATTGCTACGTCGAGCATCGGATCGTCGGTTATACCCAGCTCTTTGAGCACTTCATGACACGTTTGTTGCATCACTCGTGCGCGCGGATCGTAGTTTTTATACACGCGGTGGCCGAAGCCCATTAGGCGGAAGGGGTCGTCTTTATCTTTTGCCCGCGCAACGTATTCGGGGATCTTATCGACGCTACCAATTTCTGACAGCATGTTGAGCGCTGCCTCGTTAGCACCGCCGTGGGCCGGTCCCCAAAGACACGCTATTCCCGCAGCAACGCAAGCGAACGGATTGGCGCCAGATGAACTAGCGAGCCTAACCGTTGAGGTTGAGGCATTTTGCTCGTGGTCCGCGTGCAAGATGAAAATCCGGTCCATCGCGCGCGCGATCACGGGATTGACTTTATATTCTTCCGTCGGAACAGCAAAACACATGTGCAAGAAGTCTGCTGTGTAGTCGAGGTCGTTACGCGGATAGACAAACGGTTGGCCGATCGAATACTTGTATGCCATCGCGGCGATTGTCGGCATTTTCGCGATCAGCCGACGGCTGGCGACGAGGCGTTGATAGGCATCGTTAACATCGGTGGAATCATGATAGAAAGCCGATAAGGCGCCGACAACTCCGCACATGATCGCCATTGGGTGAGCGTCCCGGCGAAAGCCGGAGAAGAATTTCAGCAATTGTTCGTGCACCATAGTGTGATGCGTGATTGCGTGGCTGAACTCTTCGAATTCCGTTGTGCTGGGTAGCTCGCCGGTGAGAAGCAGATAGGCCGTTTCGACAAAGTTGCTACGTTCGGCGAGTTGACCGATTGGGTAGCCACGATAGAGCAAGATGCCCGCATCGCCGTCGATGTAGGTAATTTTC
>Ga0302127_10002559_pt1 | contig 10982 bp, 8 predicted proteins | sample CB4_SCM_MG_FD_204452 | JGI IMG/M metagenome (GOLD analysis project Ga0302127, IMG submission 204452) | Marine microbial communities from Western Arctic Ocean, Canada - CB4_SCM | ecosystem: Environmental > Aquatic > Marine > Oceanic | place: Canada: Western Arctic Ocean | collected 2017-09-24
ATAAAAGATTTACTTTTTATTATTCAGTTTTGGCATATTCTTTTCAAAACCAGCAATTTTTTGATAAGATGTAGCAACATGTTTCAATTCCTTTAAGGAAATCAAATCTTCAATTCTATCATTGGGCCCAGTAACCCGCGCAGCTGCGATGTCTAGGACCTTTTCTGGGCCACCTTCCCGGTTACTTTGTACAACTTTGGATGTTGCTGGCAGGCGTGCAATTTCATAGGCCTGCAAACCACCAGTACTAGGGTTTTCTGAAAGACAATGGGCTATCGACCAAGCGTCAAGAATTGCTTGGCTGGCACCGTTAGCCCCAATTGGATACATTGGATGTGCAGCATCACCCAGCAAAGCAACATTACCTTTGGTCCAAGACGATAGCGGATTTCTATCTACCATGGGGTATTCAGTAACAACTTCAGTTTTTTCCATAATTTCAATTAAATTCATATCATGCATAACAAAATCTTTAAAAGGTTTGATGAAATCTAAAGTGGCTCCCCTACCCCAATCTGCATCATTAATATGTCTTGGCTCGGTGTGGCGCACCTCTGCTACCCAATTAGTCAAAGCGCAACCACTTTGCCGTGCGCGCTCACTTATAGGGTAGGTCACAAATTTTACATCATGGTCACCAGCGATAACCATTGTTTTTCCATCACCGATCGCATCCGTCTCAACGGCACCACGAAACATCATAGTCCCCTCGTAGCATAATGGCCCCTCATTTGGGTTCATCTGCTTTCTTATCTTTGAGTGAAGCCCAGTCGCATCAATAAACAGATCAATATTAAACTCAGAGCCATCCTTAAATAATATGGCTACTGTGTTGTCACCTTGTCGAAAGCCAACTACCGGTTTGCCTAGTTTAATAGAACCATTACCCAGTTGCTTTTCAACTTCACTCGCTAACATAGCCTGTAGTTCACCGCGATGGATCGAATATTGTGGCGCCTCGAACCCAGCCTCGATACTCCGAGGGTCCGATTGTATTAAATGACCAAACTTTGTGCGATATTCAATGCAACGAGTTTGCACTCCAAGCGCATCAAGTTGCGGGCCAAGCCCCAACTGTATTAATAGCTTTGACGCATGTGGCATAATATTAATGCCGACGCCAAGCGCCCTTATCTCAGTGTCAGCCTCAAAAACTTTTACATTAAAACCCTTATGTTTAAGACAAAGAGCCGTAACCAATCCACCGATGCCAGCACCAGAAATCGCAACATCACTCACGCACTCTCCCTAAGCGTTGCACCCAAATGGTGCTCATTCGCTTTCGTATTCAACTGTTTTAAAGCCTTGGTTTTCCCATTCAACAATACCACCAGATAAATGCATGACATTCGTATAACCCAATTGATCCACTAGGGCGTTTCCAATCATTGCGGAGCGACTTCCACTTCGACAATAAAGTAATATATTTTCGTCTAAACCTTTAACCAATGGAAAAAAAATTTCTCTGAACTGAGGATCCAAATTGCCGTCCTGTGTAAATGCCGTTATTGTTATGGCTCCATCAATTATTCCAGTTTCTAACCATTCGTCCGGCCGCCGGATGTCGACAATCAATACATTATTTTTTTGTGCCTGGATGAGTTGCTCCGTACTTACACCAGTTAGCTTTGGTGGGTACCCAACCTTTACCAATTCTACATCAAAAACTAACTCTGAATTGGGGGGAATACTCGCTCCAGCACCACTCTCGCCGTAAGCAAGGTCAGGCGGAATAAAAAGTTTTCGCTTTTCTCCCACTTTCATTCCAAGGATGCCTTGCTCCCAGCCCTTAATTACTTGGCCTTTTCCTAATATAAATTCAAAAGGTTTTTGTCGGGGAATAGAGCTATCAAAAACTGTCCCATCCAATAGGGTCCCAGTGTAATGTACTGATACTTTCATTCCTAATTCTGCAACTGCTCCGGTACCAGCTGAAATTGTTCTTATTTCTAATTCTGAAGCACTAATTGATCTACCAGAGCCAAGTCCAACCAATATGAAAATGCAAAAGGTAATAAGTTGTGAATATGTACGTCGCATAAATTTTTTCCATTATTATGAATAGATACTCTAAATAATTTGATGGGTAATTATCAACTAAAAAGTATCGAATAGACTTCGTTAATTAACGCTAACATAGTGCAAATAATTACTAGATAAAGCTTTCAATTTCAAAACCAATCGAAAGACTACCAAATGTTAAAAAAGCACGCTGTTTTATTAATACTAACAGGTGGTACTTTCATGAGCTTTGTCGGTCTATACATGCGATTAATATCACAGGCAGATGGATTTCAAATTCTTTTTTATAGGTCGTTCAGTCTCTGCTTTATGGTAGGTCTGGTATGCTGTTTGAGAAGAAAGGCTACACCACTTAATTTTCTGAAAAGTATAGACAAAAACGATCTTCTAATTGGCTTTATTTTGTCTTTAGCCTTTGCCTGCTATGTTTTTGCGATGCTTTACACCACGGTTGCGTCGGCCCTACTCATTTTATCCGCTACGCCCTTCATGACTGCTATCATTGGGTGGCTATGGATAAATGAACGCCCTCAAGCGATTACTTGGGCTGCAATGGCGTTTGCCATTGTGGGCATATATTTTATGGTAAAATCAGGAAATCAGCTGGGAAACAATTTAGGAAATATATTGGCACTCCTAAGTGGTTTTTGGTTTGCTCTAATGCTCGTTATGGCACGTCGAAGTGGAAAAGACGATATTTTAGGTGGGACCTTTATTGGAGGCGCGATATGCATTGTGATTGGCGCCAGTATGGCTTTAGCCGTCGGCACTGGCTTAAAGATTTTAACTTTGGATCTACTAATTATCTTAGGAATGGGCGCTTTTGGTATCGGTATTGGGATCTCTTTTGTTACTTGGGGGGCAAGCCACGTTCCAGCGGCTGAAGTAAGCATTTTGGTACTTATAGAGAGTGTTTTGGGGCCTGTCTGGCCCTGGCTTTTCCTTAATGAGGCAATGACACTGTCCGAAATCTTCGGTGGGGCGTTAGTTCTTGGTTCTGTAGTTGTATTTGCCTTATTTAGTAGCAGGAGTGCACCTAATTCACTGATGCAATAAACTAGCTAATAGCACTAACAATAAAATTAGTGGTCCAAAAATTTGACTTAGAAATATGTTAAGTAATTAATTAAATGTAAAATTTTATGTTTCAAATACCTAAAGGATGATGTCTTCCAAGGCTTTTGAGTGATGAGTTAAAGTTTCATAACCGTCTTCAGTAATAATAAAGCTGTCGCCTACTTGGGCCCTAAAAGTTTCTACCGATACAGAGCCATCAACGGCCAAGACCATTCCTGGACGGAGTATTGTTTTATCACCAGTAACCAGTTCTGGGCCCTCCAGAAAACTAAAGCCCGTCGCACGGCCACACCGAAAGGGGTACTCATACCCTGCACTCTGAATGACCTCAGCATATTCCAAGTGTATGCTTTCAGCCGTAACTCCTGCCCGCAGTGCATTCAATGCCGCTGTCTGGCTGGCAACGGCAACTTCATAAACTTCTAATTGAGATTTATCTCCAATTTCGCCAATCCAGAAAGTTCTATCAAACCCAAGTTTGAAACGGTGAAAATTAGTCATGCCGCAAAAGCATAGGAAAACAGGTTCGCCGTATTGCATTATTCGCGTTGAAGCGCGGTGATGCGTTTGTGTGATTTTGTCACCTGATGCCATAATTTGTAAAAAGTGCGTATTTGGCGACATATCCTTATCGCCATAGTTCGCGGATAGAAGTTCAGCCGCTTTGCGTGTGCCTGCCTCCGATGTTGCAATCGCAACTTCAAATTCTGGGATATTTGCCGCAATGGCCCTCCTGCCAGCATTCATCATTGCATTTGCTACTTGTCCAGCATGCCGCGCCAATTGTAATTCTTGATCAGACTTGATCATTCGCATTTCGCTAAGAATTGGAGTAATTGTTATTATTTTTTCTTGCCCTACAAGCTCACTCACGTAGGAGCGGACCAAGGCTGGCATGTGTCCCACCTCAATTCCAACCCTACCGGAACCACGCGCTATACTAGATAAATCCTCTCGCCATTCGCTTCCCATACCATCATTCCAAGCTGATATTCGGTCAACCCGCGCGTGCTCTGTCGCCGTATTTAGGTCAATGGCAGGCGTTACGAGAAACGTATCACCATCTTTTGGCACGACTAAAATCGTTGGCCGGCCAAATTCCATATGAAGATAATCGTAGTACCCTGAAAGGTAATAGACACTATCCTCATCAGTAATGAGAGCAACCTTTATATCAGTTACCAATAACTTTTCACGAAATTCTTTCATACGTTTTTCAAACATATGCTATCCCCTAAGTTTTAGTTTATGACAACCGATCACGCACCAACGCAGCCCAAAAATCTGCACCAATTGGCAGTAATTGATCGTTAAAATCATAATCACTTGAGTGTAGTGGACGACCATTTTTACCCTCTTTTCCGTTTCCTAAAAGAAAAAAACAGCCAGGAATGGCATTGCTGAAGTGGGCAAAGTCTTCCGAAAAGCTCGTTGGCTCCCTATTTGGAATAGTTTCAAGCCCCAGCGTCTCAGAGACACGCACAACAGAATTTGTTGGCCCCAAAGCATTAACAGTCTCAACAAACTGGGTATCAAAAGTAAATTCAACACTCGCAGAATGTGATATTTCAATTCCCCTGCAAATTTGCCTCATAAAGCTTTCGATCTGATCACGATCTTTTGTTGATCTAGTCCGCACATCTCCTTTTAATGATGCACGACCAGGCAGTACATTGCGTTGCCCATCAGTAATAAATTCAGTTACGGACAACACAGCACCAGACCCCGGTGGTAGTTTTCGTGACACCACAGTCTGCAATGCCTGAACGATTTCAGCACCAATAGTTATGGTATCTTGACCCAAATGGGGCATCGATGCGTGTCCACCTTGACCATTAATATTTATTTCAAAAAGGCTCTCACTTGAGCAAATCAAGCCAGCGCGTGTAGATATCTGACCAGTTGGAGCCCCAGGTAGATTATGGGTCGCATAAACTTCCTCTATAGGAAACTTTTCAAGAAACCCTTCTCCAATCATTTTTTTAGCGCCCAGCCCATGTTCTTCATTAGGCTGAAAAATAAAAACAACCGTCCCATCAAAGTCAGGTTTTTTTACCAAGATTTCTACTGCGCCCAAAAGCATTGCCATGTGGCCATCATGGCCACAGGCATGCATCACCCCATCTATTTTTGATCCATAGCCGTGTTTACTAGTTTCACCGATAGGCAGCGCATCCATATCTGCGCGCAAACCAATAACACGATTACCTTTTCCAGCACGAAGTACGCCAATAACACCGGACTTTTCGTGAACCTCAACATTCAGGTCAGACAAAAACTTTATAATCTTTTGTTTAGTAAGTTTTTCATAAAACCCTAGTTCTGGAAACTGATGTAAATCACGCCTAAGGGCAGTCAATGATCCAATATCAAGTACCATGTTGAATTCCGATCGCTAGTATAAAATTGTTAGGGTCCTCAAAGTATTTTGCCAAGAGCAACAATTGAGTTTTATTATATAGGATAAATTAAGAACAATTAAAACTTACCTATCAAACGGGTTACTAATTCAGCATCTATGAAGTGTTAATTGTTTACTTTCACCAAAAATACAGCGAATTGACTCAGACTGTTTTTATATCGGGTTTTAAATGCGTATTTCAACTACTGAATTCATTTCGCTCATGGCGATGTTAGTCGCTACTGTTGCACTATCGATTGACGCACTATTACCTGCACTACCTGACATTTCAAAAGAACTCACTTCAAGCAATCCGAACAAGGCACAACTAGTTCTATCAACTTTTATAATTGGTATGGCCTTTGGAACCTTTGTTACAGGCCCACTTTCCGACAGTTTCGGACGCAAAAAAATAATATATTTTGGAGCCATAATTTATATCTTTTCTTCGGCCCTATGTATATTTTCGACAAACTTAGAAACACTTGTTATTGCTCGAGTTTTGCAAGGGATCGGAGCAGCTGCACCCCGGGTAGTATCCCAGGCTTTAGTGCGGGATCTATATTCCGGAAGAGAAATGGCGCGCATTTCATCTTTTATTATGGTAATATTTGCAATCGTGCCTGCGGTAGCTCCACTATTGGGAGCAGGTATAATTTCAATATCAGACTGGCGATCAATTTTTGGAGTTTTCATTTTATTTGCGCTTATTAGTACAGTTTGGACAGCAGTACGTATTAACGAGCCATTAAAAGCAGAAATGAGGCTACCGTTCCGCTTACAGCCTTTTAAGATCGCAACTATGGAGATTTTATCACTAAAAATTGTACGCCTTGCAATTGTCACACTAATTTTTGCCGGAGGCATTTTATTTACTGCAATTTTACTTGTTCAACAAATTTTCGATCAATTCTACGGACGTTCTAACAGTTTTCCACTGTGGTTCGCCATGATTGCAATCCTGTCTGGATCGGCGAGTTTTTTTAATTCAATGATAGTTATGAAATTCGGAATGCGACGAATTGTTAGCATCTCTATGTATGTGCAAATCCTTTGGAGTATTGCGATGCTATTTCTTTACAATAGTGATCTACTTTCAGGGGGGGGTGGTTTCTCAATATTTGTTTTTTGGATCTTTGGAATATTTTTTCAAGCGGGGTTAACGTTTGGAAACTTGACAGCCTTAGCCATGGAACCTTTAGGTCATATAGCGGGTACAGGCGCCAGTGTGACAAGTGCCCTCTCAACATTGGGCTCAGTTACCATTGCAGGTTTTGCAGGACAATTTTTTGACGGCACACCTTATGCAATGATTGCAAGCATACTTATTTTTGCCTCTTGCGGGGCTTTCAGCACCCACTTTTTAATTAGGTGCAACCGTACTACCTGATGCAAATTGCCTTGATGCGCCTGGCGCCTACGGCTTTTAGTATCCTATTATCCCACGATGGCGCAGCTGGTGAACTCCTATCACCAGTACTGCACCGACTATAGCAAAACTAAAAATTACCGGAGATTTGAATAATAGTAACATGGCTAGGCCGATGCGTAAAACTACTTCAATAAATCCGAGCGGCCCAGAATCAAACCTCGATAGAGAGCTTGAAACTAGGTACAGCGCAATTGCCAGCCTGAACAGCAACATAGCCAATACGCCCAAATCAACCGTGCCAGTATAGCCTGCTAAATATTTTATTGCCCCACCACTATTTGATCCAGCATCTATCACCGCGTCTTCTATCAATAAAATTTCAGGATAAAATGCAAATACAAATGGAATTATGAACATAACAATTCCAGATTTAACAGCCGAGAAAGCAGTTCCCATGGGACCGGCATTTGTAATAGTGGCGGCTGCAAAAGCGGCAAGCGCCACGGGCGGAGTAATAGCACTTGCTACAGCAAAGTAGAAGATAAACATATGCGCAGTAAAAGTGGAAATTCCAAGACCCGCCAAAACTGGCCCCATCAACAGAGCCACATTGATATACGCAGGCACCGCTGGCATTCCCATCCCCAGCAAAATAGCAATAAACATTGTCAGAAGAAGAGCAACCAATTGAAATATCACTGGCCCACCATTCCCAAGGTTCAAGCTTTGCAGCCACTGTAAAACATCAAGAGAAAGAAAAGTTGGAAGCCCTGTAAAATTCAAACAAAAGTCGATGATAGAAACCGCAAGGAACATTAAATAGAGTGTGGAGATCAATACACCTGCCTGAGACAACCCATCAACTACTTTTTTAGGCTTAGATCGAACTTCTGGATCCACGAACAATAGCGCCATAAGTAGCAGTACGGCCATCCAGCCAGCGCTTCCTGCATCGCCAGCCGCATTTTGTATTAATTGTTGGCCCCAAGACAGGCTTATCACATTACAGCCATCCGCAGTGATAATACGCTCTGCACCCATCATTCCACCAAAGAACCCACAGCCCACTGAACTCTTATCAGTCAGAAGTAATAAAAGGATCAGTAATATTGGAGCTAAAATCATGATGAGGTTTAACAAGTCTTGAAAATCAAGGTGCATATCTTCTGTCAATACGCCAATAGCCTCAATTTTTTGTTTTCTGGACTGGAAAATTACCGAGAGGAAGAGGCAGAAAAAATAACAAAGCGCCGGGATCACTGCAGCGATAATTACGCTAGAATAAGGTACTGCTGTTAAAGCAGCTAAGACGAAGGCAGCAACTCCCATAACAGGCGGCATGATGGAGCCACCTGAGGAAGCAGCCGCTTCCACCCCACCGGCAAAGGTCTTGGAAAAACCGCGTTTGATCATCATTGGAATAGTCAAAACTCCGGTAGACAAAACATTAACGATTGGACCACCTGAGATGGTTCCAAACATAGCCGAGGAAACAACCGCGGCATGTGCAGGTCCGCCACGAAGGTTACGTGTCAGCCTAAACGCAACTTTAATTAATGAGCGCCCACCAGCTGAGCTCCCGAATAAAGAACCCAAAACTAAATATGGAAAAATTGTATTGAGAACGATGTCCATAAACCGACCAAGCATGCCAGATGAATTATTGACTAAAATGTCATGAATTCGTGGTCGTCCATCGCTCAATATGCGCGGTTCACCTGCAAGCTTAGTCATCAAGTATTTATTAATGTCATCCGGGCCATGGAAATACCAAACTAAAACCGTGATGATAGTATAACTTGCAATCAGTATAGCTACCAAAACGAGTGGAAAGCCCCATACTTTGACATTATAAGACAGGAAAACTGTTATTGCCAAACCAACTATCAAAACCAACCATCCACCAGTTGTATTTACACATTGTGGGTCGTCAACAGTCGTTGGTGGCGTCATTCCAAGAAGCTCAGCCATTTCTTTTTCTGAGTTTAGGCTCTGAGCAATTAGACGAGCACGGTCACCTGTAAATTGGTCGATAAGACATATCGCTTCGATTTCAATAAAATAGGTCACTGAAATGGTGGCGGCCATCACAACCAGTGCGATGTCCATAAAAAGTCCAAACTGCCGTTTTATAAGAGCTTTGCCTGCCCAAGCCCGCCACATTGAATGTTTCAATGCTACAATCAACATCATTAGTGCAAAAAAAGAGGGGTAAAACCATTCAAAGGGAAATTTTCTGAAAGTTGCACCATCAATTCCGGTTATTTGGGCAACAAGATCGTCGTAGCCTGGGATTCCGGGGGTAGCATTAATTAAGCCGACGATAACCATAGATACAGTAAGGAAATAAACCAACTTCAAACCCAAGTCACTAGTTGTATGACCTGCTTTTTCTGTATCAGACATTATTTAAACTTTCAGATTTTCTATAAACTTGAAATGCTAGCGCCCACGCGAGTTAGGGCTGGCGCTAGCATTTCGATTTAAATTATTTGGCGCAGTCAGGAATGCTGTAGCCAGCTTCTTCCCATGCAGCAACTGAACCTGGGTGATATTTTAATGGGTTAAGACCACACATATCAGTCACAGCGATGTCTGTCTCGCCATGCCATGAATTCGACATGAATGGAGCTTTTTTCATGTAAACGCTGTCTAATCCATCTAGGAATGCTTTAGTTAGGGCTTTCGCCAAATCAAAGTCCATCGATACGTTCACAATGTCGCCACCAACTGTGCCCGGACAACGGAAATTATCGTCCTCGGATTTAACAGTTACTCCACCAGAAAATCCCATTTCAGTTATTGGAAGTGTCACAGCGACTGTACCAGGCCTTTTGGTAAATTTCTGAAAAGTATCACTCTCATAAGCTGCAATAGGCATCGAGAAAACAGTCATGTCTCCTGACGAGAGGGCCGCAGTCAGCCGTCCATCCGGAAAACTCATTGGCAGAACATTTGCATCCCCAGAACCATCCTGGATAGTTTTCACCGCTTGACCCCAGTTAACCTGTACCGCGGTGTAATCCTTCTTCTCTTCAAGACCAGTTACAATTCTAACCAAATCACGTGCATTCGTTAACGCAGCGCCACGAGGTGGGCCGTTAAAGATTGTTGAACCTTTTATGCCATCGTAGCCTGGGAAATTGGCACTGTCATAAGCGTAAAGTCCCTGACAGGCGATTCTGTATGTGTAAAGGACAGCTAGGTTTGCAGTAAGTTCCGCTCCCTTTTCCTTGCCGAGTTTCGCATACGGACCAACTGCCTTTGACATCAAAAACGGCAAGACAAAAGGCGCGGCCGCAATATCACTTTTACCCTCAGCGACGTTTTGAACCGAATTGGTCAATGTCTGACCAGTGCTGACCTGCATGTTTGCGACATTATATTTTGCAGCTACTTCTGATAAAGCTATAATTGACACCCCGGGAGCGCTTCCAGGCGATGCTGTTTCTGCGGTTAGGTTTGCCTGTGCCAGTACAGCGGGTGCGGACAGCATCGCAACAATACCAAACAAGGATATAGTAAATTTATTTAACATTAGTTCCTCCTAATTGACCTTAAGAAACAAGCGGCCATGCCTCGGTCCATTAACACGGCGTTTTTCATTTATTTTGGCGACACTCTTACTGAAAAGCTTAATGCTTAAAACATCTAGTGAACTTTTGATCAATTGATAAAACACAAATTTATCAGAATCTTAAAATCCACCAGTCATCATTTTTATAATTAAATATCGCCTCCGTCTGTGTGTATAGGTGCATATGGAACCAATGAACGTCAACTAGAAAACCGCATTGCAGTATTGCTGTATTGCATCGTGATAACCCGTGATCAAACTAGTCGCTAAATTCTGCACACTTTTCCCTGAAGATGAATTAATAATTAAATATTACAATAATCTTCAGTTAGTTTGTTTTAGCTGAATATATAGAAAATCCATGTAGAACATCATTATTAATAAGTTTTCCCAATTTTTTAATAAATCGAATCTGCATGAAGCACAATTTTTTGCAATCTTAGAATCATAAATCTATTGCTTAAGTCTCATTCAAGTTGCGCAAGTTTGATAAATAATTAAGAATAATAAGTCTCTTACGACAAAATATTGCT
>Ga0302127_10002561_pt1 | contig 10979 bp, 10 predicted proteins | sample CB4_SCM_MG_FD_204452 | JGI IMG/M metagenome (GOLD analysis project Ga0302127, IMG submission 204452) | Marine microbial communities from Western Arctic Ocean, Canada - CB4_SCM | ecosystem: Environmental > Aquatic > Marine > Oceanic | place: Canada: Western Arctic Ocean | collected 2017-09-24
CGTAGCATCAGTCCGAGCGATCTGCGCGCGCGCCGCCACGGGGCGTCGGCGGATTTATAGACGATATGCCGCAGATCGTTCAGCCGGCCCGGATTGGTCGGCTTGCCGTCGGCGAGCCAGCGTTCGCGCGCCTGGCCGCCTTTCCAGGCGCGGGTTGTAAAACCGAGAATCTCGACCTTTACGCCGCAACGCTCCAGCGTGCGGGCCAGAATATCTGCGCTCATCGCCGCCACGGTGATCGGTCGCCCCCGCATCGAACCCGAATTATCGATCAGCAGGGTGACGACGGTGTCGCGGAATTCGGTTTCTTTTTCGATCTTGTAGGACAGCGGATGCATTGGATTGATGACGACCCGCGACAGCCGGCCGGCATCGAGCATGCCTTCTTCGAGGTCGAACTCCCACGACCGCGACTGCTGCGCGAGCAAGCGGCGCTGCAACCGGTTGGCCAGGCGCCCGATGATCCCCTGAAGATTGGCAAGCTGCTGGTCGAGATGATGGCGCAGTCTGTTCAGCTCGTCCGGGTCGCACAGATCCTGGGCCTCGATCACTTCGTCGAATTCAGCCGTATAAGGGCGGTACTGCGGCTCACGCTGCCGGTCGGACATGCTGCCGTCGGGCCGCTGCTGGTGCTGCGATTGTTCGCCGTCCTCGTCGCCGGTGCCGGGCATCATTTCTTCCTGGCCCTGCTCGGACATTGATTCGTCGCCGTCCTCGACGTCCATATCGTCCATCTCGGATGATTCGGAGCCGCTCATCTCGGCAGACACGCCATCCATGTCGGCATCTTCGGCGTCTGCGTCCTCGGCATCCTGTTCTTCGGAATCTTCGCCCTGTTCGCCGTCCTGCTGTTCGGTCGCTTCCGACTGTTCGTCGATCAATTCCAGCTCGACCAGAAGATCGGTCAGCGCCCTGGCATAGGCTTCCTGATCGTCGATCTTTTCGGCCAGCGCGTCAAAATCCGTGTCTACCTTGTCGTTGACCCAGTCGCGCCACAGGCTGACGAGTTGTTCGCCGCCCTCGGGAAGTTTTTCGCCGGTCAGCTTTTCCCGCACCATCAGGCCAATGGCTTCCGATAGCGGCGCGTCGTCGCGGACGTTGACCCGGGTGTATCCAAACGCATCGCACCTGTCTTCGAGTGCGGCCCGCAGATTGTTTGCGACTCCTGCCATCATCCGGCTGCCCAGCGCCTCGCAGCGCACGCGCTCAAGCGTCTCGAACACCGCGCGGGCGTTTTCGCCTTGCGGCGCCCTTGTGGCGTGAACCTCCTCGTCGTGAAACCGAAGGCGCAACGCCATGGCATCCGCTTCACCCCGCAGTGCGGCGACTTCATGCTCGGTGAAATCCCGTGACGGTATCGGCAGCCGCGCCTGATTATCGACCAGGCGAGCTTCCGAGCCATAGACAAGCGTGATGTCGTCGCGCTCGGCGATCGCGCGCATGGCGGCCGCGGTAACGCGGCGAAACTCTTCAGCCGGCTGGTTGTCGCTCATAAATGTATCAGGCCGCCGTCAACGCAGGTTTCAGTTCCTGCAATTCCTGGCCGAAACAACGCTGATAGTATTCGGCGACCGTGGTCCTTTCGAGTTCGTCGCATTTGTTCAGGAACGTCATCCGGAATGCGATCCCGATATCCTTGAATATCTCGGCGTTCTCCGCCCAGGTGATGACGGTGCGGGGCGACATGACGGTGGATATATCGCCAGCCATGAATCCGGCGCGCGACAGATCGGCGACCCGGACCATCGACGCTATCGTCCGACGGCCTTCTTCATCCTTGTTGAACCCCGGGCATTTCGACAGCACGATGGCGGTTTCCTGTTCGTGCGGCAGATAGTTCAGCGTGGTCACGAGGTTCCAGCGGTCGAGCTGGCCCTGATTGATCTGCTGGGTCCCGTGATAGAGACCGGTGGTGTCACCCAGGCCGACCGTGTTTGCGGTCGCCATCAGTCGGAATGCCGGATGCGGGCTCAAAACGCGGTTCTGGTCCAGAAGCGTCATCTTGCCGTCGCGTTCGAGCACGCGCTGGATGACAAACATGACATCGGGGCGGCCCGCGTCGTATTCGTCGAATACAAGCGCGATCGGACTTTGAAGCGCCCACGGAAGAATACCGTCGCGGAACTCCGTGATCTGCTTGCCGTCCTTGACGACGATCGCATCCTTGCCGATCAAATCGATCCGACTGATGTGACTGTCGAGATTGATGCGAATGCAGGGCCAGTTCAGCCGCGCGGCAACCTGTTCTATATGGGTCGATTTACCCGTGCCGTGATAGCCCTGGATCAGAAGCCGGCGATTGTGCGCGAACGCGACCAGGATCGCGAGCGTGGTGTCGTGATCGAAGCAATACGTGTCGTCAAAGGCGGGCACGTGTTCGGTTTGTTTTTTGAAGGCCGGAACCTCCATATCGATATCGAGGTCGAACAGGTCGCGGGCGGATACCGTGGTATCCGGCTCATCGATTTCGCTGATATCGGCGATAACTTTTTTGGTCTTAGAAGCCATCCAACTCCATTCCTTAAGCGTAAGCGTAAAAATACGAGTCGCGCTAGGTGAGGCGCTCGCTGTCCTTTAACGTCGTATAGGCGTGATTGACCGATTTTAACCGCTCTTCGGCCTTCTTGTCGCCCCCGTTTGCATCCGGATGCAACGATTTCGCAAGAATCTTGTAACGTTGTTTTATATCGGCTCGGGTGACCGGCGCAACCATGCCAAGTACCGACAGTGCTTCGCGCTCCGCAGCGTTCAGAGATTGCGCCTGAACCTGCGCTTCGCGGGCGGTCCTCCCGCCGATTTCGCCGTCTCCGAGAAGACTGAGCGGATCGTGGAACTGATCGGCCCCGACGCCAAGACGCGTGCCCAGCGGCCACGTTGGGCGCTGCCAGACGATATCTTTCCGGATTTCAGCCTCAACCGCCGCATCGTCCATGTCGGCGAAGTAATTCCAGGCTGCGTTGTACTCGCGGACATGCTCCAGGCAGAACCAGTAAAATCTTGTCAGCTCGTGCCGCGACCGCGGCGCGCGATAGGCGCCCGATTCCCGGCAATCCGGGTGGGCGCACGTCGCCTCGACCGTTTCCGTGCCGGGTGCGCCGTCCAGAACGGTGCCGTTGCTATAGACTTCAGTCGCCATAACGGCAGTATGATCTGGGATAAATGCCCATGCAAGGACGTGCCTTTTGCCATGATTGAGTATATCCCCTATCTCAAAGACAGTGATTTTTGAGGAAAATGGTTGATGTCGGTCGCAGAAAGCATCGAAAACAAGCTGAAAGAGGCGTTTGTCCCGCTCGTGCTGAACGTTATTGACGAATCCCACCTGCATGCGGGCCATGTCGGCGCCCGGCCCGGCGGAGAAACTCATTTTCGGGTCGAAATCGTCTCCGCCGCCTTTGACGGCTGCAGCCGCGTCGATCGTCAGCGCCTGGTCTATGACGTATTGCGCGATGAACTGGCCGGACCGGTACATGCGCTGTCGGTTGCGGCAACCCCGCCCTGACGCCCCGCCGGTGAATAAGGTGTCTGGCCGCTGCCTCCGGTGGGAGGCGTTTGTTTGCAAAGGGCCCGACAGGTATTGTTCAGTATTTCAGCGAAGACAGCGCGCTTTCGACGTTATGCACCGCTCGCCATCAAGCTATGCGCTGTGCGCCGTTTCTTGTGTTATGCTGAACGGTAAAGGTAACTGTTAGACAGGTTCTAATTTCACCAAATTTAACCCCGGATAGATGCCCGTAACAATCCGGATGTGGTCACTGCTAACAATAATTGGGTGTTATTGTGGTCCTTACGTCCCTCCTCGTGACGCGCAACGTCAAGGTGAGCGGAAGACGAACGAGCGTTCGTCTCGAACCGGATCTCTGGGCGGCATTGCGCGATATCGCGGAACGCGAAGATCGGTCGATGCACGAAATCTGTTCCGATATCGACAAAACGAAGGGCGATACCGGCCTGACATCGGCGATGCGAATCTACATCGTCAATTACTTCCGGTCGGCCGCTAACCCGTCGTGAATGGCGCGGCCCGTTCCGCCGCCGCTCGGTTCAACCCCGTTCAGTCCTGTCAGATTCAATCTGCGGCATAGAAATCCGGATGTTCCGTGCGGATCAACTCGCCATCGGCAGCCCATACATGGCAGGTGTTGACTGGCGGGCGCGATACCTTTTCTGGTTGCCGGTCCTCGTTTGCGGGCGCTGAATCGGACCACCGCACAGTATGAAACGCCACGGTCGCAATCGGTTTCAGCATATCGACCAAATGTGCGCACCCTTTGGATCCGCCGAGATGTTCCCGGACCCGCCGGTTCCAGCCCGGTCCGATTTTAAGCCCTTTTAGTTTCTCAAACGACGGCAGGATCGCGGGACACAGCGCGTAGGGCCCTGCATCGGTGACGGCTTCGACGGATTGAACGATGAAATCACGGTCGACGGTCAGTCTGATCCACATATCGTGAAGCGGCTCCCCCGGCACGATCTCGCCGCGAAAACTGTTGCTGAACGAATAGGCTTTGATGTCGGTCAGGTGGCCTTCGATGTCCCACAACCCGTCCGCCCTTCGATAGCTCCGGCATTCGATGGCGCGCGTATGAATCGGGTCCCGGTCGACTGTCACTTCTGTCAGAGGCATTCGGCTTCCTTTGTTTCTGGCATTTCTGGCCGCTGTTCGGCGGCGGTTTCCTCGGAAATTTCGCCCATTTTAGCCATCCGGATCGAGGTGATGCGGTTTCGCTGGCGGCGGACAATCTCGAATCGGAAACCGTGGAAATGAAAAATCTGTCCGACCTGCGGAATGACTTTCGATTCGTGGATCACCAATCCGGCGATGGTGGCGGCTTCCTGGTCCGGTAGAACCCAGCCGAACCGCCGGTTCAGATCGCGGACGGTGACCCCGCCGGACACAAGGTACGAGCCGTCGCGTTGAGGCCGGACGCCGATCGGCACGACATCGTGTTCATCCGATATGTCGCCGACAATTTCTTCGAGAATGTCTTCCAGTGTCACGACGCCCATTAGCGCACCGTATTCGTCGACCACCAGCGCGAAATGTTCGCGGCGTCCTCGGAACGCGTGAAGCTGGTCCAGCAGCGTTGTCGATTCGGGAATGAACCAGGGCGGCGTTGCGATCTTATCGAGGTCGAGCGCGTCCAGATCGCCGGTATGGGCGTGAACTTCGCGCAGCATCGCCTTGGCATGCATGACCCCGATGATATTGTCCGGCGTATCGCGCCATAGCGGGATGCGGGTAAACGGGCTGACCAGGGCCTCTTCGACGATCTGGCTGGTTGGCAGGGAGGCATCGATCAAGAAGATATCGCGCCGGTGCTGCATCACCATCTCGACGTCGACATCCGCGAGATCGAGAATACTGTGCAGCATCGCGCGTTCATGGTGGGCCATCGCACCGCGTCCGCGATGCAATTCGATCGCTCCGCGCAGCTCTTCGATGGTGGCGCTCCATTCAGGCTGGCCAGCGCGGTTGGCGCTTAAATGCCCTTGCATGCCGCGAATGACAAACTGAATCGCCGACATGATCGGGCTCAGCAGCCGGACCAGGATCAGGAACGTCGGGGCGATCGTCAGCGCCAGGCGGTCGGCATTGCGGAACGCATAGGTCTTGGGAAGGATTTCGCCGAAGACGAGCACGAGCAACGTCATTGCGATCGTCGCATAGATCACGCCGGTTTCGCCAAACAGGCTGATCAGCACGCTGGTTGCCAGCGCCGAAGCGAGAATGTTGACCAGATTATTGCCCAGCAGGATCGTGCCGATCATGTGATCCTGTTCGCGGCGCAACCGGTTCACCAGCCTGGCGCGTTTGTCGCCCCTGGCTTCAAGCAGGTGCATGCGCGGCCGCGACGCCGTGGTCAGCGCCGTTTCCGAGCTGGAAAAAAACGCCGAGAGAACCAGAAGAACCGTAATGCCACCGATCGTGGCAAGTGTTGCTATTTCCATTAGTGGGACGCGTTCGCTCCGTTCAGTTGAGCCGCTGGGTCGGCAGGGAACAGGGTCATGCCGCGACCGCGCCATCAAGCAGCCGGCGGACGGTTTCCGGTTTGATGTCGCGGGCGATGAAGGCGTCGCCGATGCCACGGGCGAGAATGAACGTAACCTGTCCGTCCCGGACCTTCTTGTCATGGCTCATATGCTCGATCAGCGTGGCGGGGTCCCATCGCCGGCCCTGTGCCGTCGGAAGCGTCATCGGCAATCCGGTGACGGCAAAATGCTGCCGCACCCGCTCGACGTCGGCGCGCGGGCAAAACGCCATCATTTCCGACAGCTCGAACGCCATGACCATACCGATGGAAACCGCTTCGCCATGCAGCAATTCCGCGCCGAAACCGGTCTCGGCCTCCAATGCATGGCCGAACGTGTGACCGAAATTGAGCAGCGCCCTGGCTCCGTTTTCGCGTTCGTCCTCCGACACCACCGCAGCTTTGGTGGTGCAGCTAGCCTGCACCGCGTAGCGCCGCGCATCCCGGTCGCCGTCGATGACGGCGCCGCCGTTCCGTTCCAGCCAGTCGAAGAACCCGGAATCCCGGATCAGCCCGTATTTGACGATTTCAGCGTAGCCGGCAAGCAGCTCGCGCCGCGGCAGGGTGTCCAGCACGCCGGTATCCGCGATCACCAGTCTTGGCTGGTAGAACGCCCCGGCGAGATTTTTGCCGTGACGCGTGTTGATGCCGGTCTTGCCACCAACCGAACTGTCGACCTGCGCCAACAGGGTCGTCGGGATCTGCACGAAATTGACGCCGCGCAGAATGATGCTGGCGGCGAAGCCGGTGACATCGCCCACCACGCCGCCGCCGAGCGCCACCAGTGTCGAGTTCCGTTCGGGCCCGCTGTCGAGAACCGTGTTGACTATCCGCTCGACGGTCGCGAAGCTTTTGCTGCTTTCGCCCGGCGGCAGGATTATCGATTGTACGTCGAAGCCGGAATCGCTGAGCGATGTCGCGACCTGATCGAGATACAGCCCGGCGACGGTCTCGTCTGTCACGACCCAGCAGCGTCCGTTGCCCGCCGCCGTGCGGATGGATTCCCCGGCCGATGCCAGCAGGCTGTCGCCGACAATAATGTCGTAGGACCTGTCGCCTAGATCGACCCTTAAGCGGCCGTTTGAACCGGTCATTCGGCGTCCGAACCGGCAGGCGGCGAACCGGCATGGCCGGCCAGCGCGCTGAGAACCTTCAGGACCGTCCGGTCCGGCGATTCATCACCGGTTTCGACGGTGAGATCGGCCTCGGCATAGGACGGATATCTTTCGGCAATCAAGCGTTCGAGAATTTGGCGCTTATTGCCGGTCTTGAGCAGGGGACGGTTGCCGCGGCGCGACACCCGCTGCAAAAGCACGTCCAGATCGGCCTTTAACCACACCGATATGCCGTTTTCCTGGACGTTCTTCCGGGTTTCCGGATTGACGAATGCACCGCCGCCGGTGGCGACAATACGCGGCGTGTCCTCGAGCAGGCGCGCGATGACCTTGCGTTCGCCATCGCGAAACGCCTGTTCGCCGAACCGGTCGAAAATTTCCTCTATCGAACAGTCGGCGGCGGTCTCGATCTCGGCATCGGCGTCCACGAAGGGCATGCCGAGCTTGTGGGCAAGTCGTTTGCCAATACAGGTCTTTCCCGCGCCCATCAGCCCGACAAGCACGATCGACCGGTCCGGCGCCACATTGGAGGAACCGGGGGATGATTCGATGCCCGATTCTGAACCCGAATCCGCTCTTTCGGAATTTTCCTGACCTGTCATGACATCAAAGCCGAATCGTCGCTGTAAACGCCGCAGCAATTTCCGCCGCCGTCGCCACGATGGGGGTCCCGGCTATCACCGGAATGACCGAGGACAACGTTGAAAGCATTCCCGGCAACCGATAAACTGCCTCGAAATCGCCACAAATATTCATTACCTGCTGAATATACGACGAAATATCGTCTGTGTCGCCAGTCTTGACGCTGCGCAAACGGCGTTTTGCACTGGCGGCGAATCACAAAACGGGACAGGGTCGCGCCTGCATGAAAAAGCTAGCCTCGGTCGTCATTTTCGGTGCGCTGATCCTCCTGATCGGCGGCGGATTGTTCCTCGTTGCCTGGGATATTCCGGTGCCCGCGACGGATATCGAAAGAATAATTCCCAATGACCGTTTCCCCCGCTAAAGGCAACGCGCGCCGTTGCGCGGTCGCTGGTGTGTGCGCGCTGGCTATGATGGTCCCGGATTTTGCGATGGCGCAGCTGCAGCTGCGCCGCCCGACGCCGGCGGTGACGCCCACGCCCGATCAAATAGCGCCCGTTGCGGTCGAAAAGCCGCAGGCCGACCAGGCCGACCCGCCTGCGGTTCGCCCGCCGGCCGGGATCACGGTTGCGCCGCGCCCGTTCGATGGCTCGTCGATTGTCGTCAACACGCTCGAAACCGTCGATCCGGATGCGATCGGACTGATTGGCGAAGACCAGGGCGGTTTCCCGCTTGGCCTGTGGCAGGGTACGGAATGGCCGCTTGTCCGCGCGCTTATGCAGCGCATGCCGGCGGCGACGAGCTCACTGGCAATCAGGGATCTTGCCAAACGGCTTCTGATGTCGCGTGCCAGCGTGCCGGCTGGCAAGCCGCTGGACGCCAGTTTCGTTGCGCTGCGGGTCGACCGGTTGCTGGCGATGGGAGATATCGGCAATGCGCTCGCGTTGTTGAAGATCGCGCCCGACGCGCGCCGCGATGAAAATCTGTTGCGCACGCGGATAGAGGCGCTTTTTTTCGATAACAATAACTCCGATGCCTGCAAGGCGGTTCGTGCCGCCGTCAGCGATTATTCCGGCATGTACTGGTCACAGGCGCAGGCATTCTGTTTTGCCCTGTCGGGCGAACATGCGCGCGCATCGCTGATCGCCGATCTGTTGCGTGAACGCGAAAATGAAATAGAGCCTGTATTTTTCAGCGCCGTCGATGCGCTGGCCGGCTCCAGGGGAGGCGAGAGCCCGTCGCTGAAAGCGCCCCTCGCGCTGCACCTTGCGATGATGCGGTCGGTCGGTCTGCAATTCACGGCTGAGATCGCGCAGACCGGCAACGTCGCCGTGTTGCGGGCCGTCGCGCTGGCGCCCAACGCGGCCCTCGATATCCGGCTGATCGCCGCCGAGAGGGCGCATCGCTTGGGCGCGCTGACCGGCGGCGAAATCATCCGGTTGTATCGCGGTTTCCCGTTTTCCAAAGACGAACTGAACAGCCCGATATCGACGGCCGAGGAAAGCTGGGCACCGCGCACACGGGCGCTGCTGATCCGGGCCGCGGCCGAGCAGACCGTCGCACTGGCCAAGGCGGAGGTTCTTCGCCGTGCCTGGGAACTTGGCCGCGAACGCGAAGGCTACGCCGAGATCGCAGGCGCCAGTATGCCGATTGTCATGTCGATTGACCCGGCGGCAGAACTCATTTGGTTTGCGCGCGATGCGGCGCGGGTCCTGTTCGCGGGCGGCGGCACCGATCGCGCGCTCGCCTGGTACGCGACCGCCCTGGCCGATCGGGAGCGGATCGACGAAGCGCGGACCGCGGAAGCGGCGCTCTGGCCGCTGGCGGTCCTGGCCGATACCCAGGACGCCGTCCCGTTCGACCCGGCGCGCCTGCGGCAATGGTACGCCGCGCGCCGCCAGGCCGACCCGCAATCCGCGCCCGCGCATGCGCTGGCGTTCTACGCCCTGCTGGAGGTCACCGGCAGGATTCTCCCGCCCCAAATCTGGCGCGACCTTCTGGACGGACCGTTTGCCGCCGGGTCCGGTCGCACAGGCGGCACGCTCAATATGGCCTGGGCGCAAAGCCTCGCAGCCGCATCGTCGGATGGGCGCATCGGCGAGACGATCCTGTTGGCGACGGTAGGCGCCGGCGATGCCGGCGATGGCGGCCTGTCTGTCGCTGATGCCGGCCGAGTGATTGCGGCGTTGCGGCGCCTGCGGCTGGAGACCGAGGCGCGGCGCCTGGCGGTTGAGGCGGCGATGGCGGCAGGGCTTTGACCGCACGCCCGGAACTTCGACATCTTGACGCTTTTCTCGAAATGATGGTCGCCGAGCGCGGCGCGTCGCCGAATACCTACGATGCGTACCGGCGGGACCTGACACAGTATCTCGACTACCTGGCGCGGGCCGGGGCGCAAGACGGGGCAGAGGGCGCGGACGGCGAAACCGTGACGCCGGACCAGGTGCGCGGGTTTCTCGCCGGTCTTGCCGGCGAAGGCCTTGCCGCCCGGAGCCAGGCGCGAAAACTGTCCGCGGTCCGGCAGTTTCACCTGTTCCTGATGCTCGAAGGCCTGCGCGCGGACGACCCGACCTCGACGGTCGATGCGCCGCGTCTCGGACGGCCCCTGCCCAAGGTGCTGAAATTCGACGAGGTCGCCGCGCTGCTGGCGGCGGCGCGCGAAACCGGTGGCTGGCGGGGCGCGCGTCTGGTGGCGCTATTGGAGATTCTCTATGCGACCGGGCTGCGGGTGTCCGAACTTGTCGGTCTTCGTCTGTCGTCGCTGTCGCGCGACGAGCGGATTGTCACGGTCCGCGGCAAGGGCGGCAAGGAACGGCTCGTACCGTTCGGCGACGCCGCCCGGCAGGCGATCGGCGTGTGGTTGCCGCTGCGCGACAAGATGCTCAAGGAACAGGGGAAAGCGGTGCCATGGCTTTTCCCGTCCCGCGCCACTGCCGGGCATGTCACGCGCGACGGCTTCGCCAAACAGCTTCGCGATCTCGCCGCGGCCGCCGGTATTGAGCCGGGGCGCGTCTCGCCGCATGTATTGCGCCACGCCTTTGCAACGCATTTGCTAGCGAACGGTGCCGATCTCAGAAGCGTTCAGCAGATGCTTGGGCATTCCGATATATCGACCACGCAAATCTATACCCACGTCCTCGATGAGCGCCTGAAGGCGCTGGTGCAGGACGTGCATCCCCTCTCTGACATGCGGATCTGAAAATGGCTGAAACCCGCGTTCACGCGTTTCTTGAATTCGAAAAACCGATTG
>Ga0302127_10002562_pt1 | contig 10974 bp, 6 predicted proteins | sample CB4_SCM_MG_FD_204452 | JGI IMG/M metagenome (GOLD analysis project Ga0302127, IMG submission 204452) | Marine microbial communities from Western Arctic Ocean, Canada - CB4_SCM | ecosystem: Environmental > Aquatic > Marine > Oceanic | place: Canada: Western Arctic Ocean | collected 2017-09-24
CCAACGTGTGTATTTTGTTCTGTTGCAAAAACACTTAGAGCATTATCATTTATCTGCAATAGACCATTATTACTTACCTGTAGTCTTTTTGAAATACTAGTGGGAGTTTCATTCGTTCTATTCAATAAGAATGCCCCTTGAAATTCTCTATCCTTACTTCTGTTAGTAAAATTATTAGTCATTTAATATATTAAATATTTAAATAACTTTTTATTAATAAAACTATTAAAAATTTTAAATTAAAAAAAAGCGTGAATTGAATAATTATACTGCTAATTTTAAATAAATTATATAAAACTCTAGATTCTGTCATATAATATCTTCCAATTATATTATCTGGATTTTTATATCTCAAACAAGCATATATTATTGACGATATTAATAAAAATATAAAACTCTCAATTATAACAATTTTATTTTTCATTTATTTTAAATAATTTAAAAATAATAAAAAATAAAATGTTTATTAATAATTTGATTAAGATTAAATTAAAATTTAATCATTTAGTAGTAATTAATATGTTTTTAGTAGTAATATTATCTTGATTTGTCATTGGTAAATCGAAATTAAATGATAAAGCATCTTCATCGCATAAATTATTATAAATTTCATCTTCGTCTATATTACTATCATTAATATTCATTAATTTTTCCTCGTCTATCATTATTTCAGTATCACCTGTACCACAAGGTGGTATTTGCCCTAACATAATATTAGCACTAACTCCATTTATTTTATCATATTCTCCAAATATTCCAGCTTTTATTAACATGTCCGATGTTTCCTCAAATGAACATTTTGCAAATGGTCCAATATCACTTCTATTAATACCGTGGCGATCAATTGACAATAATGCGCCTTTATTAGTCATCGTGTCTACTAATAATGATATGTGTCTATAATTAACACCTTCACTCGCAAGCATATCAGTTAATTCATTTAATAATACGTGTCTTGCTGCTTCAATTCCAAATACCTCATATACCTCATTTATATCATTTGATATTGTCCTTGTATAATCAATATTTGGATGTGATAAAATATCCAATAAATTATTTCCATTAGTATCCATAAACCATTCTGTAGTATTATTAAATTTCCCGTCATCGTCATTATATATCATTTGTTTATTTTCTAATAGAATTACTTTATTAACCCCTTTAATCCCTTTAATTATTATATTGTCTATTATATTTTGTTCTAATGCTTTTAATTCTGTAATCATATCCGAATTATCAATATTATCATCCATTTCTAATCTAATTCTAAATATTAATTGGTCTGCATTATCATCACTATAATAACAGTTTATAAAATCTTCATAATATTTATAAATTGTTTGATGTATATCAAACATACTTACTCCTAAATCAAACATTTTTATTTTATTAAATTCAAATCTCAATAACCAAGGAGATGATATATCACATGACGCATCTTCGTCTTCAAATTGTTTATAAATTTTTATAAATTCATTATCATTGCTAATTGTTGTTTCACTATCGCTTGGATCATAATATATCGTAGAAGATTTAATAATATCTTTTATATATGTTGTTTCTAATGAATTTAAAATTTCTTTACATTTTTCTCTATCTTTATTAATATTTTGATTAATATATACTTTTGTAGAAGGACCCTTAATATTTTTACTGACACTTAATAGTTCTTTAATTCTTGGAACACCGCGCACTGTTTGTGAAGCCGAACTAATACCTGCTGAATGGAAAGTATTAAGGGTCAGTTGTGTACAAGGTTCTCCAATTGATTGTGCTGCTACAACACCCACCATTTCACTAGGATGAGCAATACTATTTAAATATTTTGTTTTAATTTGTTCTATAACATAATCAAACGATAGTTTATTTAATCTATATTTTATTAAAATTTCTTTAGGAGATAAATATGTTTTTAATAAAGTATTAAATAATTTATTACCTTTATTATTTTTATTAATATATAAATCATTATTTAATTTATCTATATTATCTAAAATATAATTTGGATCCAAATCTGTCTGTGTTTTCTTTTGATGAAATAAATTTTTCGCATTATTTAATATTCGTTTTAAAGAAATTGGGTATAATATTGAACTCTCTAATAAATTATTAAATACCTTTTTAATAATATATTCTCTTTCACTTAAAATTTCTTTAAAATGTTCCAAGCATCTTTTTTCCCATTTATTATCTTGGATTTTTTCTAATGTTTTTTTTTTAAATAAATGTTTAGCACAATCATCTGATCTTAGTAAATAAGTTTCTTCTAATTGCTGCTCTGTCATTTCAATAAATGGCAATTTCTGACTCTCTAATTTAATAGCATTCATACCATCTTCTCCATATAGGAATTGTATAATTGAACCATTAGCATTTCTCACAGTTAAATCATACGAAATCTTACAATCTTCCATAGATTTAATTAATTTTCTTTGAATATATCCTGTTTCTGAAGTTTTTACTGCTGTATCAATTAAACCTTCACGGCCACCCATAGCGTGGAAGAAGAACTCTTGTGGCGTTAATCCATTAATAAAAGAATTCTCAACAAAACCTCTACATTCTGGTCCATCATCATATTTTGTATAATGTGGTAAAGTTCTATCATTAAAGCCGTCTGATATTCTTTTACCGTCTACATTTTGTTGACCTAAACTTGAAATCATTTGTGCAATATTAACTGGATTTCCTTTTGATTTAGATTTAATCATATTTACCATTCTATTATCATCATTAATATTTGTAAGAGCAATCTTACCTACTTTATTAATTGCGTTATTAAGCAATTTATTAACTTCATTTTCAAAATTACTTTTATTTGTATCAAATGAATTATTTTCAAATTCATTTTTATGATTCTTTTTAATAATATCATAAACTTTCTTTTTCATATCAAATAGAATTTCATCCATTTCTTTATCAATTTTACTAGATACCAATAAGTCTGATATACCTACACTAAAACCACTGTATACTAACCAATCGCAAATTAATTTTTGAGTATTATCAAATAGGTGTCTAGCTTCATCTTCGCCATTTTCATTATGGACAAAATGTATTAAACCATTTGTTCTATTTTGATAAATTGTTTTATCAAATATGCCTTGTTTAATATTACCATTTTCTATTTTAATTAAATTCTGATCATCATTTTTTTTTATATCTGGGTCATACTGATTATTCCCACTAACTAAATTAACATTCTCTGGAATTATTTCAGATAAAACTTGTTTTCCAGTCCATTTTTTCATATCTTTATCATGTGGTTCTGGAATATCTCCTAAAAATCTGGAATTAGACATTAATAAATTAAATAATTGTTTTTCACTAACTCTAACATCATCCTTTGTTAACCTATATAATCCAAGTGTTACATCTTGTACCACAGAGATAATTGGTTTTGATTGCCTTGGACTAATTATTTGAAGTGTTACATTTGATAACATCTTTAATTCATTTTCTGTTTGGACTGATTGGGGTAAATGTAAATTCATTTCATCTCCATCATAATCAGCATTATAACTTGGTGTCACTGCTGGGTTTAATCGAAATGTATCATATGGCATTACTCTTACTTTATGACTCATCATTGACATTTTATGCAAAGAAGGTTGTCTGTTAAATAATACATAGTCCCCATTCATTACATGTCTATCTACAATATCTCCATCTTCAATTGTTAATTTATCAATATCATAACCTTTTAAACGAATTGTTCTCATATTTTCATTAACTTTACGAAGATATTTAGCACCTGGATATTTATCTGGACCGTTTTTGATTAATTCTAGTAATTTTTCTCTATTATATTTATTAATTTTTTCAGGATATGTTAAGTTCATAGCAATTTTAATTGGCACACCTAATTCATTAATGGAAATACATGGATCGGGAGTAATTACGCTGCGAGCAGAGAAATCAACTCTTTTCCCCATTAAATTGCCACGAATACGACCTTCCTTAGATTTTAATCTTTCAGTTAATGAGCGCAAAGGTCTCCCCGTTCTTTGCTTTGCTTGAGCAATTCCTGGTATTTTATTATCGATAAATGTCGATAAATGATATTGTAATAGAATCGTCCAATATTCTATTTGTTCTTTACTTGATTCTCTTTCTATTTTCGTTTTTAGTGTATTATTAGTTTTTACTAAATCGCATAACTTATGCGTTAAATCGTCATGACATCTTTGTCCCGTATCATTCGTTACGGATGGTCTAACTGCAGGAGGAGTTACGGGAAATATAGTACAAATAAGATTTTCAGGTCTATTAATATTTTTAGGAAATCCTAAAATATCAGCATCTTCGTCTGTAATTCTTTCTAAAATTCTTAATAAATCATCTGCTAAACAAGTTTTTATAGAGGTATCGTCATCTATAGGCTGATCATCTTCTTTTCCTGTTTTCCATTCAAGAATTATTTTACCAATATTGTCTTTTGTTATTTTATCAGGTTGTTTTGCTCCGCATCCATTATTTTCATGATTACATCTTTTGATTTTATTTTTAGAACAAATTTTATAAATTGCTTCAAACTTCTTTTGTCTTGATATTTTCTTTTTTAGAATTTTTACAAGTTCCGGAGTATCTTTATCAAGTAAGAGTTTTGAGCATTTAAAACATACGCATTTCAAAATTTTTTTAATAGTATCAAAGAATTGAATATAATATAATGGTTTTGCTAATTCTATGTGTCCAAAATGACCTGGGCAAAAGGTATTCTTTTGTTCACAAGTTTGACAAATCTTATTATGATCTACAACACCCATTCTTGGATCAAAAAGACCTCCGATAACTGGTTCATTACCTGCAAAAGTATCAGTTGAAACAATTTCGGCTACTGACCTGCTTTTAATCTCTTCTGCACTCATTACAGAAAATTGAATACCATATATTAAATCGATATTTTGGTCATAAGATAATTCTTTATAGATTGACATATTTTATTAACTAAATATATTTTTAATTTATTTTATTCTTATATAAATTAAAATATTTTCAATTTTTTTAAATATTATTAAATTATATATTTTTATATAATTTTTAAAAAATAAAGTGTAGTAGCAGATTTAATTGTATTTTAATGTTGATGATTAAAATTAAGCAGTCAATGTGGTGAGGGTGAGGGTGCCAGCGGTCACGATCGCGCTGGCGTTGGCATGTTCTCCTGCCTTTAACTTATCTATAATTTCAGCTGCTAATGCTAATACAGAAAATACAGCATGTTCAGAATAACTTACACTGTTAGCCGTAAGTACTGCTGGAAGTGTATTGGTGGTGCTTGTGAACTGATGGCGCTTGCCATCCCCTGTTGCAGATCCTACTCCAACTGTACACTTCGCAGTCGCTGGTGTCATTGTAACTGCTGAAGGAGCGAGGACGACATTAGCAGCACCAACGGCGGTGTTCACATCCGCCAGAACTTGCATATGACCGTACAAATCAATCTCTATCTTTTTTTCTTCTTTTTTAATTGTTGCTTTAATTGAAGATAAATTTGAAATCATATCATTTATTAATGCATATGTACCACTTGTCTCAGTTGCTTTATTTGCTGTCACAGTTAAATCTGCATTTAAATTTTTTAAAGTTTCAGTCGTTTTTTGTAATATAATAGTGGCCATTTTATTTTATATTATATAAAGATTTTTTATTTTTAAATAAATTTAATTAAAAAATAAATTTAATTTTTACTTAAATTTATATTAAATCTTATTTAAATTTGAGGTATTTAAAAATAATATACTATAATTTATATATTGTCTAATATGTCTGATATTAAAAAACACAAGATGAAAACAAGAAAAGATGGGGATATAAAAGACATTGATATCGATTTTAATAAAGAACACGATATCGATAAAGGTATTATTGATAATGAGTTTGATAATAAATCTGAAACTACTGTTGATAATTTAACTATTAGTGATACTACGAGTGAGAATACTACTGCGGATACTAATAACATTGATGATGGCGATGATGATTGCGATGATGGCGATGATGAAGACAAATTACTAAAAAGAAAATTTAAAGATATTTTAGATAGTGATAATACAATTATTATTGTTAATAATAATAATAAAAGAAATAGAAGTTTTAGAAGTATTATTCATGATGAATTGGAAGATGATGAAGCAATTGAGGATGATGAAGAACATGAGAATAATTGTGAATGTGAATGTGAATGTGAATATGATGAAGAAAATCCATATAATCTTCCAAAAGTTTTTGAAGAAGAACTTAAAAAAGCAGCAGAATTAATAAAAAAAAATGAAGATGTAATAAAAGATAATCCTAATTTTAAAAATTATAGTAGAGAAGATGTTGAATATTTTTTAAATCTTCCTAAAAAAAAGAAAACAGATTTAATTAAAATTGAAAAAGAAACAAACCTTTTTAATAAAGAAGAAATACCTATAAGATTTAAAATATTAAATTCTAATATAGATCCAACTATAAAATCAATAGCTATAAAAAAATTAAATTTATTAAATTCTATGAATGAAAAGAGTGGAGAATATTTTAAAATTAAAACATATGTTGAAAATTTATGCAAAATTCCCTGTGGTATTTATAAACCACTTAAAGTAAATAATAAAAGTTCTCCTAATGAAATATCAAAATTTCTTAAAAGTTCATATGGTTCTTTAAATGATAATGTATATGGTCATAAAAATTCTAAAGAGCAAATAATTCGGATTATAGCGCAATGGGTAAGTAATCCATCTCTTAAAGGAAATGTTATTGGTATTCAAGGAAGTCCTGGGGTAGGCAAAACAAAATTAATTAAAGATGGTCTATCTAAAGCTCTTGATTTACCATTTGTATTTATTCCTCTAGGTGGGGTAAATGATTCTAGTTATTTAACAGGGCATTCATTTACATATGAAGGAGCAATTCATGGTAAAATTGTAGATAGTTTAATGAAAGCAGAGTGTATGAATCCAATTATATACTTTGACGAACTTGATAAAATTAGTGAATCTACAAGAGGTGATGAAATTGTCAATACATTAATTCATATGACAGATAGTACACAAAATAACTCATTTTATGATAAATACTTTTATGATATTCCACTTGATTTATCAAAGGCTTTAATTATTTTTACATATAATAATGATAATTTAATTAATCCAATTTTAAAAGACAGAATGATTAGGATTACAACAGACGATTATAGTATAGAGGATAAACTTAATATATCACAAGATTTCTTAATACCCGAATTGTGTAAAGATTTTAATTTTACACAAGATGATTTAGTTTTTACACATAAAATGACAAAATATATAATTAGTAAAACCGATGATGAAAAAGGAGTTCGTAATTTAAAAAGAAGTTTTGAAACAATTATATCAAATATAAATTTATATAGATTAACTAATTTTAATAATTCTAATAATAATTCAACTAGAAATAATAATAAAAATAATGAGTTTACAATTAATAATTTAGATATTAAATATAAAACTCCATTTGTAATAGACACTTACATTATAGATAATTTAATTAAAAAAAAATACTCAGCATTGTCCGACAGTATTTCTCATATATATATTTAATAAAAATTTAAATAAACTCAAGACCATTTATCTTTTATAATTTTATCCCCTTTAAATTTTAATGTGCTTTTATGAGTTTCTGGGTATACATTATCTCCGCGGGATGAAATCATTTGATTTTGCTCTTTATTATAGCATACGCATCCACCTGAACAACTAACATCTGTTCCTTTACCAAAATCACAACATTCGGGGGTACATTTATTATGTTTAAATAAAAAAAGAGATTTTTCCCCACCTCCAACATTGGGGGCATTTTCCTGTGTATTTTTATTTGTATATGCGGATTGTGGGGCAACAGGTGTCCCAAAAACTGTATCAACATCTTTATTTCCTAAGCCACCTTTAATCTCTTCATTTCTTATTTGATTTTTATTAGAAGCTTCGCAATCACATCCTTCTTTAAAATTTTCAACGTCATCCCCAGTATTAATATGTCTAATTAAATATACAGACGATACTATAATAATAAAAGTTAAAAATATATTAAATATAGACATTTTATTCGCTAAATCTTTATGCATTCTTTTTATTATTATATAATAAATTTAATTATTATTAATTTGTTTATAATTTGAATTCATTTTTAAAATCATCTAATACAATAATCTTAATATTTAATTCTTTTGCCTTATCTATTTTCGACCCAGTTGTTTCTAAATTTTTAACAACTAATATAGACGTTTCTTTATTAATAGACGATTGTATTATTCCACCATTATCTTCAATTTTATTTTCTAAATCATTATCTCTAAAACCAGTTAATACTATCTTATTATTACTTAATATTTGGTTATTAATTTTTGACTGAGGTTTTTCGTATATACATTTGATATTATTATTTTTAACAAATTCTAAATATTTATCAAAATTATTAACAAATTTTTCAGCAGTTTTTTTTTCAATTCCATTAATTTTTATTAAATCTTCAATTATAGGTTTTTTATTTTCATTTACAATATCTGGATAGGTGTTTACAATTAATCTTAATTTCTTTTCAGCAAATCCGCGACCTAACTTATTTGATGCAACCATAAGTTTTACACAATCTAAATTTTCCATACTTTCTTTTATTGATTTTAAAATATTTTCAGATGTTTTTTCTTTTATCCCATCAATTTCAAGTAATTCTTCTTTATTCGTATTTAAAAATTTATATATAGTATTAATATTACCATTATATAATTTCGTTACTAAGCCTGTACTAATTCTATTAAATTTAATTTTTAGAACAAAATTTTCCAATTCTTTGAAATTTTGTTCATCTAATATTCCTTTATTATCTTGATTTTCATCAAGCATAATTTCAATATCCGTATCATTCCATTTCCATTTATAATTCTCTGGCATACTTGATTCCCCGGTTTCGCTAAATTTAAGAACATTTTCTATTTTAGGTATAACATCACCACTTCTTATTATAGTAATTATACTTCCTGGTCCAATTTTATTATTATTTATAAATTTACCATTAATTCCAGTAGCTTTTTGTATTGTTACCCCATCTATTTCAACAGGTTCAAATAATACAACAGGTTGTAAATAATCATCTTTTGTTAAATTCCATTCAACTTTGAGAACCAATACTTCTGCTTTTTTTGAAGTAATAATACTTTTAAATGCAAAAGAATATTTAGGATTTTCACCACTAATTCTTTTATAATATTTATTATGAGCAACTATAATACCATCTATTTCATACTCACTTTTTTCTCTTCTTTCAACTAATCTATTTGATAGAATTTTAATATTGATTTTCGGTATGACCTCGGCATATGCTGTTTTAAATCCTAATTTTTTTAAATTTTTAAATTGTTTTTTCGGATCCAAATTACTAGGTTTTATACATTCATAACTTACAAAATCAATATATTTTACTATTTTTAAATTTGGTTTTTTTGCATTAAATATACCTGCTACAGCATTTCTAATAGTTTTTATTTTCGAATCAAATTTTTTTATTTTAATAAAATTTTCTTTTGTAATAATCAATTCTCCTCTAATAGCAATATCCTCTGTATTATTTTCTAAATTTGGAATATGGTTAATAAATCTAAGTAAATGCGATATATCTTGACCCACTTCCCCATTACCACGAGTAAAGAATTTAATTTTTTCATTCATTTTATAACTTAATAATCCAGAAATACCATCTAACTTATCTGATAATACATAATCGTCTTTATATTTTTTCAGCCAATTATTTAAAGAATTTTCATTATTTTTAATTTTATCCATAGAACCCATATAATATGGAAGTTTGTCCTTATGAATACTCGTAATTCCAATTTCTTTATGTAATGGGTGGGTTGGATTTATTTTTTTTAATTTATCTTTAGAAATATCATATAATTCATCACTAACTAATGAATCCCCGTCTATATAATAAGCGTAATTTAAAGTTTGTATTAAATCTACTAATTCGTCTTCATTTAAATTATCCAAGTAATCATTTGGATTATTTTTAAATATACTAAATTCTTTTTTATTCATATATAATTTATTTACATTTTTAATTAATGGTTCCTCCTTTTTCAAATTATCTTTAAAACTTTTGATAATTAGTTTTTTTTTCATTATAGAGTTTATTAAATTTGATTTGATATATATATATTTTCAAATTTTTTATAAATCTATTTAAATTTAATTTTAATAAAACCTATAATGAATTATTTAAATAATTATGAATATTGGCAGTCAAAGTGATTTTAATGATTTAATAAAAAGAACATTAGTATCATTGGACGCTATTATATTTCATCATATTAAACTACACGGTAATAATATTTATTCACTATTAACTTTCAATAACGATTTCAATTTAAATAATTTAATAAGTTTATTAAATTCTATTATTCCACATAATATATTATTTAATATTTATAACAATTATAATAATTATTATATAATTCAATTTAAAGAAAAGCAAAAAGATGAAGTTATTTTAGTTCTTCATTTGTTTACTATGAATTTAATTAATTATGTTAACAATACTATTGAAACATATTTTGATGTTAATAATATAATTATTAATTATTTTGGATATTTTATAATTCCAAATTATCATAATAATATGTATTCATTAACTTATGAAAATATAATTCAAAGAATTAATAATAAAAAATTTTGTTATATTTCTTGCGATATGAAAAATTTTCATAAATTTTTAGAAAATAAAAATAATAATTTATATTTGCCAATATCAACAATTATTAATAAAATTACTTATGCATCAAAATTAGTATTAATGGGTTGGATAATGGATGAATATATGTTTCACTCGTGGACTATTAATTTTTATATGAACTATAAAAATTATTTAAATTTAATTAAATTAAAAAATGTTCCAGGTATTATAAATAAATGCGAATTTTGTAATAAAGACTTTAATTTAGATGATTTAGTA
>Ga0302127_10002563_pt1 | contig 10972 bp, 10 predicted proteins | sample CB4_SCM_MG_FD_204452 | JGI IMG/M metagenome (GOLD analysis project Ga0302127, IMG submission 204452) | Marine microbial communities from Western Arctic Ocean, Canada - CB4_SCM | ecosystem: Environmental > Aquatic > Marine > Oceanic | place: Canada: Western Arctic Ocean | collected 2017-09-24
CAAAGCGGTTAGTATCGTTTTCAAAAGGAAGAATGGCAACCGTTCTGATGTGATCGGGAAAACTCCCGGATCTAAAGCTGTAATTGCAGGAATTGACACCCAATGCCAGAACAAAGATTCCCAGAATCCTAATCACCAGGACTCCAAATTCTTTCATCATAAGGTTCGACTCCATCGACTGTGTCCAAAATCATTACTAACTCACGATAGGAATTCAGATTGCGATATGTCGCCCTAGATGGCAACCTCTCAAGGTTCTCTAGCTCTAGCCTCATTGAATGTATCGTTCGCCCATTTTCAAGAATACTGACAGATCTTATCTGATTATTGAATATATCATAACTTATCTGCGAAGTAGAAGAGATCGTATATTCAATCTTTATTTCATTGGTTCCCAGCCTTTCAGACCTGACCAGAACAGATTCTTGGCCAGGCTTAAACAAACCCAAAGCAGCCCAGAGCAAAGGTGGAGCTGGGATGGCTTCAAGGTACGGCTGACCTTCTCCGACCCGTATCTCATTCCCCACGAGTGCTGCCCCTAAAACAGATTCTCCATTTTCGAGAAATAAGTCCACTCGGACCTTGTCTGGTACTCCTAGACGTATCACCCCCAAGCCATCCATTCTCAAATCGGGCTCCCGCAGCTCCCACCTGAAACGGACAAGGCGATTGGTGGAAAGAGAATCTCGATCAACCGGACTGTTAGCCAGCCACTGTTCTGCAGCGGCTGGAGTCAATTCGGAGGTTCGATAAGTGACACACCCTAATGATAAAGCACACAACGCACAGATGGAATAAACCGATAGTCTCCTTCGGCATCTACCCAAGTTAAAATTGTCAAAAGATTTCATTTGTTCTCATTAATTTATTAAACAAGAATCAATAAGTACTTCCTCAAGCAAATATTCCTACTTACTTTTCTCTTCTTATGTACAATAAAACTATCTATTTGACTAGCGATGTTCACCTCGGTGCTATCAGTCAAGAAACACAGTCCAGCTTTATCGCCTGGCTAGAGTGGGCAGCTTCAAGGGGCGATCAGATCATAATCAACGGTGATCTTTTTGATTTTTGGTTCGAATTTCGTAATGGAATACCTCCTGGTTACCATAAAGCTCTCTCTTCCCTTCGGACAGTGGTACAAAATGGTGTCCCCGTAACATTGATTGGTGGCAATCATGACTGGTGGGGAGGAAAATACCTTCGTGAGGAGATAGGTATCACATTCTCACAAACTCCACTTCTCTTAGAATTGGCTGGTTATCGAAGTTTCATTGCTCATGGTGATGGATTAGGTGATAGTGCCATTGCCTACAACTTTCTCAAACACCTTGTCCGTTCTAAGCTTCTGATGAACCTATTTTCAACTTTACCTCCGAAATTAGGAGCTTCAATTGCAGGGAGGATTTCACAGACAAAGCACAAGCGCAGTGAGATTTCTCGGCAAGCAATTCATCGTTCAGAAGGATTAAAAACATGGGCGAAGGAGCAGTTCAGTAAAGAACCTTCTTGGGACCTTATATTTCTCGGGCACACCCACATTCCCTGCATAGAACAACTAGACAGAGGAAGCTTTTATATCAACACTGGAGATTGGTTGCACCATCAAAGTTTTGCGGTTTTAAAAGTGGGAGAGAAGCCTGGCCTGTACTCCTGGAAACAAGACCAAAAGGTCCCCTTGTTTATCGCAACAGATCCAAAAATAAACTGAAATGTAATCCTACTCCCATTTCTGTACTCGTACTAATCTTGGTCTCAAGTGGTGCTGGAAAGTTTTCCAAATGAGCTGTCACAAAAGCGTCGGCGGCACCGAAAAATAAAAAGAACAGACTCACAGCCATCCAATCTTCTTGTTGCTGAGACCGATCCTCAACCAGTTCAGCTGCAGTCTTCACTTCCGAGTTATCCAAGACCGCTCGGTCCAAATCCGCACCAGACAAACCAGCTGTAAATTGCAATTTCTTTCTTGCAGCTGCTTTTACTGTTGTTAATTGTACATTTGCATTGTCCAAGGTGTTGAAAGTCTTTAACAACATCCAGAGACTCGCTCCCTCTATTCCAAAATAGAAGGCTCCTCTTCCTGGAGAGCCTGCAGCCGATTGGCCCCATCCAGGAATCAGAAGTGAACGTATGAAAGCTCCTCTGGCTGATACATTACTATTAAGAAGGTCATTTGGCCTGACTGTTAGCGGATCTATCAAAGCCTCCCCTCCATTAGACTTTTGACCACTTAGCATCCCCGGAGACAGCATGAATCCAATAACAAATAACAGAAATAAATGGCGGGAACGTGTGGGAATCGAACCCACCAACCGAGGGTTTAGCTCGGCAAGCTGGTTTTGAAGACCAGTGGGGCCACCAGACCACCATCCGCTCCCTAGTTTTAGCTCGGGTTTTCTCACTCTGATACGGCTATGGCATCAATCTCTATAGCAATTCCTTCGGGAAGGCCAACTTCAACGGTAGCTCTGGCCGGCCTATGTCTCCCAAAGTATTCCGCATAGGCAGTGTTCATTTCCTGGAAAGAACTAAGGTCAGCCAAATAAACTGTTGTTTTCACTACTCTATCTAATGAACTTCCAGCTTCCTCTAAGACTCCAGAAACATTCCGGAGTACTTGGACCGTTTGAGCTCCAACATCTCCTTCAATCATGTTGCCCGTAGCAGGGTCAATCGGAATTTGCCCTGAGACAAAAATAAGGTCTCCGATGTGAATCCCTTGTGAATAGGGGCCAATCGCTCCTGGAGCTTTTTCCGTCTTAATCGGTTTTAAGTCTGCCATTTAAATACTACTCCCCGTTTTAATCATCTATTCTGACCCTAAAATCAACGAAACTGGCTATTGTGATTTCTCATTACTATATACACTTCGCCCTCTTGCTTCCATTGCCCACTTACTCAATTGTCCTTCGGCTTGTACTGTCAAATAATCATGTAGATTGGCTGATACACAGACGTGGCTAGGTAACACTCTCACCATTTCTCCTATTTCCGGGCGCCACTGGCAATCCGATAGATCGAGAACTCCATGTTCCTCAGTAAGTCCTTTCACTTTGACCTCTGGATGGTCCAGAAGAATGCCAAATGTGCCATCTGAATCCCTGCTTTCTTTGGACAACGCCTTAGAACCAGCATCGATAACTGCTTGGCCCGGAACTGAAGTGCTCACAACCGTGGCAACCACGCAATAGGCAAGATCATCCGAAGAGGCCACCCCTATATGAAGATCCTCCAAATCATAGAATATGCAGGTACCTGAACGAATTTCTGTTAAGTCAGAGATTTCGTGACTATTCCATATCGTAGGAGTAGAGCCACCACTGACTATCTCTGGGCTCAAGTCAGTTGCATCGAGACCTTCAATGATCTGAGATAGATCCGACCGAAGTTTCTTTAAATCGTCTAGTTGATAGTCCTGTGAACTTCTAATATGTCCCGGATAAAACATTATACCTTTGTACTCTACATTGGAGCATTGCTCTATTCGCAGAGCGAGGTCAACTATATCTTCAACTTTCTGTAAACCAACCCGATTCATTCCGACATCAGCCTCTACTAACATTCTGACTTGACGTCCCGCATGGGCAGCAGCTCGAGAAACAGCTTTCAGAACTGTAGTCGAATCAATACCCATCATCAAATTGACGTTATCAGGAATGTGCATGATTCGATCTAGCTTGGACTCACCCGACACCGGATAAGCTAACAACAAATCATCACAAACAGTTGCCATCACTTCTGCTTCTCGAGGAGTCGCTACCGTCAGTCCAATGGCTCCAGATTTCATTTGAATATCGGCGACAGCACGAGATTTATGTGTCTTGACGTGAGGTCTCCAACTTATACCGTTTTCGCTGCAATAATTTGCGACTTTCCTCGCATTCCTTTCTACTTTATCGCGATTCACAAGAGCAAAAGGAGTCTCCACTTCAGTTGAATCAAACAATTTATGTCGCCTTGTATTTAGTCTTTATGGAAGTCATTCCAAAGCTAATTCTAATGCGCCTTCGAAGTCTGGATCTTTCTCTGCGATTGGACCAATCCTGTTGTAAACTATAGTTCCATCTGGCCCAATGAGAAATGAAGCAGGCAGCCCAACTACTGAGAATATATCGGTGGATGCCATGGATGGATCCAGGCCTATATCATACGTCACACCATTCTCATCTAAGAATGATTCTATGATATCCCTTGATCCAGGAGAATCCACTGATATCCCAAGTATTCTGAGCCCTTTATCTTGATATTTTTCATAAGTTTCCTGGAGGAAAGGAGTTTCCACACGGCAAGGGATACACCAAGTCGCCCATATGTTAACCAGTACTGTTTCTCCACGGAAATCGGCCAAAGATATGACATCTCCAGTCGTCATCATTTCAACTTGAAATTCGGGGGCCATATCTCCGGTCCGAGGTGGTCTCTGCAGACTGTCACTTCCATCCAAACAACCGACCATCAGTATTGGACAGGCGATTGCACATAATTTTTTCCATTTAGAAACCATTCTCACTCCAATATTAAAAGAGATTTATCCCGATAACTACAAAGCACAAAACGCTTGCTCCCCTCTTCATGCACTGCAGCAATGGCTAGGACCACACATAACGATCCTAAATCTTAAAACAACTTATTTAGTTATAAACTCCAGCACCAGGAAGTAGCAGGTGAGTCTTTGTTGTAGTTTTAGTTATAAAAGTTGACATCTGTAATAAAAACTCAAAAAATCTCATAAATTTATTCTGCATTGGTGCCCATTCGCCCCACAAGTGATTATAATGGATCTTATCCTAACTACCGTGGTACAACAGAATCATACTCGTTCGATGTACAAAATCATTACATTGTACTAAAACTACTTATTAGGAGTTCAGAGCATGCTGAATCGGAAATCAGCCATCATTCGCATAAGTTTAATTTACTTTTTAGGCTTTGGACACATAATCGCTCTTACTCCAGAAGATGCCTCTTCTCAGTATTTTGGTCAGAATAAAGTTAATTACGAAAGCTTTGATTTTAAGATTATCAAAACACCACATTTTGATGTTCATTTCTATCCGGAAGAAGGCAGCGCAGTTGAAGATGCAACCCGAATGGGAGAACGCTGGTATGAGCGATTTGCCCGGCTGTTCGAGCACGAGTTTGAAAAGCCTAAGCCCATAGTCTTATATGCTGACCATCCGGATTTCCAACAAACGAACACCCTTTCTGGGCGACTGAGTCAAGGAACAGGAGGTGTTACCGAGGGCCTCAAAAACCGTGTGATCATGCCTCTGACTGGTTCGTATTGGGACACAGACCACGTACTCGGTCATGAATTAGTGCATGCTTTTCAGTATAACATAGCCCAAAGTCGGCTTGCTTCAGGGCTACGTGGACTTATGTCTTTGCCTTTATGGCTCATTGAAGGAATGGCTGAATATCTTTCAGTTGGTAGAGAGGACCCACTCACTGCAATGTGGCTGAGAGATGCGATTAGACGTGATGATCTTCCCACCATCACCCAAATGACCAACGCCACCCGCTTTTTCCCGTATAGGTTCGGCCAAGCTTTATGGGCCTATATAGGTGGCACATACGGTGATGAAACAATAGTAAGCCTTTTTAGAGCCTCTCTCAGAATGGGCTGGGAACCAGCTATCGAGGAAGTCCTACATATCACAGCTGATAGTTTGTCCATGGCTTGGAAACAATCAGTAGAAACTGAATATCTTCCCCTCATGCAGGGGAAAGACGACCCGGGCGAATCTGGAGCCTTATTACTTGCTCCTTCAACCGGTGCAGGCAACCAAAACATTTCCCCATCAGTAAGCCCTGACGGAAGAAAAGTAGCTTTTTTGTCTGAGAAAGATCTATTCAGTATTGATCTTTTTATCGCCGATGCTCGAACGGGCGAAATAGAGAAGAAATTAATCAGCGCCAATGCCGACCCCCATTTTGATGCATTGGGATTCATGGAGACAGCTGGTGATTGGTCACCGGATGGAAAAGAATTCGTGTTCACGGTTACTGCTCAAGGTGACAATGAACTGGCAATAATCAATGTGGAAAATGGCAATATTACCAAAAAAATAGACCTAGAAGATATTGGTGCTATCAAAAGCCCAGCCTGGTCTCCCGACGGCACTCTTATCGCTTTTTCCGGATTAAAAGGCGGTATCAGTGATATTTATACTTGGAATACAATCTCGGGGGAGCTAGAACAACTGACCGATGATAAGTATGCAGATCAGCAACCTACTTGGTCACCAGATCAATCTACTCTTGCTTTCGTTTCTGACAGGTACACCGGATCTGATTTTGACCAATTGACTTACGGAAAATCCGGCATCGCATTTTTAGAGATTGAATCTGGAGATGTGTCCACACTAGAGCCATTCGGAGAAGTCAAGCATATCAATCCTCAGTATGCACCTGACGGTCGCAGTATATACTTTATTTCTGACCAAGACGGTTTCAGCGATATCTATCAATTTACATTTGATAGTGGAGATATCCGCCGTATCACCAATTTACAAACGGGGGTAAGTGGCATAACAGGGATGTCCCCTGCCCTTTCTGTGGCCAGAGACGCTGGAACTATTCTGTTCTCTGTTTTTGACAATTTTGAATTCCATATATACAGCCTGCAGCAGGGACAAGCGGAGGCGGGTGGAGAGAAAATAAATACTTTCTCTCGCAATAACTCAGGGCGTTTGTTGCCCCCGAGCAAACCTCAAATTACCTCTCGGATCAACAACTATTTATCTGACCCATTTACGGGCTTGGTCCCTAACGATACATATCCGGTCCAGAGTGCTGTAGACTACGATTCTTCTCTCAAATTGGACTATGTGGGCCAGCCTAGCATCGGAGTAGGTACTGACAGGTACGGCAACTACGCATCAGGTGGCGCCTCAGCATTTTTCAGTGACATGCTCGGCAATAGGTCACTCGGAACGATGCTCATGGCGAACGGTCGAGTGAAAGATTTTGGTGGCCAAACTTTCTATATTAACCAAGAAAACAGACTCAACTGGGGGCTTTCCATCGGACGGATTCCCTATATTTATGGCTACTCATCTTACAGCCAGAATGGCTCGGCCATGAACATCAACCAAACCACACAAAGAATATTCATGAGTCAAGCCAGCTACTTGTTAGCTTATCCATTCTCAACTACTAGGAGAATTGAAAGCAACATCGGCGTCCAACGTATTTCTTTCGATTTAGAACAGGAGACATTTCAATACATTGCCAACCGCTGGAGGCCCATAGAAAGGTATTCACTCCCCTCACGTGACGCAGTGAATCTTGCAAGTGCTTCCATAGCATTGGTAGGAGACAACTCTAATTCTGCATTCACTTCCCCCGTGAACGGTGGTCGCTATCGGCTAGAGACTGGCTACTCAATGGGCACTAGAAACTTTCAGTCCGTAATGGCTGATGTACGCAGATATTTCAGCCCCAATAATTCCATTACTTTCGCCGTAAGAGGACTTCACTTCGGACGCTACGGAAACAATCTCGATACAGATCGAACGACAGCTCCGATCCAACCATACTACCTCGGTTATGAGACTTTCATCCGGGGATACGCATATGAAAGTTTTAACTCAAATGAATGTTCTGCATCAACATCATCTAGAATGGTGGGCATGGCTGCTTCTGGCTGTCCTAGCTTCGACAGACTCTTTGGACACCGTCTAGCTGTCGCGAATGCTGAAATACGGGTGCCCGTAATAGGAACATCTCAATTTGGGTTCCTCAACTTCTCTGCACTACCTACAGAATTATTTGCTTTTGCGGACGGAGGATTTGCTTGGAACGACAACAATGAACTCGACTATCGGTTCGTAAAATCTGATAGTGAAAAAGTTCCTGTATTTTCCGCTGGCGTAGGTGCAAGAGTGAACATTCTGGGGTTTATGATACTTGAGATTTACTATGCTGAACCTTTTCAGCGTCCAAATAAGGGGCGTCACTGGGGATTCTCACTCGCCCCTGGATGGTAATACAGAAACAGACAATACTGTTTTGGTTAGCCTAGGAATGCAATCTTGATTTCACTTAGAAAATAGAAATGTTAATGTAACGACTAGGATTTTCTTTTAAGTCGTCCATTAAAATCCTTGCGCTCTCCACTGCTTCCCGCAAGGTAAAGAACAGTTCATCATTCGTCACCAGCATACCAAGGGTACCCTCTCCTCTATCGATCCTTTCCAGGATGCCAGAAAGAGAGACCATGATGTTGTCAAAGTCAGCCATTGCTTCCGTAAGATCTCCGACCAGCAAGTCAGCTCTTTCCACGGTCGCCAAGAGATCGCCTGTCAATTCTGGGGCCGTTTGAGCTGCCCCTGACAGATGATCAGCTGCAGTACTAAGCGAACTAATCAATGCCTTGATTTCTTCACCCTCAGCATCCATAACATTTGATAGTTCCCCCAAAATATTTTCCAGATACCGGGTACTCCCAGTAACTTTTTGGACAGTTGAATCCGAAAGGAGAGCTGCCATCTGTTCGAGGACCACCTGTCCTTTTTGTCCCAATGATTCTGTATCATCAAAAAGACTTTTCGTTATCGATCCAGGCAAGAAAGATCCTTCTTCAATATTTCCTGGTCCCATTCCTGGAACTATTTTGACTGTGCGGGGATCCATTATTCCTGTACTCACCAACTGCGCACTAGATCCCACTGGTATTCGCCATTTTCCTTCTACCTCTAAAACAATCGTCACTTCCTCTTCGCCTGGTTGCAGACTGAAATCATGAACTCGTCCAATCGGGATACCTCGCATCTGAATCGGGTCCCCTTTTCTGAGCCCCATTACATCAACCACATTCGTAGAGACCTTATATCGGCCTCTGAAAGTAGCAGGATCAGTGAGCAAATAGAGCATAAAGACAACAGCCAAAATGCCCAAAATCACAAACACTCCCACCCTTGATTCTTTCTGCTTCACGGGAGTAGGTATCCTTCGATTCGTACTTTCTCCACTAGGTGGCATTCTTTTGTTTTCTGTAACCACTGAAAAACTCCCTTTCTACATGTTCTATCGAATATCGAGTATGTCTAGCGCTTCCTTAGCAGCTCGACGGTCAGTAAAAGCTTTCACGACAGCATCTTCGCTATTTCTAAATTCTTCTGGAGATCCGCAGAATCTAAGCTTTCCGCCCTCCAACATTGCAACTCTGTCGCACATCTCCAGCCCTCCTTCCACATCATGAGTGACAAGAAGAGATGTCACATGTAATTCTTCAGATAACTGTTTTATCAATCTTTCAATCGCTGCTGTATTCACTGGATCTAATCCAGTGGTGGGTTCATCCCACAACAGAATCTCAGGTCTACCTGCAATAGCTCGTGCTATGCCTACTCTCTTCTTCATCCCTCCGCTCAATTCAGCTGGAAATTTACTCCAGACCGCTTGAGGATCCAGGTTGACCAGTTCTAAAGATTCCCAAATCCTCTCTTGTACTGCATTCAGCCCCATCTCTTCGATCGCTTTTTCAGACAAACCCATCTCGACATTTTCCGATACAGATAGTGAATCAAATAGAGCCGCATATTGGAAGACATAGCCGATAACCTCCCTGATAGCTGTCACAGTTCCAGGTTGACCAAAATACACAGATTTCCCATTGATAAAAACATCGCCACGGTCCGGAGTAATGAGACTTAGGGTGGTTTTCAAAAGGACACTTTTTCCAGTTCCAGACGGACCAAACAAAGCGAACATCTCACCAGATTTAACCGCTAAATCAATACCAGACAGGACGGGAGAATCAAATGATTTTTCTATCCCTTTATACTGAATCGCAATTTTATCTGTGAAGTCGGACAAGTTAAACCTTATTGCAAGAAAAGTGGAGGGAACATTGCATCAATCACCAAGATTGTAAGAATCATCAGAACCACCGAGTCGGTTGTTGTGCGGCCTACTCCTTCAGCTCCTCCTCTCGTTCTCAAGCCCATATGCACGGCAATTAAAGGAATCGCTATTCCAAAGAAGAAAGCCTTCAAGAGGGAGTAGAACATATCGTATGAATGCCAAAAAAGTCTGGCACCATAGAAAAATCTTTCGATACCTAAGCCCAAGGTGTATTGGGCAGATATCATTCCCGTTAAGATTCCGACCATATTCGCAAGAGCCACAAGTAATGGCATAGAAATCATCATGGCTATAACTCGAGGCGCCGCCAATACCTCCACCGGGTCACGTCCTACCGAATAAAGAGCATCTATCTGTTCAGAGACTCTCATAGTACCTAGCTCAGCAGTGATCCGTGCCCCCACTCTTCCGATCATTACGATAGCAGTTAAGACTGGACCCATTTCCAAGATTACACTTTCTACCACTATAGACCCCATGATATATACTGGAAGGCTACTCTGCATCTGATAGCCTCCCTGTTGGCTTGTCACGACTCCTACAAGCCCGGCCGCTAACAAAACTATTGGGACACTCTGGATCCCTACTAGATATACTTGTCTGAAGATTGCTTTAGACGAGATACGCAAGCGAATCGATGCCCAACTAATATTAAAAAATAATAGCCCAATCTGTCCAGCGTGCTCTGCCACCAGATTCAGCTTTTGCGCTAATCCAGACATCACGCCACGGTCAGCGCTAGGATTCATGTTGGTCTAACCAGGATATTTCGTGAAGTTTTTGAGACGAAAATATCATTTTCCCTTCCGTATATGACTTAAACTTAAAAGCACATTTTCCCTAAAACTTAACTCCTAACTACTTTATAAGTATAATCTGACAAATAGGAGGTGGAATACCATGCATAAAAATAATAGTAAAATCTACTGTTTCGTATTAGTCCTAGTTGCTTTTTTCGGTTCCCCTCTGGAGGCTCAAGATAAAATTATACTAGAGGAAGTCCGCAATATAATGGAAAACACCAGTGTCCAGGACGCGTTTGAGTACTTAGACTCTCATGACACAGAGACCTTGGAAACACTAATAACATTGACTGAGATTC
>Ga0302127_10002568_pt1 | contig 10961 bp, 11 predicted proteins | sample CB4_SCM_MG_FD_204452 | JGI IMG/M metagenome (GOLD analysis project Ga0302127, IMG submission 204452) | Marine microbial communities from Western Arctic Ocean, Canada - CB4_SCM | ecosystem: Environmental > Aquatic > Marine > Oceanic | place: Canada: Western Arctic Ocean | collected 2017-09-24
CTCGGCGATAAGCTGTTCTGCCCAAAGGCCAAAGCTGCCGATGGACGGTGAGGTCACGAGGGTAAGCTTGTCACGCCCGGCCGTGGCTAGGCTGACCAGCGCCGCCCCCAGAAAGGCGCCTGGATTACTGTGAGCTGCGACAGACGAATCGCAACTCTCTCGCATGCGATTGGCCTGCTGGAGCAGCGACGTGAGATTTACCCCCATCAGCGCCGCCGGAACCAGCCCGAAAAAGGACAGTACCGAGTACCGGCCTCCGATGTCGCTCGGATTCGTAAAGACGGCCAGAAAGCCTTCTGAGTGTGCCAACTCCTCTAGCGGCGTCTCCGGATCGGTGATTGCAACGAAGCTCTTGCCCGCTGTCTCCCTATCGACCGCCTCGTCTACCAGTGCCCTGAAGTGGCGGTAGAAGCTATTCGGCTCAATCGTCCCCCCCGATTTGGAGGACACCAGGAAGAGTGTCCGGGAGAGGTCGATCGCTTTTGTCACCGATTCGACCGATTCAGGCACAGTAGAATCGAGTACGATCAGCTCAGGAAATCCGTCAGTGCTTCCGATCGTTCGGCGCACGACCTCCGGGCCGAGACTGGAGCCGCCCATTCCAAGGAGTACTACGTGCCTGAAGCCCCTGTCCTTGACCTCCTGAGCGAAGCCAGTCAGGGCAGGGAGTTGCTCTACTATTTCGTCCGATACCGTCAGCCACCCGAGGCGATTGTCGATCTCATCCGGTTCGTCCGCCCAGGCCGTATGATCTCTGTCCCAGATACGACGTAGTACCGCACCCTGATCCAGCGCGGACAGCGCAGATTCTACGTCCGGCAGATACCGCCCCAGCCCCACACCGGAATCGTGTCCCGGGTCGTATCTCTCACCGTTGTTTGACATGCCTTGCCTCACCAGCGCTGTAACGTAGCGCAAACTTGAACTTGAGCACTCCACTACGATGCGAAGGCGGCCTTAACGGGTCCGGAACTCAAGCTCGATCACGCCGACGATTGATTTGTGTCTAGACACCAGCGGTTGGTAATGCAATGTCTTCAAGAGGTACGAGGTGGGTCGATCGCGTGGTTGTCTCGGCGGGGATTCGTCTTACTTGTCGAGTCCCAGCAGTTCGATTGCGTTTAACCCTAGTATCTGGCGCTTGTCGGCGTGTGAAATATTGGCGGTAACAACCTTGGCAAGCGCATGACTGGCGTCCAGCAGCGCCATGTCAGTGCCAAACCCCATAGTTCCTATAGGTAGCAAAATCCGTGTCGGCGGCTGTGAGTGTAGCACACATGCCAGTCGACTCGGAATCCAGCGCCGAGAGAATGGCTCAGCACTGTACTCAGTCCTTAATGGCGTCTACACCCGATCCTTGGCACTATTGCGCCTCTGTCGATTCCTAGCGGTGTCGGAGAGCAGCTTCTTGCGCAGCCGGATGTTCTCAGGCGTAACTTCCACCAGTTCGTCGTCCGCTATAAAGTCAAGCGAGTCTTCGAGACTCAATATGACAGGCGGGCTTAGTCGCCTGGTTATGTCGGCGCTGGCGGCGCGCATGTTGGTCAGCTTCTTTTCTTTGGCCACATTAATGCCGATGTCCTGGTTTTTTGGATGGAAACCGACGATCATGCCCTCGTAAACCGGCGTACCCGGCTCAACGAAGGTCTCTCCGCGGCCCTGGGCGTTGAGCAGACCGAAGGTGATCGCGGTGCCCGCCTCAGACGCCACCAGAACCCCGGTGGTAGACGCCTTGACATGGCCTGTCATCGGCTCAAAGCCGGTGATGACGCTATTGATCACGCCAGTGCCTCTGGTGTCCCTGAGGAATCCCGAACGGAACCCGATCAGGCCGCGTGTCGGGATGTTGTACTCCAAACGCACGTTGCCCTCACCGTCGTTGGACATGTTTATGAGCTCGGCCAGACGGCCGGCAAGCTCCTGGGTCAACGCACCGATGAACTCATCGCGGGTGTCGATCGTCAGCCGTTCATAAGGCTCGTGGACCTTGCCATCGATGAGCTTCGTGACCGGCTGCGGCTTTGATACCTGGAACTCGTGCCCCTCGCGTCTGATGGTCTCCACCAGTATCGTGAGATGCAGCTCCCCTCGACCTGACACTAGGAACTCGTCTGGGCTATCCGTGGTCTCCACGCGTAGGCTGACGTTAGTCCGCAGGTCCCGGAACAGTCGTTCGCGGAGAGTCCTGGACGTGGAGTACTTCCCCTCCCTTCCCATGAAAGGCGAAGTATTCACAGAAAACGTCATCTTCACCGTTGGCTCATCTATCTCTATGGTTGGTAAGGCGTCAGTGTGCTCAGCATCTGAGATCGTGTCGCCTATGGACACGCCGTCAACGCCGGACACAGCTACAATGTCTCCAACCGGTGCCTCCGAGACCTCAATTCGCTCCAGTCCGCGGAAGACGTAGACCTTGTCCAGTTCGTGGAACTCCGGCGGCTTGCCTTCGCGAAGCAGCGCCACATTGCTGCGTCCTCTTGCCGCGCCTCGAAACACCCTTCCGATGGCGATCTGACCGACGTAATTACTGTAGTCCAGTGCCGTGACCAGCATCTGAAACGGTCCGTTCGGGTCCCCCTTGGGCGCTGGAACGCTATTTATCATCGCCTCGAACAAAGGCTTCATACCCTCTCTAGGGTCGTCGATATCTGCAATCGCATATCCCTCGCGGGCGGAAGCATAGAGAATCGGAAAATCTAGCTGCTCAGACTTAGTCGCGAGTTCTAGGAACAAATCCTGTACGAGCTCCACGACCTCCTCAACCCGGGCCTGCGGTCGGTCGATTTTGTTGATGACCACCATCGGCGAGACATTGTGGGACAGTGCCTGTTGAAGCACGAAGCGGGTCTGAGGCATGGGGCCGTCGACCGCGTCGACCAGAAGCAGGCAGCCGTCGGCCATGTTCATGATCCGCTCGACCTCCCCGCTGAAATCGGCGTGGCCGGGAGTGTCGATGATGTTGATCTTTGTATTGTCGTAGGTCACCGCGGTGTTTTTGGCTAGGATCGTGATCCCGCGCTCCCGCTCCAGCGGGTTCGAGTCCATGATCAGCTCACCAAGCTCTTCGCGCTCGGCGAAGACATGGCCCTGTTTCAACAGGGCATCTACGAGGGTAGTTTTGCCATGATCTACGTGGGCGATGATTGCAATATTTCGGATTCCATCGTTCGTCTGGGTGGGGCTCATTTACCTGGCTTTCCTATGAATGATCGACGGTCCCGTCGGAATCACCTAAAAAACGGCGTCGTAGCCTGATGTTGTAGCGGTGGAGTAGAGAGGGGCAAGCTCGCTATGACCATGCCACGTCGGTTCGCGACGCAGCATGTCCACTTCTTAAGAGTAACACAGGTTTCGGGATTCCCTCTCACAAGAAGTTCCTGAATCGATCCCAACGCTGCAGTTGGTGGCGCGTTGTACTCGCTGGTAGCGATCTGATTCCTGTTGGAATGAGCAGGCCAAATAGGTGTCCGAGACACAGCAATTATCCTGAGTGCCCGTGAATCGTTTGTGCTACGTTGTGATTTCGAGGGAGTTCTCTAGATATAAGATAGTCACCTAATAGCAGACGAGAGGGGCGGACGAGCCGGCCATCAAACCGATTCCCTGAGTCCATGAAACAATGGTAGGTTCGAGAGCCGAACAAGTGTGAACGGAGTCGACGATGAGGCGTATACCGATCGGTGCTGAAGAACGACAATTGCTGGCTGAAGCCTTGGATGAAACCCCTGAGACTACCATCCCTGTGCCTCTGCTGAGGTGGGGTCTTTGCAGCGCATACTTCGGCGAGGAGTCAGCCGAAGCTGCTACCGTTTAAAATGAGGTGTTGCAGGGGGATGTCTACGCTTTTGGAGTCAGCCCCGACGCGATTCGGGAGTTACTTGATCTCGCGACGGGGTGGAGGCGCGTGAATGCACCGAAACATGTTAGCCGCCTGCTGGGCGCCGCCGTCGAGCAACAGACAGGGCTTAACATGAGCTATGAAACGGTAGTCTACCACTCTCTGAAGTCCCCGGTTGTGAACTGCCGGGACACCGCTGTCCACAGGCTAACTCAGCTAGACTCGCACCTTCTGACGGCTGCCCCTCCGCAACTTCAGGTAGGCGCGTTCGGAGATATGAACACACTGATTAGTAGAAGGAGTAGTAGCCTATGCAATTGTCGACGGGGACGTCGTGACAATCGTCTACCCCTCGGTTATTACCGAGCGGCATGCCGACATCAGCGTTATGACCCTCGAACCCTGGCGCGGACGAGCCTTCGCAACCTCCGCGGCATCACTGGTCGCCGAGCAAGTGCAGCGTGTCGGGCTCGTGCCGGTCTGGACCACGACAGACGACGACTTTGCGTCAATCCGCATCGCCGAAAAACTCGGTTTTGCGGAGACATCTCGCCGGACTATAATATCCGTTGCCCCGCAGGGCCTCTAGCGACCCAAGGCCACTCCACTGTTTCTCTGCCGCCTGATCTCGCGCCCTGCGTCGCATCCAATCCCGTAGTATGTCTAGATCGTAGTCCTCGAGAAGGGTGAAAGCGTGCAGATCATCACAGGTCTGTTGGGACACAGCCGTATCACGACCGTCACCGGATACCTGCTGCTGGTTCTCGTTGCCACAGCATGCGGAGCATCTGCGCCGTCTGGCACGGAGCTTGAAGGCTCTGCGCTGGAGGGCAGCGATACTTCGGCGCCCGTCTCAGGTACGAGTATTCCAGAATCGAAGACGTCGGAAGCTTCTGCTGCGGTGCGCTTTGCGGAGGGGCGGGAAGGGGACCTGGACCTGATCGCCTACTCTGACGAAGCGGGTCATGTGTTTCTCACCGGACCGAAAGGTATCAGCTCGTCGAGGATCGACCCCGGCAATGGCTTCTTCAGCTGGCCTGTCTGGTCTCCGGCTGGGGACCGTATCGTTTTTTCCGGCACCTCCCTCGACTCCGGAGAGCCTGCAGCGCTCTATTCCTACCGGCAGGGCGAGGAATCGCCACGGGTCGCCTTCAGAAACGAGCCCGGAACCGGCGCAATTCTGCCAAGCATGACGCATTACCCGATGTGGTCTCCCGACGGCAGCCGGCTGGGCCTGGTCGTTAGCAGGCAAGAGCAGCTGGCCATGTACCTACTGCATACCGACAACCCAGGTTCAGCCGAGAAAATTCTTGAGCGGGCCCCCCTATATGCATCCTGGTCTGGGGACTCGCGTTACCTGGTCGTTCACGGCGAGGAGGAGCATTTCGTCGTGGATTCAGAGGGTGAAACACTTGTGACTACCCTTGATGGCCGCGACGCACAATACCGCGCGCCAGCGTGGTGGCCGTCCGGTGACCGATACGCTCTGGTGGCCCCCAACGGCGACGGTGGCCGAGACCTAGTCATTGCGGACGCCATATCCAACAAGCGCACCACGTTGGGGTCGGTAGAGTCCGGGGTCGCGTTCCTGTGGTCGCCAGACGGCAGCACGCTGGCCCTGGCTCGTTCCAGTATATCTGTCGGCGGAATCTACGACACCATTGAGTTCTTCCGAGCAGACGGCACAAGCGTCGGGTCAGTCATCGACGACACGCTCATCGCTTTTTACTGGTCCCCGGACAGTTCTAAGCTCGCGTATGTTACGCTGACAGCTCAGCCTGGGGTCTTTCGCTGGCAAGTGCTGGACATGGAAGACGGGAACGTTCAGTTTGTCACCGAGTTCAAGCCAAGTGGACCCCAGATCACGCTGTTCCAATTTTTCGATCAATTTTCGTACTCCCATCAGGTCTGGTCCCCTGGCAGTGATGCCCTCGTATTTGCGGGCAGGTTGGTCGGAGGAGTGATCTCCGACGTGAGCGGCCTGTTCTCGGGTTCACAAATCATCGTTGCGAGCCTTGACCAAACGCCGTCAATCCGGCCTATAGCCAGTGGAGAGATGGGTTTTTGGTCCCCGCGCTAGTAGGCGTTGACCTGGACTCGGCCGGTAGCTACCATTCCCTTGCGTCTCGTGAGAGACCGAAATCGCTGGAGGTGCCGATTGCTCGGATTCTTATTGCCAGGCTTGTTCCGGGGCCCACTGCGACTGCAGTTTAGCTTGGGCGAGGGGCCACACACTCTGGGCGACGAGTTGTCCGTGGTTGTCGAAGTGCGCTCGAAGCGGGACGCGGTGGTGGAGCAGGGGCGTGTTGATCTCGTGTGTGAGGAACGGTGGGCGGAGACCTGGATCAAACCCGAGCCCATGGGTCGCAGCGCAGGCATGATAGGGCGGGGTACACAACTGGCCGGTCCAACGGCGCCCAAGCGCGAGGTCAAGGAATTCACGGACTCTTTCGTACACAGCACCGCTGTGTTTGGCGAAGGCCTGAGAGTTCGTCCGGACACGGTTGAGCGACTCAACATCAGGTTGGAGATCGCTAAGGATTGGCCACCACACGCCAAGGGAGGAACACTCTTATGGAGCTTGGTGGTGGTCGCGCGGACCCCTCGCGGGCGTAAGGTTGAAGAGGTTTGCGAGATTGAGATTGTCATCCCTCAATAGTCCGCCGACAACCCTTTCGGCCAGCGGTTCCTGGCGGTCGGCCTAGCTACCGCTAATTAGTGGCAGCTCCACGACCCTGTTCTCGCGGGCGGACTCCAGCGCTGCCAGAGTGATCTCTAGCGTATCCCGCCCGGCTTGGGCTCCGCACATCGGCTCGGTGGTATAATATGTGCGTCTGATGAGCAAGTTGTCGCGGACTAACGCTACCTTGATTCAGGAGAATTTGAATGGTGTCACGGGAGAAAATTACGAGTTCGCTTATCGAAGCCTTACGGATCAAGGGGTTTGCAGATGGATTCGAAAAGCTCATGTACCTGGTTGCAGCCGTACTCGGCGTAGGCTTTTTTTTCTTCATAATCAACCTGATGGGCCTCAATAATTTCCTCATCTTGACGGCCGTATTTGCAGGGCTAGCAGTTGTGAAGGGGTTGTTTGTGTTGATGATCAAGTAGCGAGTCCGGGCTGCGGCCTGTGGCCCAGCCACTGCACCACAGCGGTCAGAACGAGGATCAGACCCACCAGAAACCGCCGACGTTACGCAGTACCCCCACACAGCGTGGAGCACGAACAACTCCACACCCGTAGGGTACGTGGTGAACACCGCCGCCGCCACCGAGAGGCCCAGCATCCCACGCTTCAGCGCCAACCCGGAGTAACAATTAGCAGCCGACTCGTCATCCGGTGACACCTCATCGGCAGGCCACGACTGGTACGAATCCGCCGCGATCCTGGTTTGCCCCCTCCACTGAGCGCTGCACTAAGGCGCGGATTCTGCGGTGGCGAGCTCGCCCCGGCGCCTGGTTTCCACGCAACAAGGCCACTCTACAAAACGGGTAGTTATAAAGCGCAATTCCAGCTACAAGTTTAGGAGTCATTACATGACCGTATTCGCAGACCAGGTCGCCATCGTAACCGGTGCAGCAACTGGCATCGGCCACGCCATAGCGTCAAGATTGGGAGGTGAGGGTGCACGGATACTCATCGTAGACCTCGACCGAGACGAGGCGGAGGGGGCGGCCGGCGAGTTTGCCGCAAGTGGTATCGATGTACGCATCCAGGTTGGCGACGTGGCCGATCCCGCTGTCGCCGCGTCGAGCGTCTCCCAGGCGCTGGACGCATGGGGCCGCATAGACGTGCTCGTCAACAACGCGGGGATCGGCGGGAACGTGGCCCCCATCTGGGAGCTTCCGGTCGAGGAGATGGACCGCGTGTACAGGAGCAACCTTCGAGGCGTCTTCCTGTTCTGCCAACAGGTCATTCCCCACATGATGGAACGCGACTACGGCCGCATCGTGAATATCGCCTCAATCGCTGGTAAAGAGGGAAACCCGAGGATGGTGCCGTATTCGGCGACCAAGGCCGCTGTCATCGGGCTGACCAAATCCGTGGGCAAGGAGTTGGCCAACACAGGTATCCGAGCCAACTGCATTACGCCAGCGGTAATCCAGACCAGAATCCTCGACCAACTGACACCAGCCCAGGTCGACTACATGCTGGAACGCATTCCCATGGGGCGCACGGGCGAGGTGTCTGAAGTGGCGGCGCTGGTCGCATGGCTCGCGTCCAAGGAGTGCTCGTTCAGCACGGGAGCGGTCTTTGACATCAGCGGCGGTAGGGCAACGTACTAGCTGGCAGTGGAGTTGCACTGGGTCTTGGGGCATATTGAGGCCAGTTAGTCCTGGCTTCGCACGACCTTCATCATGACCCACGCCGGTCCCATCCACCAACTCCCATACCCGTCCAGGCGTGTGACGCTACCAACTGTCGACGATGGGTTGTCCAATACGCTTGTAGCCGAGATTTCCGTAGAGCCCCATAGCACCTGCGTTCTCGACAGCGATCTGTAGGTTGACGTGGCCAAGGCTAAGGAGACGGGCCTCGCGCTCTACCACGTGTACCAGGGCACGGCCGACGGCACGTCGCCGCACGGCAGGAGCCGTGTCCAGGGCGAAAAGCCGCAGAAAATCGGGTCGTTGGTGGTTATGACCGCCCATGCTGACGGTTCCAGCCACATCACCGTCCAAGAGCGCCACCAGCATCACACGGTAGCCTACGATGTGATGCTGCCAGCGATTTACCAGCTGCTCGGGGCTCTCACATCCCCTACGCCATCGCAAGAGACATCTCTGAGATGTCTCTTGCGATGGCAGGGCGGACGGCTATGGACATATGTCAATGCGCCTCTCAGCCCAACAGTGGGCGCGCCGCCGTTTCCTGCCTGTGGAGTATCCCTAGGGAAGACTGGCTTCGGCCTTGGGCTGGCCTCTGCGGAACAGGCGACCGATTGAGCCCGCCTCCCATGCCACAAGGAGGTTCGTCGCTATTCCGATCGAGCTATATGTTCCTGCAATCACGCCTATTAGAAGCACCCACAGGAACACCCGGATCGTCGGTCCACCGAACAGCAGCAGTGCAAGTAGGGTGAACAGCAGCGTCAGGCTCGTGTTGAGGGACCTGCCGAGGGTCTCTGAGATACTCAGGTTGGCATTGGCAGCAAGCGTCCGATTCGGATAGAGAAGAACGTTCTCACGAAGTCTGTCGAAAACAACGATAGTGTCATTGACGCTGTAGCCGATCACGGTTAACAGCGCGATGAGGAACATCGTGTTGACCTCGATGTCAGCCACCTCCCCAAGAATGGCGAAAATGCCAATGACCACTATCGCATCATGCAGCAACGCCACGATGGCAGCCGTGCCGTAACGAAACGGACTGGGCAAGTTGCGGAAGGCCCACCAGACGTAGAAGAAAATACCCACCGTAGCGGCCAAAATCGCCCAGAGCGCGTTTACCACCGTCTCCGATGCAACAATCGGTGATACCAGGTCGAAGGACAGCACTACAAGGCCGTCTGGCGAGAGGCTGCGCTCGAGAGCCGTGACAAGAGTCTCCTTGGCCTCCTCCGACAGCTCCTTTGTCCGAATGAAGAAGGTCCGTTCCTCAAGCCTTTGAACGATCGAATCCGGATGCCCGGCCTCGGTCAGTTCCTTTCTGAGATCAGCCTGATCGACTTCCGCCTGAAACTCTATCGCCGTAGTCGAACCGCCGGTGAAGTCGATGCCAGGCTTCAGCCCCGGTGCAATCAACAAGAATACGATGCCCGGCGCGATCACCAGCAGCGATAGCAGGAAAAACCAATTGCGCTTGCTTACAAAGTCCAAATCTCAACTCCTTGGACGGGGTTTCCAGACATCGACTACGCCCCGGCGCTTGCCGGATACTCTTGCTGCGGTAGATCCCTGCCTCCAGACGGTATGAACAGGCCGAGCCGCTTGCCCAGGGGAGACACTGCTGTTATTCGGATAAGCGTCCGGCTGATGGTAATGGCTGAGAACATGCTGATCCCGACACCCATCGCCAGCGTTGCAGCGAAGCCCTGGACGATGGAAGCGCCGAGGGTATCCGCGAACCAGAACAAAATGGCGCACGTGATCAGCGTCGAGACGTTACCGTCTCTAATCGCAGGCCAGGCGCGGTTGAATCCAATGTTGATAGAAGACAGTAGCGTACGCCCGGCACGCAATTCCTCTTTCATCCTCTCGAATATCAGGATGTTCGCGTCGACTGCCATGCCCACTGAGAGGATTGCAGCTGCGATCCCAGAGAGGGTAAGCGTCACAGGCAGCAGCTTGAAGACGGCTAGGAGTAGGATCGCATACATCGTCAATGCGAGCGCGGCGACTAGGCCCGGTGCCCTGTAGTAAGCAACCATGAATATCAGGACTAGAGCAAGGCCAATAGCGCCTGCGATAGTGCTCTTCCTCAGGGAGTCCGCCCCAAGAATAGCGTCGACATCTCGCTCCTGGATCAGAGTGATGGGGAGCGGCAGGCGGCCACCTTCCAACAGCAGGGCGATGTCTTGCACCCGCTCGAAGGTAAAGCCCGCGCCCTGGATGAATGCCGTGCCTGAAGTAATCGGCTGATTAACTACAGGAGCGATCAACTCCACACCGTCCAAAATGATTGCGATCTGGTCCCGCGAACCGGCGATCTGCGATGTGAGGTCAGCGAATTTGTTCGTACCGTCGGCGTTGAACTCCAGGTTTACTACCGGGAACCCAGACTGGGGAAGCTGACTTGGATAGGCTCGTGCGAGATCGTCGCCGGTGAGGCCGAAGTCCTCGTCGATTGCTCCCGCCTCCTCACCGAACACGAGGGTAGGCGACGTGCCGATCACCGCGACCGCTTCTTCAATCGATATGTACTCGCCGGAGAGATTGATCATGAACTGGTTGGTATTCCCAACCCTTACCACCAGTGGCTGTCCTGGGATGGGCAATATACTGCCATCCGGGAGCGGGATCATTGGCAGGTACGGCACCCGCATCAACCTGGTTGATGCTCCTGGCACGCCAATCGTGAGGAATATAGGGAATATCTGTGTTGCACCTTCGACAGGAATCAGGCTGGCCTCCATCCGGTCAGCGAAGCCGTCGAGGGCAGTGGCCGCATCGTCCTCGAATG
>Ga0302127_10002569_pt1 | contig 10959 bp, 9 predicted proteins | sample CB4_SCM_MG_FD_204452 | JGI IMG/M metagenome (GOLD analysis project Ga0302127, IMG submission 204452) | Marine microbial communities from Western Arctic Ocean, Canada - CB4_SCM | ecosystem: Environmental > Aquatic > Marine > Oceanic | place: Canada: Western Arctic Ocean | collected 2017-09-24
TGGTATTCGGACGACGTTAGGTTCGACGTTGATGAGTGACCGAGTACCGACGAGGAACGCCCTTGTTGTTGAGCGCGCCATCGATGCGGGCGCCGTAACAATGGGCAAGACAAATACACCCGAGTTTGGGGCTGGATCGCAGACGTTCAATGATGTGTTTGGGCCGACTCTGAACCCGTATGACGTGACTCGGACCTGTGGCGGTTCAAGCGGTGGAGCAGCCGTCGCCCTGGCGTCTGCCATGGTGCCGCTTGCCGATGGGTCCGACATGGGTGGCTCACTGCGCAACCCGGCGTCGTTCTGCAATGTTGTTGGTCTCCGCCCTTCGCCCGGGCGCGTACCGGCATGGCCGAAGGCCCATCCCTGGAGTCATTTGTCGACCGAAGGCCCAATGGCGCGGACCGTCGATGATGTGGCCTTGCTACTAGCGGCGCAGGCAGGTGACGACCCTCGCAGTCCAATAGCGCTCGAGACTCCAGGCGGGTTCTTCGCCCCGCCAATTGGGGAGCCCACGTCGAAGCTGCGGATCGCGTGGGCACCCGACCTGGGTGGCTTGCCTATCCATGCCGACGTTACCTCTGCGCTCGCCCATGTTCCTGCTGTGTTCGAAGGGCTAGGGCACCACGTCGAGCCAGCATGTCCTGATCTGAGCGAAGCCGGCGACGTCTTCGACACCCTCAGGGCCTGGAGTTTTGCCCTCGGTCATGGCGACCTGATCGACGAGTTCGGCGAGAAGATGAAAGCGACTGTGCAGTGGAATGTGCAGCGTGGGCGCGAGCTGCTGATGCAGGACCATCAGAATGCGTGGAAGGTCCGTGCCCAGCTGTACCAGCGAACGGTTGATTTCTTCCAGGATTATGACTTCCTGTTGGCTCCCGTCGCTCAGGTCCCGCCGTTTCCAATCGAAACTGAATACATCACCGAAATCAATGGTGTCGAGCTACAGACCTACATCGAGTGGATGCGTGTTGTTAGCGATGTGACCATTATGAATGTTCCGGCAATCTCGATGCCTGCGGGGTTTACAGAGGACGGGCTGCCAATTGGGCTACAAATAGTGGCGGCACCGCGCGCCGACCTGGCGCTGCTCGAAGTCGCTAAACAGTTCGAGACGGCAACAAATATTGCCGCCCGTCGCCCTCCACCGCTGGACTAACCCTGCGTTCGCTAACGCTCAACCACCTGTGCCGCCGTCGATAGCTTGCGTCGGTTCAGGGCGGGTCGTAAGTGCGTTCAACATGCGTTCACTTCCGGCTGGCGGGTCAGTCCAGTCGAGTGCATGACCGGCGGCGTTCAGTTCGAGACGCACCGAACTCATAGCGTCGATGGTTGCGTCGTTAAGAAATGGGATCCGGGCGAAGTCGACGGTCACGCCATTGTCGGAAGCCTTGGCAGCGTCACGGAGCCCTTGTTCAAATTTGGCGTCATTGGCCAGCCAGATCATGCCAACTGGCTGCACTGTGATCCGACCGCTTTCGTCGCGGACATGGTCCATGGAGAAGCGACGGCTGAGGTGTAACACGGCCGTTAGGATCACCCCGAGAATCACGGATCGTTCAACACGAGGTGTGAAGGCCAGGACTGCGCCGGCAGTTGCCCATGCCAGCAACGCTTGTGTCTTCGTCCGTTGCCAGAGACGAAGTAATTTGAGCGGTTTGACGAGTGATGACGCGGCGGCAAGCACGATGGCCCCAAGCACTGCCGTCGGGAGCGGTTCGAGAACACTGGCGAACGGCAGGAATGCAATGACGATCAGGCCGGTGACGCCACCGCTCCAACGAGTCTTGGCGCCAGCAAGCCGGTTGATCGAACTCCTGGAGAAAGATCCACCGACGGGATAACCGCCCGAGAACGCTGCCACAAAATTCGCAGCGCCCGACGCAATCATTTCCTGGTTTGCGTCCCAACGCTCACCTGTCTCATTGGCAAAGGTCCGCGCAATCGATGCTGGCTCAGCAAATCCAACAAGTGCGATGATGATCGCGCCGAGGAGCAGCGTAGGTATCTGATCCCACGGCAAGTTGAAACTGATAGGCGGCAGACCCTCCGGGATCTCGTCAATGGTGGGGCCGGAATACCCGCGAGTTCGCGAGTAAACAATGCCGATGATCACCGCAAACAACACACCTGGAAAGAGGGGACTGATGCGTCGCCCACCGAGGAATAACACGACGGTCACTACACTCAGCACTACCGAAGGCCCAAGCCATGCGCCCGGGTGCACAAGGGACCATGCGGCCTGCCATAAGACGCCGCCGTCGGGAGGCGAGACTCCCAATGCTTTTGGCAACTGCGATGACATGATCACGATCGCAGCGCCTGACATGAAACCCATCACTACGGGTGCACTCATCAGGCGGACAACTTGGCCAAGGCGAGCGATGCCGAATGAGACTCGCATTGCCCCGACCATGAATGCCATGAGGGCGGCGATGGCTGGCAATTCGGCAGGGCTGACGTCTGGCAGCGCCGCAATTGTTAGGAGGCTGGTTACGGCCACAGGTCCTGTTTGTAAATACGGCGAGGACGCTAGTAGCGCGAAGACTAAAAGTGGGAACGCGGAGGCGAACAGTCCGATGTACGGCGGTAGTTGTGCGAGTTCCGCGTACGCGAGTGACTGCGGAATGAGAACCATCGCAACACTGGTGCCAGCAATGACGTCGGTGGCCGCAAGCCGCGGAAAGTGTAACCGTGCCACTGTAAACAGAGTAGCGGTAGCTGAGGGCTGGATCCGGCTACTCCCCGGCAGTCAGCTTTGCGGCTCCAAACACATTGTCTGCGGAGCTGTTCGCATAGGCGGGTCCGGCCGTGGACTCGATACCAACAGCGGTTGACGGACTCTCGCCATCGACATGGCCCATGACGCCTCGGTACAACTCATAACCCAAGAGTTCGCGGAGGCGGGGCGGGTATTCTGGAAGTTCATCGTGTGGGATCGATAGGTAGTGGTTCTGCTGCGTCCGGAAAAAGCCACGCACGTATTGCACGTTCAAGCCCAGCCGCCATTCGTCCTCGGTCGTGTTGGGCCCGCCGCAGTGCCAGAGTTGGCTGTCCATGATCATCACGCTGCCAGCGGGCATCTCGGCAGCGATCGCTATCGACTCGTCGTCTGGATTTGGGTGGCCGGGTTCCCGATGAGATCCTGGCACGATGCGGGTTGCGCCGTTGGCTGCGGTGAAGTCCGTGAGCGCCCAGATCGTGGTGACCATCATTGGCCGATGAGGACGCCCAATTTTGAAGAAACCGTCGTCGGCGTGCAGGCCTTGTAACTGTTCGCCAGGGCCGATGTCCATCGCTGTGGTGCCAGACAAGATCAGTTCACGTTCGAGGACTCGTTCGACGATATCAAGCACGGGCGCATGGGTAGGTAGACGACGAAACACCGGTGCTCGAGGCACCAAGTTGTAGAGCCGCCGAGTCGCGAACCCTTCGGCCCTGGTTCCTTTGGGTTCGATGCTGAGATCGACAAACTGTTGTCGTAGCGTGTCTCGCAGTTCCGTGTTGAATGCGGGTTCAATGGCGCCGGGCACGATGGTGTAGCCCTGTTCTGCGATCTCTGCAAGGTGCGTATCCATGCATGTAATCCTAGGCGAGCCCCAGTCCCGTGTCGTACTCGCAGTTCCTCGTGAGTGATCTAGTCGGAGATGTCGAAAGGCGAGCCGTATCGATTGCGGAAGACAACCTCTTCGACAGGTTTGCGGCTGAGTTTTGTGTACTGCTTCTCGGGGACGGGCCAGCCGACGGCGACGAGCGCTCCGACTGCAACCTCGCCGGGCAGGTCGAGTAACTCGGCGACAGCGGCTTCCTCAGCGGCCAGCAGCGTGGTCAGTGCCGATCCCAAGCCTTCATTACGGCAGCCCAATAACACGTTCTGCACGAAGGTGTACAAGGACCCGCCGCCAACGATGCTCTGACGGTCCAAGTCCTTGTCCGTCACCGCTAGTGTCCAGAGTTCGACGCAGCAGACCAGCAACGCTGGCGCGTTGGCCAGCGACTTCGCAAAGTCATCGGTGCGGGTAAGGCGGTGTTGTGCCGGGTTATAGGAATCCATCTTCGTTTGGGTATCTGTCGTCTGGTATCCGACAACGCCCTCGCGGGCCTGGTCGAGGTAGACGTTCCACTGCTTCGCGTGGAGGTCTGCGATCTTTTGCTTGAGTTCGGGGTCTGTCACAACGATGGTTCGCCAGCCCTGACGATTGCCGCCCGACGACGCGAAACGGGCGTGGTCAAAGATCCGATGCAGGATCGTGTCATCAACGTGATCATCGGTGAAATACCGACACGATGGGTTGCTGCGCATTGCCTCGTAAAGCTCCATGCCATGACACTACGAGCAATGGTCGTCGCGGCCTAGCCCGCTGCGTAGAGCAGGCGATCGATAATTGATCCTTGGAGACGTCCATCCTGTCCTACAGCTTCTCCATCCATCGGGTCAGGGCCATAGAACCAGCGTCCGCTCAGCAGATAGCTCCATCGGCTTCGGTTGACTTACGCGGAAACGGAGGCTTGTCGAGCCAGCTGATCCAGTCAATGATGGTTATAGGTGAGATAGCGTGAGGGGTATGCAGCAACGGCCCCGTCGAAACCGAAGCACCGCCGCCATCCGTGCGATGGCTCGCGAGACCAATCTTGGTGTGCACAACTTGATCCTGCCTCTCTTCGTGCAAGAAGGGGAAGGAAAGTTCACGCCTATTGCCTCGATGCCGGGCCAGGCCCGCCTGTCAATAGACCTCATGGTCAAGCACTGCCAGACCGTGGCCGAAGCTGGGGTACCCGGTATCGCTCTGTTTCCGGCGCTTCCTGACGATCAGAAAGACACCCACGGCACCAGTTCTACCGATCCTGACAACGTGAACCTGCGCGCTGTTCGAGCCATCAAGGCTGCAGTGCCGGAACTGATGGTGATCACCGACGTCGCTCTTGATCCATATAGTTCCGACGGTCATGATGGCGTGGTCATCGATGGTCAGATCGTGAATGACGAAAGCGTCGAAATTCTGGCTGCTATGGCCGTGGCCCAGGCTGAAGCTGGCACCGATGTTGTGGCGCCTTCGGACATGATGGATGGCCGTATCGGGGCCATCAGGCAGGCCCTCGATGCAGGAGGGCATCAGGACGTGCTCATCAATAGCTACTGCGCAAAGTACGCGAGCGCCTTTTACGGCCCATTCCGCGAGGCTCTCGATAGCGAGCCACGCGGCGGCGATAAGAAGACCTATCAGATGGATCCAGCCAACCGGCGAGAAGCGCTACGGGAGCTGCGACTCGACGAGATGGAAGGCGCTGACTGGGTCATGGTCAAACCTGGTATGCCGTATCTGGACGTCATTCGAGACTTCCGTGAGAACACGACACTCCCGGTTACTGCCTATCAGGTCAGTGGCGAGTTCGCCATGCTGAAGGCGGCAGGTGCAAACGGCTGGATTGACTACGATGCATGCCTGCTCGAGAGCCTGACCGCGTTCCGGCGTGCTGGCGCCGACCTGATCTTTACGTACGCTGCTCTAGAAGCCGCTGCTCTGCTTGAGGGGTAACAATTAGCGCGCCCCGGCCGGCGCTTGACCCAGCTATCGAGGTCCGCCCCGGTACCGACATCGATGACGCATGGACTCGCTTCGAAGTATTCGAAGCGCTTCACCATTCGATGCAGATCTGTAATCCGTTGACCGGCGCAGAACTTGATGAAGTGCTCGACGCTATGGAACTCACCAACGATGCGGCAGTGTTGGACTTGGCCTGTGGCTATGGCGAATTGCTGTTCCGCTCCGCTGAGCGTGCGCGGATACAAGGGACGGGTGTGGATCTATCGCCATGGATGATTGCGGCGGCTGCCAACGACCAGCGATCGCGCCACATGACCTCTCGCCTGACATGGGTTCTCGGCGAAGCGAGCGACTTTACGCCGTCTCACCACGCAAACGTGGCGGTCTGTATTGGTGCTGAGTGGGTCTGGCATGACTTTGGCGGAACGGCCCGAGCCCTTGCGGGGCATCTTGGTCACGAGGGACTGGCCGTGGTGGGCGCGGCCCGGCTTCACACCGCCGCAGATCCTGATGAGGTACGGCGAGTGCGAGGTGCGGTCGAGACGATTGATGACCAGCGCAACGTATTGCGTCACCACGGGTTCGAACCAGTACATCGCGTCGACGCTGACGATGCTGGATGGGATGCGTACCTGAAGCGCACAGCAGACGCTGCCCGATCGTGGGCCGACCTCCATCCGGGCCCGGCAAGCGATCAGTGGATTGAGGACCAAGCAGATTGGAACGCCGCTCGCGAAAGAGATCGAGAAGTAATTGGATGGTCAGTTTGGGTTGCCCGTCGCGCGTAATATCGCGGCTACCCGTCCTTGACCCTCCAATTACCCCCTGAACAGGATCCTCATGCGAGAGCCCGCCTACGTCGTTGACCTACCCCACGTGTATTCGGGCAAGGTCAGGGATATCTATGACGCCGGTGACGACCGCTACTTGATGATCACATCTGATCGCCTTTCGGCCTTCGACGTTGTGATGAACGAACCGGTGCTGCATAAGGGACGTGTGCTGACGGCCATCTCGTCATTCTGGTTTGACCAACTTAAAGATGTAGTGCCGAGCCATTTGATTTCCACCGACGTTAACGACGTGCCGGAGGCGGCAGGCGTCGAGGATCTTGCAGGCCGCATCATGTTGACGCACAAAGCCGACATGTTGCCCGTCGAATGCATCGTCCGGGGCTATATCACGGGGTCGGCCTGGAAGGAATACCAGCTTTCAGGCACGATGCACGGCACGAACATGCCGACAGATCTGGTCGAAGCGAGCCAGCTTGCTGAGCCGGTCTTTACGCCGTCGACCAAGGCCGAGGATGGGCTGCACGACGAGAACATCACGTTCGATCAAGCCGTCGAGATCTTGGGCGGCGAGCTTGCAGAGCAGGCCCGCTCGATCTCGATAGAGCTGTACAAGCGAGGCGCAGAATTGGCCCGTGACCGCGGGATTATCATCGCCGATACCAAGTTCGAGCTTGGACATGTGAACGGTGAACTCGTCGTGGCCGATGAGATGCTCACGCCTGATTCTTCGCGATTCTGGCCAGCCGAAGAGTGGACGCCAGGGGCGACGCCCTCATCGTTTGATAAGCAGCCAGTTCGCGACTTTTTGGAAACGCTCGACTGGCCCAAGAGCTACCCTGCGCCGACCCTGCCCATCCAGGTGCTCGAAGCAACAACAGAGCGCTACACCGAGGCCTACGAACGCATCACCGGGCTGAGGTTCTCTGACTGGCCAGGTGTGGGCTAGCGCTCTGCGCTCAACCCCACCATGTCGGGCGCAGCAACAGTGCGGCTTGACTCTCGAGGTTGTGGCCATGGAGTTCAGGCCAGTACTAGCAACATTGATGAGTCCGTCGTGCAACGATGCGTAGCGAAGAGTGGCTTGGACACCGACAGAGGTCGAGCTGAGAACGCTCCGCCTACTGGTGCTGGCCCCAAGGGTCGAAGTAACACAGCTTGAATCAGCGGACTTATGGTCGTCTCTGAAACCAACCGCTTCTCGCATGACGCCAAGCATTGGGCGCGAATTTGAGTTGGCTAGTCGAGGAGTGCGCTGGCCAGCATGGCGGCGCCCAAGGCGGCCGAGCGTGGTCCGAGCTCTGCCAACACAACGGGTACTTTTGGACGAAATGCTCCACCCAACGTTGTTTCGTCCACACAATGCTGCACCCGGCTGCGCAGTGGCTCACCGATGTCAACCAGCCCACCACCGAGCACAATGCACGCGGGGTCGAGCACGTACAGCAAGTTTGTCATGCCTACGGCAACGTCGGCGGAGAACAAGTCGAGAAGAGCGAGAGCGTCAGGGTCCTTCGCAGCGATAGCGGCACTTACATGTTCCCCCCGAATAGCGTCAACCGAGCCGACTGCGGCGAGTACGCGGGGAAGTCGCTTGGCGGTGGCCTGGTCGCGGGCAAGAGCGCCGAGGCCGTTGCCCGATGCATACATTTCCCATGGACCCTTGACGCCACTCACGTGGGTGTCACCGCGCCGATCGATCACGATATGACCAGATTCGCCGGCGAATCCATGGGCTCCTCGATAGATACGGCCATCCAGTATGAACCCTGTACCGACACCGGTCCCGAGCGCTACATACAAAAGATCGTTGACGTTACGGCCGGCGCCGAGTTGGTGCTCAGCCCAGGTCGCTGCGGTCGCGTCGTTTTCTACCAGCGTGGGCAGGCCGAGACAGCCAGCAAGTAGTTCGCGCAGAGGGAAATCGACGAGCTCAGGAAGATTGGCCGAGAACTGAACGGATCCGGCCCGGCTAACGGCACCTGCGATTCCCACGCCGACACTGACTATTTCGACGCCAGCAGCGTCCTGGACCTCATCGACGAGAGAACGCAACTGATCCACAGTCTCCTCGGGTCCGTGCGGGCGAGGCACTCGCCGTTCGTGCAGGATCTCACCTTGGTTGGATACGACCAACGCCAAGGTCTTTGTACCGCCGATGTCGAAGCCAGCAAAATATCTTGTCACCTGATGACCCTTGGTAGCGGTCCTGTGGTCCGACGTACGTTATGCCATACATGGCCGGATTTGGTTGATTGGACTCCAAAGAGTGATGGGCCGCACGAAACCCACATGCGCCGACTTCACGGTGAGAGCTGGCTCCTCACCGACAGGAAACGGCCCATATGGCAAAATTCTACAGACCGACCCTGGCGGTGTGCAAGGCAACAGTCAGGCAGTCTGCGCTGGCGTAGCTAGTGCAGCGCGTGGCAGCCGTTTCCGGCATGGAGGACGGTCCTAACGGTCACGTTCCGGGGCATTCAAGGCCAGTGCCTGACTCGTAAGTACATCGAAAAATGTTCGAGGGCCGAGCAGCATTACCGCCCGACCCTCGAAGGAACATACCTGAAGTGCTGCCCGATGTAAGCGGCAACCTAGCTTCAGCTATCTAGCGTTCAGGGACACTTGGGAACAGCGTCGTCGAGTATGCAACCTGCGTCGATGCCGGCTTGCAGCAAGCCGCATGAGGTGTCAAACGATACGAAGTTGGGTTGGGTGCAAGCCACTACGTTGTAGCCGGGGGTGACCGTCGAGGGTGTCGTACCAGGCGCTGGCCAGCAGCGTCCGCTTTCGAGTGGAAGATAACCAGCGCGGCAAGGCACTGTTCCATAGTCATCGGTTGGCGAGACGTAGCCAGGGATTGGGTAACAAAGTCCGTCTGTCCACAGGAATCGACCGGCTTCACATGTCACAGCGGTTGGTACGGGCGTGTCGCTCGGTGGGTTGGCGTAACAGAGGCCATCAGCAGCATGGTAAAAGGGGAAGTCTTGGTTCTTGGCCTTGCAGTCAGCGTCTCCAGCAACTGCTGTGTCTGTTGCTGGTGGTGCAGGGTTGTCGCTGCCGGGCAGGTTTAGTACCTCGCCTGACTTGATCAGGTCACCAATAACTTCAGGGTTTGCCGCCCGGATCGAGTCGACTGTTACGTCGTACTTCAGCGCAATGCCGAGCAGGCTCTCACCTGGCTGAACGCAGTGCCCGGTGTCGTCGGAGTTGCAATCGACGGGCGCTGAAGACGAGGTAGTATTCGCTGCAGATCCAGCGCCAGCGGTCTCGGTGTCTTCGGTCGATCCTTCGAGAGCAGGAATCGTGAGCTCTTGACCAACCCTTATTAGGTTTCCATCAAGGTTGTTGATTCGTCGAAGTTCGGCAATGTCGGCGTCGAAGCGCTCCGCGATAAGGCCGAGAACATCGCCACTCTGTACGATATAGGTCGTTGGCTGGCTGCGATCCACGGTTGGCTCGGGCATTGGTGGCGTGGTGGGCAGGGTCACCGCTGTGGGAAGGGCCGCGTCAGCTGTCGAGTCCGCCGACTGAGCTGGGACTGACTGCACGTTGTTCACTGTTGGTTGGGCTGCAACGTCTTCAGCGACAGTCACATCAGTGCTGTCGCTTCCGCCCAATATGCCACAACCGCTTAGTGTCACCGCGACAACTAAGAAGAAGAACCTAAGTCTCATTTGTCTCACTGCTGACCTCCGGATAGCGCTCGCAAGCGACACTATAATTTGTGACTCTCCAGTAATGTTGTCACCCCTGTGGCCGTCGAACGTGGATCCTCGTTCACTCCTTGGCATCGGAACGCCAAGCTGATTCGTGGGCCAGCGGCACGTTCTTTGGGCACACAATGTTCCCAGTCATGCTGGCATCGTCCCCGCATGACGAGCAGATCGCCGTGACCGAGTCGCCACCGGCGGCCTGTTGCTGAAGTTATTCTTGTTGTTTCTGCGGTTTTCGAGCAGTAGGAGGAATGTGGTCGCATCGCCAGGGTCCGCGGGCTGCCAATGGAGACCAGGGCTACGGTCTGAGGTCGTCGGGTCCCGCGAATGCTGTCTCTGTGCCAAGAAACCGAGTCATCACCTGTCCGATAAAAGTTCAAGCCGACCGATGAAAACCTTCGGTGAAGTGCCGATTCAAGCCCCCGAGTGATGATTGCAAGGGGGTGTGTTACGTCCAAAGAACCAGGATCGACCGTGCAGATGAGCCGGGGGACCGCGACTACTCGACCGTACATCGGGCGTTCCATGGCCTGCCACGCCATTTGGTCGCGGAGTTGGTCGAAGACCTGGTCACTGCCCTGGAGCCATCCAGGTTCAAAGACCACTGACGAGTGATCGTCGAGGTGCTGGGGCGGGGCGGCCAGAGCTCCAAAGTTGAGTTGGCCCAAACCGAACAGGGATGTCTGCATGTTGGACTGCAGGCGTGTCGATGTAGCTATTGCGTCGGGTATCGCCGTGAGGACCATAGAACCAATATAGAACACTTGTTCTATCCCTTCGACGCTACGGTCACGTTATGGCGTCGGCTGCAGCACAACCTCGACGGTTGTCTTCCATCATTCGGTCACTTCGCCGTCGATGCCCGGTATGCGCGTCTGGAGAGATAAGTCGACATCCAGCCCATGTCCA
>Ga0302127_10002571_pt1 | contig 10951 bp, 10 predicted proteins | sample CB4_SCM_MG_FD_204452 | JGI IMG/M metagenome (GOLD analysis project Ga0302127, IMG submission 204452) | Marine microbial communities from Western Arctic Ocean, Canada - CB4_SCM | ecosystem: Environmental > Aquatic > Marine > Oceanic | place: Canada: Western Arctic Ocean | collected 2017-09-24
ATGCAGCCGTCTCCATGGAGACGGCTGCATGAAGCTCAAAGCCGCCAAGCCTCGGCGGTCAACAAATCCTCGCCAGTGTCCTAACCATTACCACCTTCAGTTACATGGCTCGCCACGCCGACGGTCTCGGTGTTGAATCTCCATCAGGCATAAAGAACGCGGCAAAGAATGGCTCACTGCCAGGTTCGTGACCAAGTATGGCTGATGAACCCCAAAATCCATGAAGGAGCCGCTAATCCACTCGTTGACGCTCTCTCCATGGAGTGATAAAAGCCATCTCGCTATAGACCTGTCACCGGCAAATTCCATTTGGAGGCACAACCATGACCAAAGAGATCGACGACGTTAAATATGCGGTCGCAGTTGCAAATCGAACGCTAGATGAGCTTGGCCTAGCCACGCACGTCACTGCATCCCTCGGCCACGTCAGCATGCGGGTGCCTAACGAACCCGAGCTGTTCGTGGTCAAAGGCCGTGGCTACCAAATCGACGCGCTCGCGCGGGTTACCCCAGAGGACATGATTGTCGTCGATCTTGATGGCAACATGATCGACGGCCCCAAAGGCACATCCCCGTGCTACGAGGTCAAGATGCACTCCTGCATCTTGCGTGAGCGACCTGACGTCCAGTCGGTCGTCCATGTCCATCCTCGCTTCACCGTCCTTATGAGCCTCCTCGGTGTCACCTTGCGGCCTATGTGTAACGAAGGTCGTGAGCTCGTCCAAGAAGAACTCCCCGTCTACAACGACTCCCGCCTTATTCTCAGTGACGATGACGGAATGGCCGTAGTCAAAGCAATTGGGGTTGGCCCAGCGGCCCTGCTCCGCGGCCACGGTGCGGTCTGTGCAGGCCGCAACATGGAATCCGCGGTCATAACCATGCTGAACCTGGAAGAACAGGCGCGCATGAATTATTACGCCTACGCTGCCGAAGGCCCCGACTACAAGGGGATTCCTGACTCCGAGATCAATCACGGCAAAGAAGCATTCCGCACCATGGGCGATTTACCTCATTTGAAGGGTCCTCTTTCCCGTGGAGCAGCCCCAGGTGCAGGTGGGCGCCCCGGCGGCGTCTGGGCTCACTACACCGAGCTTGTCAAAGAGAAGGGCGGCCTCTAGCCGCTCCACGTCCTTGTCATCGGTCGGGTGAACATCCACAATTCACTCCTAGCCTATGCAAGAACCAATTGAAACCAACGAGTGCCCGCGGTGTGCTCACGAGCACACCACGGACACCAAGTACTGCGGCAACTGTGGATTCAGTTTTGCATCACCTACTGCAGTAGCGCCACTAGGCGACCTCCGTAGCCACCGCGCATTGACTGCTCACCGCCCGAAAACACTACCCTCACGCCCTTCAGGGTTGGAATTGTCGGCCGTTGACTGCCCGCGCTGCAATCACACCACCGAACCGGGAGCAATCTTCTGCTTCAACTGCGGCTTGCCCTTCGACCGCGCGACGGGCTCTCGGCAAAGCCCTCCTATCGGTGCAATCCCCGCTTACATCGGAGTGCGGCCCAGCGGGTTCTGGATCAGGTTCGTCGCCTTCATCATCGACAGCATTATCACCACTGCCGCAGTGTCTGTCCTGACTTCGATGTTCACCGATGTCTCGCCTTCTGATTACATGCAGGGACTCGACAGCAGCGATGGGGCTGATTTTATCAATTGGGCCTTTAACCTTGGCTATGCCCCCATTTTGCTCGGAATATGGGCCACCACCGTCGGCAAGCGTTCGGTCAACATGTACGTATTGAAACTCGATGGCTCGCCCGTAGGCTTCTGGCGAGCCCTTGGACGAGAAATGGCGAAGGTTATATCGGCGGTTCCCCTCTTCGCAGGCTTTTGGATGGTCGCTTTACGCTCGGACAAGCGCTCACTCCATGACATCATTTCAGGCACCGTCGTAGTACAGCGGTAGCATCCCCATGGAGACCACCCTCTTCGCGGGGCTCTCTTTTTCCCCTGGTTTGTTCTGGCTTTGGTTTTACCTGAGGCTCAATAAAATAAGACCTTCACCCAAGCGGTGGGTGGGGCTCACGTTCCTGCTTGGGATGCTCTGGTCCGTCCCCGCGTACCTCATCAACAATGCCTCTCTCTCCGATGAAATGCTCAGTGGCACTTTGCCCATGAGCACCATCGCCATCAGCATGCTCCTCGTCGTTGGCCCGCTTGAGGAAACCTGCAAATTCCTCGCCGTACGGCTTGGTGTCTATCGGTCCCGTTACTTCACCGAGCCTGTAGACGGTCTTGTCTACTCCACTGCAGCCGCCCTAGGTTTTGCCTCCATTGAGAACTTCGGCTACGTCATGCAATTCGGCCCTGAAGTCCTACTCGTGCGTGGTCCACTCACCACCGTTGCCCACCTCATTTTCGCCAGCCTCTGGGGGTACGGATTAGGTATACACCAGCGCTCCGATCGTAAACGCCCCTGGTTGGTCGTCGCTACGCTCGGTTTGGCCGCGCTCCTCCATGCCGCATTTAACATCGCATCCTTCAGCGGCGACTACTTTTGGCTAAGTGGGCTTATCACCTTCGCTGGCGGCATCTGGGTCTACGGGCGTTTCGAGTGGGGTCAGCGAATCTCTCCTCTTCGATTCCGACGCAATTACCCCCTCATACCATGCCCCAATTGCGAGATTAACATCCGTATTATCAGCACTTACTGCCCTCTTTGTGGAATCGTACTGAGCAGGCAGTCCAGCAGCGTAGTTTGTGGTAATTGCAGGCATCACAACAACCCAGACGCCTTATACTGCGGCAATTGTGGAGACCGATTTATCACTGCCTGAGCGTAGAAGGAAGAACAATGGACGACCGCATCATCGTTGACCGCACAGAGGGAATCGGCACGATCACGATCAACCGACCGGGTCAGCACAACGCCATGAACTTCGACATGTGGCTGGCACTCGGTGAGGCCGCTGATGATCTCAGTAGGGATCGCGCTATAAAAGTCGTCATCGTGAGTGGTGCAGGTGGCAAAGCCTTCTCCGCAGGAGCCGATATCAAGGACTTCCCCGCGCACCGCAGCACAACCGCGCTAGCCCGTGATTATGCTGCGGCATTCGAAGGGTCGATGGATCGACTTGAGGAGATGCCCAAGCCGGTCATAGCCATGATTGGTGGTATCTGCGTCGGCGGGGGATGTGAACTAGCCACCGCCACCGACATCCGTATCGCCTCCGAAAGCAGCACCTTCGGCATCCCTATAGCCAAGATTGGCGTCCTCGCCGGCTATAACGAAGCCCGTCGGCTCGTTCGGCTTGTCGGGGCAGGGAACGCCAAGCATCTTCTTTTAACTGCAAAAATCATTGATGCTCGCGAAGCCCAGCGCATCGGTCTCATCGCAGAAGTTGTTCCTGACAGCCAACTCCTGGACCACACACAAGAGCTCGCCGCTCGTATGGTCAACTACGCTCCTATGTCTCAAAGCGGCCACAAGCGCATCCTACGCACTGTCCTTGAAAATCCATCTCTCATTGGTCTTTCACCTGAAGACTCCGAATTCCCTCTCACCATTTTCGACACCAACGACGGTATGGAGGGGTACCGCGCCTTCGTCGAGAAACGCCATCCGCATTTCACCGGCCTATAGGCTCTACCTCGCATATTATTCGCTGCTGACCAGAGTGTTGCCGCCTGGGAAGGTCTTCAAAATGGCGCCGTCTTTCACGCGGTGACGAATAAAATACAACCAACTGTGGTCACTGAGTCAGGGCCACTAAGCCGCTCCACAACGTGTACAGTCTCAACCATGACAATTTCCGCACTCACGATGCCACTAGAAGGCATGACCATTCTTGACGCCACCCAAGTTATGGCAGGCCCCTTCTGTACTCTCCTCCTCGCCGACATGGGAGCCGAAGTAATTAAGATTGAAAAGCCCGACGGTGACGACTCTCGGCGTATCGGTCCGCCGTTTATCGAAGGGGAGTCCGCTGCGTTCCTTGGGATTAATCGCAACAAGAAAAGCGTCGTCCTCGATCTTCAAAGTAGCACGGGCAAAGCCGCCTTCAAGCGACTCGCCGCCCAAGTGGACGTCGTCGCCGAGAACTTCCGCCCAGGCACCATGCAGCGCCTGGGCCTCGGCCCTGAAGACCTCAGGAATGGTCACCCCGAACTCATCTACGTATCGGTTTCAGGTTTTGGCCAAACTGGTCCTTATTCAACCCGCCCCGGCTACGACCTCATTGCCCAGGGCATGTCCGGGATGATGAGCGTAACTGGTTACCCTGACGCTGATCCTATTAAGGTCAGTATTCCCATTTGCGATCTCAGCGCAGGTATGTTTGCCGCCTACGGTGTCCTTTCCGCATACATTCACCGGCTGAAAACCGGCCAAGGTCAAGTCGTCGAAACCTCACTTCTAGAGTCCGCCATAGCCCTCACTGTCTGGGAATCCGCCGAACTCTGGGGAGCCGGAAAAACCCCGAAAGCAAAAGGTTCAGCCCATCGCATGGTCGCCCCTTATCAAGCTCTTACCACCTCTGATGGTTACGTCAATTTTGCAATCGGCAACCAAAAGATCTGGGAGCGATTTTGCAAAGCAATCGCCCTAGACGAACTCATCGAGGACTCCAGGTTTTCCTCGAATTCAAACCGTGTCCAGCACTACCAAGAGCTAGCCACGGAACTCGAGCGCTCAACTATCACCAAAACATCAAGTGAATGGTTAACCCTCTGCGAAGAAATAGGTGTCCCTGCAGGCCCTATCTACGACATGTCCCAGGTATACAAAGACCCGCAGGTGCTTGAACGCGAAATGATTCAGCAGCTAGAACACCCTATCGCTGGCCTTATCAACCACATTGGATTGCCCGTCAAAATGTCCCTCACCCCTGGCCAGATCCGCATGCCAGCACCGTTCCTTGGCCAGCACACCTCTCAAATTCTCACTCGATTCGGTTTCACCACAGACGACATCTCTGCCATTCTCTCCATCATCTAACCATCGGTGATAGCCCGATTCCCGAGATTGAGCGCGGTGGCAAACTTATCCATCATTTCGTTCAATTATCCGAATATCCCCGTATAACAATTCAACCCATGCGCAGCCAGTGCTATCCTGGCCGTGATAACAGATTTTCGCCCCTGGAGCGTTCCATAATGACGAGTACCACTCCCGGCACGGCTATTGGACAGCAAGTCCCCCGCGTTGATGCGAACAGCAAAGTTTCGGGAAAAGCCACCTACGCTGCGGATCTCCACGTCGAGGACGTTCTCTGGGCAAAAACTGTTCGCTCTCCTTACCCACATGCTCGCATCATCAATATCGACACCTCGGCAGCTATGGCTCTCTCTGGAGTCCGAGCCGTCGTCACCGGCAATGACTTGCCACCTAACACCGTTTGGGGCCGGCGCATCGTCGACGTACCAGTCCTCGCACAGGGCATAGTGAGATTCGCTGGCGAGCAGGTCGCGGCTGTCGTCGCTGACGACGAAGAGACGGCGCAGCGCGGTGTGGAGCTGGTCGAAGTCGAGTACGAAGAGCTGGTTCCGGTCTTAGACCCTGAACTGGCAATGGCCGACGACTCCCCCTTGGTGCACCCTGAGGTTCAGGGGATTAAAGGCATGTTTTATGACATGCCGCACCCACAGAACCACTACGTCGTCTGGGACTGGGTCAAAGGTGACGTCGATGCAGGGTTCAAAGACGCAGACCTAGTTATCGAGAACACTTACACCACACCCGTCGTTCACCAGGTCTACATGGAGCCTCACAACCAAGTGACATTGATTGATGACGCAGGTGTTTTACACGTCTGGGCTCCCTCGAAGGCCCCCTATTCCGCACGTAACCAATCTGCGCTTGCCCTCGGAGTCGACCCCTCGCGGATTGTCTACCATCCAGTGAGCATTGGTGGAGATTTCGGCGGTAAGGGTTCACCGATGAACGTCCCGCTCGGGTACTTCCTAAACAAAGCCACCGGCAAGCCGGTCCGCATCGTCTTCGACTACACCGAAGAGTTTATGGCAGCCAATCCGCGGCATGCGTCGACTCTCACCCTGCGTACAGGGGTAAAGAGTGACGGCAGTATTGTCGCCCATGACTCCCGCGTCGTTTTCGACGGCGGTGCGTATGCCGGTTTCAAACCCGCAGGCCATCTCATGGGTGTGGCAGGTGTCGCGGGTCCCTATAAAGCCCTCAACGCTCGCATCCGTGAATACATGGTGTACACCAACAACCTACCCTGCGGTCACATGCGCGGCCCCGGCGAGCCTCAAGCCCTTTGGGCTTTGGAGTCTCATATCGATGAGATCGCTCTCCAACTGGGCCTTGACCCCGTCGCCTATCGGATCGCCAACCTAGCGGCGGGCGGTGAGCCTGTCGCACTGGGGGAGATCTACGAAGAGAATCGCTCGAAGGAAACGCTGCAAGCTGCGGCTGACGGAGCAGGTTACGCGAACCCCAAGCCAATGGCTCCAGATGGAATGCTCTACGGGCGCGGCGTCGCCATGGGTGAGCGCGCACCAGGGGGCGGGCAGAATAACGCGCAAGTAACGCTTCACCAAGACGGTTCTGTCAGCCTCGAAACCCCGCTCTTCGAGCAAGGTTCGGGCGGAGTTACAGTCCTTCAGCAGATGGTCGCTGAGACCATGGGCCTGCCCACCGAGCGCGTCAAAGTCAACGTTATGGAGACCGGTCTCTTCGAGGCTGACTCAGGAACCGGGGGGAGCCGCGTTACCAACATTGGAGGCATTGCAACCAATGAAGCCGTCAAGAAAGCCCAAGCCGAACTCTTCAAACTTTCCGCTGAGCTGGACAACTGGCCAGAAGAACAACTTGAGGTGCGTGGTGACATGCTCGTTCGTACGGACACAGGCGAATCCAAGCTTTGGAAAGACGTCATCTCCAGAACGACCATGCCCGTCGTCGGCAGCCACACGGCCTCCGGGCGAGGCTCTGATGTCACCGGGTTCTGCGCACAGGTCGCAGAGGTCGCCGTCGACCCTGACACCGGCCAGGTGAAACTCTTGAGCATCACCACGGCCCACGACACCGCGCGAATCATCAATCCACTGGGACACCAGGGCCAAATCAACGGCGGCACTATGTTTGGGATAGGCTATGCCCTATTCGAAGAGTTGAAAATTGAGGACGGCCACGTGACGACCTTGTCCTTCGCAGACTACAAGATTCCCAACATCATCGACATACCCCATCTAACAACCGTCCTGCTCGACGACAACAGTAAGGGGGCAGGACCATACAATATCAAAGCTATTGGTGAGACCCCCAATGCCCCCACAGCGCCAGCAATTGCCAACGCGGTCGCGGATGCCATCGGCATACGCATACGTGACTTGCCCATCACGGCTGAAAAGGTATACGCAGCTCTGCAAGCCAAAGCTCGAACGTAGGCCAGCCTTCAATGCACCCCATCGCCACGATTGCTCGTAGACTTGGCATCGCCCCCCGCTACCTCACCGCTTATGGTGAAGACAAAGCCAAAATTTCCCTCGACGCGATCAAGCCGCAGTCGGGCAAGCTCATCGCTATCACGGGAGTAACGCCCGCATCCGTTGGTGATGGCAACACCACTACCGCCATCGGCCTGGCTGACGCCCTTGCAAAGGCTGGCCACCGGGCAGTGGTCACCTTGAGACAGCCTGCAATGGGTCAACTATTCCGAGTCAAAGGCGGAGGCACTGGCGCGGGCTGGGCAACCATTGCCCCCGCTGCGGACATCAACCTTCATTTCACAGGGGATACCCACGCTGTCACGACGGCCCACAACTTACTCGCCGCACTCACCGACAATGCCGCGCGCAGTCACCAGGTCTCTGGCTTTACGACCGATGGTATCGTCTGGCACCGCGCCAGCAATATCGAAGACCGTTCCTTACGCCACATAGTCACGGGTATCGGTGGTGAATCTAGCGGTCCCGTGCATGAAACTGGCTTCGATGTAGTGGAGGCATCCGAGGTCATGGCGATTCTCTCCTTAGCGAACGGCTATGATGACCTTCGCAAACGCCTCGGTGCCATCACCGTTGGCTACACTGCAGGCAAACGCGCAGTGCGTGCAGGGGAAATCGGTGCTGTTGGCTCGATGATGGCTCTCCTCAAAGATGCCATGCTCCCGAACCTCGTCCAGACAGGCGCGGGACAGCCAGCATTGGTCCATACCAGCGCCTTTGCCAACCTCACCGATGGTGCAAGCTCTGTTGTAGCCGACAAGCTCGCCCTGGGTTACGCAGATTACGTCGTCACGGAGTGCGGACTCGGTGCTGACCTAGGGTTCGAGAAATTCATGCACATCAAGATGCGATCGTCCGGCCTCCACCCATCGGTCGTCGTCCTTGTCGCTACCGTCAGTGCCATCAAATCGCAAGGAGGAGTACCTGACGATGCACTCACTCGCCCAGATGCGATGGCCGTTCGTATCGGCGCGGCAAACCTCGAGCACATGGTTCATATCGTGAAGAGCTTTGGCGTCCCCCTCGTCGTCGCCATCAGCCGCTTCCCCTCTGACACCACCGAAGAGGTTGTCATTCTCCAAGACGTTGCCATCACCGCAGGCGCATCGGCGGCCGTCACGTGCGCTGCCTACGCCGACGGCACCGACGGTGCCGACGAGCTGGCTGAAGCCGTTGAGCGCCTTGCCAGCACCCGATCAGAAGTCTCCTACCTTTACAAAGAAGCAGCCCCACTCCGAGAGAAGATCTTCTCCATCGCGACCAAGGTTTACGGAGCAACCTCAATCAGTCTGAGCGCTGAAGCTGAGCGCAAGCTCCAATTCTTCCAGCAGCAAGGCCTCGACCCACTGCCGATATGCATCGCTAAAACCGCGTTCTCACTCTCTCACGACCCCACACGAAGGAACAGCCCCTCCGGCTTCTCTTTTGAAGTCACCGATATTCGAGCCTCCACTGGTGCAGGGTTTGTCTACCCTATCGCCGGCAACATACTAACGATGCCAGGGCTCCCATCCCACCCGCGAGCCTTAAACCTTGACAGGTACAGCAATGTAACCGGAATCAATTAAATAAGGGCTCACATAGGCAATTCAGCGCTCGTTGGGTACTTCGTAAGCACGAAGATTTCAAGAAAGTACGCGATTATGCGGTCGTAGCATGAACATGCACTCCGTGGCAGCGGTGTGGGGCGCGATTACGCCGTTAGCCACCGCCTGAGTAGTGTTTTCATCTTTGACAGAAGCCCGTAGTCCTGTTATATATTCCATGTGAGCAACCTTATTTCTACCTTTAGTCGATGTTGTCGCTATTCCTGAAAGAGTGAATAGCAGTCGACGCCAATCCGTTTCTTAGCTGCCCTAGACAGAGGTAAGAGACCAAAAAACGAACTGCCAGCAGTTCGTTTTTTTATATCCTCAGCGCGAGAGAGCCAACGCCAATGACAACTGCCCCTTTAGTGACCCAAGACGAAAAAGCAGCGCGGAATCCATTGCTGCCTGTTTCCAAGCAAACGCTCGTGGGGTTTTTTATAGCAGCAGCGGGCGTAGGTGCAGCCTATTTGATAGGTAGGAACGACGCTGAAACGGGTGCTATTTGGTTGCTCGCAATGAGCTTAGGCTTCACCTTGCAGCGTTCTCGATTCTGCTTTGCTGCTGCTTTCCGTGATCTTTTTCTCTTCGGCTCTGCCCAAAATATGAAGGGCATTTTAGTGGGTATGGCAGTCTCGACCGTCGGATTCGCGGCAATCATGTACTGGCTAGTAAGTAAGCCCGGCTCCGGCACGTTGCCTCCAGAAGCTCATGTCTTGCCGGTCGGCATTTCAGTGGTCGTTGCGGGTTTGCTATTCGGAGTTGGGATGGTCGTCGCGGGGGGGTGTGTGTCAGGGTCGCTTTACCGCATGGCCGAAGGCTACGTCACTTCATGGGTAGCCATTGGTGGAGTAATCATTGGTTTGGCTGCAATAACACTCACATGGAACTGGTGGTGGGAATATGTCATCAGCAATGAGCCCAGTATTTGGATTCCCGCAACCGGTGGCCTAGGTTACAGCGGGGCAGTGGCGTTGACGCTAGCATCATTAGTCGGCATTTATGTCCTGCTCACCTGGTTGGAGGCACGTAACGGTATTTACAGCCCTGCAATCTTGCAAAAAGTAAAAGGAATCCCCGGATTCACCGAACGTATGTCGGGGTCGCTTTCAACAGTGTTCAAGCGCGGGTGGTCAGCGACCATTGGCGGAGCAATACTGGGATTCATAGGGGTGGTGATGTACACGATCCACATGCCTCTAGGCGTTACGGGCGAATTGATGTACTTCTCACATCAATTGCTGAACGTACTCGGTGTTGACAATATTGTTATGGCAGGACTTGACGCACTAAGTGGTTGCACGGGACAGATCCAAGATGGGATTATCAATCACAATTTCGCTCTTACTATAGGCCTCTTGCCCGGCTCGCTGATGGGAGCGCTTTTTGCTGGCGAATTCCGTGTGCGTTATCCCCGTCTAATGCGTAGGTATTTCCAGGCGTTAGTAGGAGGAGTGCTTATGGGGTACGCCTCGGGAATGGCTATCGGGTGCACTATCGGTGCCTTTTTCTCGGCCGTTCCGTCTCTTTCCGTTTCTGGTTGGGTATTTGGGCTATCCCTTGCAGGAGGGGCTTTCGTAGGTACGAAAGTGATTAGGAAGCTGGGATGACGACTGAACCAGAAGAGGTAGATTTACGTGGCAAGCCGAAAAGTGTACAACTCAAAGCTGCTATGGACGCGGTAGCGCGGGCTGCCACAGGCGCCTCCATTCATCTACTTAGCGACGAAGAAATAATTCTCAAGGCATTGCCATTGGCCGCGCAGAGCAAAGGGTTACGAATGAAGCTATCAATGCCATCTGAGGGTATGTGGAGTATCAGCCTCATGCCGCAGATTACACCTATGGAGCACCATGCTTCGTCCTGATCTACCGCGCCCTAGTAAAGAATCAAGGAGGGTTTATGCCAGATGATGAAATCAGAGTCTTGGACGTGAGGGGT
>Ga0302127_10002575_pt1 | contig 10943 bp, 10 predicted proteins | sample CB4_SCM_MG_FD_204452 | JGI IMG/M metagenome (GOLD analysis project Ga0302127, IMG submission 204452) | Marine microbial communities from Western Arctic Ocean, Canada - CB4_SCM | ecosystem: Environmental > Aquatic > Marine > Oceanic | place: Canada: Western Arctic Ocean | collected 2017-09-24
TTAGTGGTCAGCGCTCATGGCGCCGCCGATGTACACGGCGGTCAAGATGGTGAAGATGAACGCCTGCAAGAAGGCGACAAGAATTTCGAACCCGGTGAGGCCGATCAGCACTACGAACGGAGCCCAGACAATCGCAAACAATGGGGTCTGGGTCCAGAGCGTCGCAGTCAACACACCGAAGGTGACGAGCAACAAGTGACCCGCCAACATGTTGGCGAAGAGCCGAACGGCGAGAGAGAAGGGTCGCACGAGGAACGTGGACACGAACTCAATCAGGGCGACAAGAGGAAGCAGTGCGCCCGGGACACCCGGCGGGATGACCGTGTTCTTGATGTACCCGAAGAAACCCTGGCTCTTGATGCCAACCGCGTTGTAAACCACCCACACCAGCATCGCCAGCATGAACGGCATAGCCATACGGGCATTTGCCGGGAAGTGAATGAACGGGATGATCTCGGTGATGTTCGAGAAGAAGATGAAGAAGAACAGCGACATCAGGAACGGCATGAACGGCAGACCAGCTGGGCCCATGGTTTCCATGACGATGTTGTCGCGAACGAAATCGACCGATGACTCGGCGATTGTTTGCACCCCACGAGGGACAGGGTCGTTGCGCCTGATCGCCATCGTGAAAAGCACGATTGGGGCAACCATGGCGAAGATGTAAATCAGGCCGACCTTGTTGAGCTCGAAGATCGTGCCGTCGAACAAGATGGCGGGCCACTCGAGAAGTTCAGCAATCGGCGGAAAGTGGAGCCCGCCGCCCGAAGACTCGCCTTCGGCGGTCGACAGGATGAGATCGATATTCACTAGCAATTCCCTCCAGAATTCTTCGCTGCGCCGGGAGCAAGGCCCGGGTGCGCAAGCGACAGGGAAACATAGCGCGTCTCCCATGTCAGCAGGCCAAGATGAGCGACGATAATTGTAATTCCGAGCGGCCAGGGCTCGAAGAACCAAAGGTTCCTGACCAACAACACGGCTATAGCGATCAAGATCAGCCGCAACAAAAACCCGCCGAGGGCGGCTGCCATGAGCAGAACGGGTGAAATTCGGGCGGCCCAGGCGAGGAGCCCAGCGGCGAAAAGAAAGTTGGCGAGGACAAGCGCAAGGGCGTAACCCGCCGACAGCGAGCCAGCGAAACCATTGAAGAACATGCCGAACAACAACACCACAGGCACGACAACAACGGAGCGGCGAACAATGTCGCGAGCAATGTCGGTCTCAGGCGCTTGGGGTCGGTCCGTAATGACATCACTCACTGGAGGACCCGACGGAGACTTCGTCGACTGCAGACTGGCTGCTGTCCAAGCTGACTCCAGTTGGGAGCGTCGCACGAATATCCTCAACCTGAAGCGAAACCAAATGCGCCTCGGTTGAACGACCTTCGGTGCGCTCGTCTTGCAATTCGTCCATCTTGGCCTCGTACCGGAACCACTCGGCTGCGAACTTTCCAGCGAGCGCAACAGTGGCAAAGATCGCAGTAAGCCATGGCGTGGAGCCAAGCCAGCGATCGAGCCCGAAGCCCAAAAGACCGAACAAGACTGGTGTCACTACGATCTCGAAAGCCTTCGAGAGCCCGTCGCCAACATCGCTGTGCTTCTGCCGAGGCAGACCGATCGAGCGCATGACGGAATGGCTCTCCAAGATTCGCAGTTGGACGGGGACAAATGTGCACGAGACACAGAACGCACGAACAGTCCGCCCCAAACGGTGCGAAGTTCCAGAGCCTCGTGACGCGAGGCTGATGAGGCGCTTGTGAATGCATTCTCAATCTAGGACTTGACCAGTCCCATTGCAAGTGAGCTCCTCAGTTCGTTTACGATCGCGCCGATGGGGACCCAGCGCAACCGCGCAAGGCCTAGAGTCCGCGAACATCACGATGACTGAAACGGAAAACGTCACTACGCCGACGCAAGCAGCCGGCACGACCGGGCGTGGTTTCTCTGCGCCCAAGGATTCAGCGCCAAACGAGGCAAAGTGCGACAACTGCGCTGAGGCGACTCAGCCGTTCTTCCAATCAACGGCTCACCGCTCGAGCAGCGCCAACAACCCGGGCCAACGAGGTTCGCGGCGACTCCGTTACCTTCCGACAGCACTGGACACTGGAGCCTCGCTCGCCGCGTGGACACTGGCACATCTGGGCTTCGCTGGCGGTTCGAACACCGAACAGACAGCCTTTGTGGCTGCCGGCGCCACCCTCACGATGCTGATTTTGTTTCATCGATCTGGTCTCTATCTAGCCCGGGTCACCGCGGTCAGGCTTGAAGAGCTGACGAGGGTTCTGCGAGCCGTGACAGTCGTGTCGTTGGCCTGGTACATCATCGGGCTGGTCACGGAACTCAATGTCGGTTTCGTCACCAGCTTGACCGCCGGTGTACTGGGCTTGGCCGCAGTGTTCGTGTGCCGCAGCACCTTTCGCGCCTGGCTACTGAGTCAGCGAGCACAGGGTGCCTACCGACGTGACGTGATCGTTATCGGCACCAATGCAGAAGCGGCATCGCTCGTCGACCTACTCGACCAACACTCCGAGCTCGGTTTCAGCGTCGCTGCCGTCCTGGGACGTCGCCAAGAGGCGGAAGCGCACGGCCTGAGCGAACTCTGGGCCGGCGAGACCGACGCCGCCAGTCTCGAATACCACAGCAAACATCTGACCGGCGCGCTGATAGCCACGACTGCGCTCGACGGCCAAGAACTCAATCGGGTGAGCCGCATACTGTTCGACAGTGGTGTGCACGTTTACTTGAGCAGCAGGTTGGTCGGCATCGCCAGCCATCGGCTTTCAAGTCAATCAATCGCCTACGAGCCCTTCACCTACCTTGAGCGTCTCCAGTTGGCGAAGTGGCAGACAATCGTCAAACGCGGCTTCGATATGGCCATCGCCCCGATCTTGTTGGTCCTCTCCGCGCCGCTGATGGCAGTCCTCGCAGTAGTGGTGAAGATGGAGGATCGCGGTCCAGCGTTCTTCCGCCAGGAACGCGTCGGACGAGACGGTGTGCCTTTCACCATGCTGAAGCTCAGGACAATGGTCGTCGACGCTGAACAGCATCTCGAATCACTCCGTGAGGAGGCGAACGAACGTGGCGGTCCTCTCTTCAAGCTCGATCACGATCCGCGCTTCACTCGCGTTGGGCGCATCATGGATGTGACCAGCATCAACGAACTCCCCAGCTCTGGAACGTCCTCCGGGGCGATATGTCAATCGTCGGGCCTCGTCCCGCTTTACCCCGTGAACACGAACGCTTCGACGAGGCGCTCCGCGCCAGGACCGTCGTGCGTCCCGGAATTACTGGACTGTGGCAAATCGAGGCCAGGGACAATCCGAGCTTCGACGCCTACCGACGCTTCGATCTGCACTATGTCGAGAACTGGTCGGTATCTCTCGACTTCGCGATCCTGGCCGCCACTGCAGAAGCAGTGCTCGCACGAGCCGTCAAGACCGCTGTGAAGAATCGGTCCAAGGGTGGTTTGTACGGCCGCTACTAACCCGACTGTCGAAACTCAGTTCGCCGGCTGACCTGCGGGCGGGGATTCGCGATTGCCGGGACGCAGCAGCAGGAAAAGTAGAACCGCCACGCCGACCAGTCCGAACGGCACCATGGCATCGCCATCACCCGTGATCGTGGGCACGAGGGCAACAGCCGAGAGCAGGGCCGTCCAGGCCCACAGAAGCAGGACAGTGCGTCGGTGGCCGTGCCCCATGCGCATGAGCCGGTGATGTAGATGATCCTTGTCGGCGCTCGACAGACTCACCCGTCTCGCAGCGCGCCGAATCACAGCGAGCACAGCATCGAAAAGTGGCACGCCAAGAATGAGGAAGGGAATAACAATCGGGGCGAAGAAGAAGTACGTCTGGCCGCTGAACTGATCGACTACGCGACCACCAACGGTCATGGTGGCCGAGGCCATCAACAGGCCAAGGAGCAGAGCGCCGCTATCGCCCATAAAGATCTTCGCTGGATGGAAGTTGTGCGGCAAGAAGCCAATACACCCGCCGAACGTGATGATTGCCAGTAACGGTCCGAGGTTCGAGTCAGTGATAAGGCCGGCCGACTGCAGCTGCTGGCTGTAGATGTAGAAAGCGCCAGCGGCGATACCCACCGTGCCGGCCGCGAGCCCGTCGAGCCCGTCGATCAGGTTCACCGCGTTGGCAACCACGACGACCAACACCACAGTCACGAGCGTGGCCCAGTCTGGCGATAGCACGAACAGTCCGCCGAACGGCACCCGTACGTAGAACAGGCTGACACCGAGAACAGCGAGCAACGAACCAGAGAGCACTTGCCCTGCGACCTTCGCCGGCGCTGACAGTTCGCGAAGATCGTCCAAGGCGCCGACCGCAAACATCACGCTGGCGGCGACGACGACCGCCAACGCTTCAGACGAGCCAGCAAACACTTCTCGGAACGAGTCGAGTCGCGTCGCCACTGCGAGAGCGACGAGGACTCCTGCGTACATGGCCGCGCCGCCGCCCGTAGCAGTGGGGCGTTCGTGTACGCGGCGCGCATCGGGATCGACGACCGCGTTCAGGCGGGGCGCCAGCCGAATCATGACGAAGGTACCGAGGTAGGTGACCAGAGCCGAGACCCCCAACACCAAACCATGTTCGACTGATCTGGACACCCGCCATCCTCCTGAAGCGTCAGGTTATCCGGCCCAGTCTCACAGGTGGCTCCTAGTCAGGGTCCGGCGCGTCGCTCAACCTCTTGCGGACCAGGTGATGTTGTTCGGCAGGCTGTCGTCGAACAACAAGTCATCGAACAACAACTCGCCGACTTCTCCGTCGGCCGCCGATTCTCCATGGGCCTGCCACCACACCACAGGCACTCGGGCGCTCGGTTCGACCCGGATGTCGCTGACTTGTGCAGGAAGTTCGAAGCGGAACACCCGAGAAAGAGACTCCCCGCGCCGAATCGTGACCCATGAACCAATCACCCTTGTCGGACCATCACCGCCCACCACTGCAAGGTGGTCATCACCATCGACGCGTCCGTTGGTCGCCTGGCCAGGAACGTTGAGTGCCAGCACACCTAGATAGTCGCCATAGTCGAGCCCAAGTTCGGGTCGAGACCCCGCTATGTACGGCGGTTCACCGAGCGGCACATTGTTGGTGACCGTGACGGTGACCACCACTTCGGTTGCTGTCGGACTGGCCTCGACCTGCACGTCGGCGTTCAGTTCCAAGAAGACGTCGGACTTGGTAGCGCTGCGGTTGACGAGAGACAACATCATCGAGTTCGGACGGAGTTCGCCGCTGAGCTCAGCGGCTTGCCACGCACGCTGCTGTGTCGGGTCGACCGAGTACAGCATGATGTGCCGTCCACGGGCCGCTTCGGCCAGCTCCAGGAGAACGCTCAGCTGCTCGACTTCAGGGCTCGTGATGGTCGCCATCACTGCGGCAGCGATAGCAGCGAGGCGATCGCGACGGATGGTCTGGTTGGCCTCAAATTCGAGCCCCTCGACAACTTCCTCCTCACGGATGTCGTAGTACTGATCGTGCAGCAGCTCGAGCAACAGCGAATCGGCGGAAAAGTTCTCGCCATCGACGACGATGCCACCCGTTGCACGAATGACAGCGCTCAGCGCCACAGGATCGACGATCACCACCCCGTCTACTGGGTCGTTCCCGATGGCATCCCACATGTCGAGTGCTGTAGCCGCGGTGACGTCAAAGCGGGGGGTCAGGCCAAGGTTTGCCCAGACCGCCCCTGGTTCAAGCCAGCCCCATCGAGCAGCAAAATCTGCTTCGAGCTCAACAGCGGGGCTCGGCAGCTCGAGTGTGGCGACGGACCTCACCGGGCCGACCGATACATCACCGTTGTTGAGGTGGAGCGTGCCGATCGACAGCAGCTTGCCAGCGCCACTTTGCATCTGGGCGTTGTTGGCCGCAAACAGCAGATAGGTCCCAGGACCGTCAAGAAAGTCAGCAACTCCGCCCGTTGCGTCCGCAGAGCGGTCGAGTGCGTCAACGAGCTCGCTATGGCGCTCGACGAGCTCGGTTCGCGCGCTCGCCAGAGGCCCCAATAGTGCTTCGCTCGGGCCCAAATCGATATCGACCGCCCGGCCATGCAGGTTCCGCAAGATCGGCCCCAAGGTATGGAGCGCCTCACGTTCGTCGATCGAGCCTGCGTCCAAGTCTTCGAGCATTGGCCGACTTTGAGCAGTCAGAACCAAGGCAATATCGAGCACGTCTCGACCGGCAGCCGACAGCGCCGCCGCGGACTGTGTCTGTCGACCAACCCACGGGAGCCGACGAATCGGCCAATAGGCGACGCCTCCGAGGCGGCCCGCTGCGTCGTCGAAGTCAGATCTGGTCTGAGCAAAATCGCGGTCGAGTTTGCCCCGCAAGACTGCTTCAGGGTCGACATCTTCGACGAGCAGCTCGAGTCGGTCACGGCCCGCCTCAGCGGAGGACTTGGCTTGGAGGCCCGACCAAGCGACATAGCCCAACCAGACAACGAAAAGGACCAGCAGCGATGTGCCGATCCATCGTCTGATCGATTTCGGCTCAACCACGTCAGGCCTTTCGGTGTGGGCGTGTCTTTCCAAGGCACTGGGTAGTCAAGCGTATACAGACCCTCGGCGGACCAGCGCGCAGCGAAAAATCAAACATGGCGCCTCGACAATTTGCCGAGGCGCCACGCGAGCAAGCACTTCAGAAACCAATTCGGAGTGTTGCCAGAGATCAGGCGGTGACGGTTGCCACGGTCCTACGTCGGGTGGTCACGACCAGCACCATGCCGGCGCCAGCTGTGGCGGCACCAAGGAGGGCGAGGCCGCTGACATCGCCACCGGTCAGAGCGAGCGAACCACTGCCGGTGTCGGCTGGTGCGCTCACAATCTGGCTATCGGTGTCAGACGTACCGGCTCCGAGGCCGCCGTTGTCGCCGGCCCCTGCATCAGTGGCGCCTTGGTCGCTCTCGCCACCTTGCTCAAGTCCTAACTGAGCGCTGGCAACACCAGCAAGAGAGAGGAAGGCAATAAGTGCGCTACCGAGGAAGACGAGGGTGCGACGCCGACGCCGGGAAATTGTTGCGGTGTTCGTCAGTCCGTTTTCCATGTCGCTCACTGTAACTTTTCAGCCACTCAGAGTGTTATTAATTTGCGGAAAGTGAGTTTAAATCTTGCAATTAGCAGTACTACGGGCCGCGGGCAATAGCGACTGATGACCGAACCGTGACTGCCGAGGCGGCTCGCTCCCGGCCCGTCAGCGACGGATGAATCGACCTGCGGCGACGCTCTTGGACCGACTTGGCCATCGAGTCAAGCGTGATCCCCAGAGCCGGCGCAGCGAGCAGACCAATCGCTAGTGTGAGAGCCACCAGACGATTTCGAGCCTCATGGTTGGCCACTGGGGCACCGACATCAAGCGTGCGTAGCTCGAACCGAACCGACAAGGCCACGCCGAGATCATCTTGAGTGGCCGAGAGCCCTTCGTCCACCAGCCGGGTCAGAGCGTCCGCAGCGGCGCCAGCGACGGTGCTGTCCGCAGCCGACACCCGCAGATGCAGAATCGGCGAACCGAGATCGCTAGGCGCCAACTCATAGTCGGAGGACAGGCCAAGGCGTTCAATTTCCGTACGCCCGTCGGCACCGTTCACGCGAAGCGCCAGCGCCTCGGCCAGGACAGCGTTGGCCTCAAAGGACGATCCCGTCAGCGGATTCGACAGCTCCGAACTGATTTCGGCAGCGGGCGCCAGCACCAAAAACGAACTTGATGTGTCGTAACTCGGCGGTGAACTCATCCAAAAGCCACAGGCGGTCGAGGCAGTGACCACAGCCACTACTGCAAGGGCGACCCAATGACGAACGACAGACCGGATGAGATTGACGGGCGACACATGCCTCGTCTGTACGGGAGCAGATCGATCGCGTCGGCGACTCCGGGAAGGATTGTTCGAGCACCCCGTTACCAATGGCGGAGAGCCAGTCTTGCGAGGTCAGGCCTCGTACGGAGGGAAACCAGCGCACATGGCGGCGATCTCGGCTCGGACAGCCGCCACGACGGACTGGTCGTCCCTCGAGCGCAAGATCTGCGCGATGAATCCAGCAATCCGGACCATCTCGTCTGTACCCATACCCTGGGTCGTGACCGAAGCCGTTCCGATCCGAAGACCACTGGTGACAAACGGTGACCGTGTATCGCCTGGAATGCTGTTTCGGTTCAGCGTTACGCCACCACCGTCGAGCACCTCCTGGGCCAATTTGCCGGTGAGATCCTCGTCGAACGCACGGAGATCGATCAGCAGCAGATGATTGTCGGTGCCGCCAGAGATCAAACGGAAGCCCTCACCGGCCAACGCCTTCGCTAGCGCAGCGGCGTTCTCGACGATGCGGGCCGCGTACCCGGCGAAACCTGGATCAGCTGCCTCACGAAAGGCCACCGCCTTGGCCGCGATCACGTGATCGAGAGGGCCACCCTGCGATCCAGGGAACACTGCCGAGTCAATCTTCTTGGCCAGGTCGGCTGTGGAAAGAATGCAACCACCGCGCGGGCCGCGGAGCGTCTTGTGGGTCGTGAACGTGACCACATCGGCGAAAGGAACCGGATTGGCATGGACTCCACCAGCGATGAGTCCAGCAATGTGAGCAGCATCGAACATGAACAACGCACCGACCTCGTCGGCGACCTTGCGAAACGGCTCTGGGTCGATGCGGCGCGGGTAGGCAGTGGCCCCAGCAACAATAAGCTTGGGTCGGTGTTCGATGGCGAGCTCGCGCATCTGGTCCATGTCGATGCGCTCGTCACCGCCTGTCACCCCGTAGGAAACGAAGTTGTAGAACTTGCCGCTCATGTTGACCGGCGATCCGTGGGTGAGGTGTCCACCGTGATCGAGGCTCATCCCCATCACTGTGTCGCCGTGCTCGAGCAGGGCCAGATAGACGGCAGCGTTGGCGTTCGAGCCTGAGTGGGGCTGCACGTTGGCATGCTCGGCCCCGAACAAGGCTTTGGCCCGGTCAATAGCGAGCTGTTCGACACCATCGACGAACGTATTACCGCCGTAGTACCGCCGACCCGGATAACCCTCGCTGTACTTGTTCGTGTACACCGAACCGGTCGCGGTCATCACCGCTGGCGACGCGAAGTTCTCGGATGCGATCAGTTGCAAGGTCGTCATTTGACGATCGAACTCTGAGTCGAGCAGTGCATTGATCTCGGTGTCGGGGGAGACGTCCCAGGTCATGGTCAGTCAACTTTCTTCAGGAAATTGGTCGGGTAGGTGCTCGTGGCACTCGCCAGCCGGAATGGGGAAGCGGTAGAGCGGTCGGCCTGATTAGCAATCGAGATCGTTGATCTTGGCGACTCGCCCGGCGTGGCGTCCGCCCTCGAACTCGCCTGTCATGAAGGCATCGAGTGCATCTATCGCAGTCTGTTCTCCAACGAACCGTTCGCCGATACACATGACATTCGCGTCGTTATGTGCCCGACTCATTCGCGCTGAGGTCACATCATGGACCGTGGCGGCACGAATGCCGGCCACCTTGCCCGCTGCCATGGCGATGCCAATCCCGCTGCCGCACACGCAGACGCCGAGTGCTGCGCTACCGGCCGAAACAGCTCGACCCACGGCAGCACCGAAGTCGGGATAGTCGACTCGCTCAGCCGTGTGGGTTCCGACGTCGACAACCTCGTGGCCAATCCCTCGGAGGTGCTCGGCCATCAGATTCTTCAGCGCGAATCCTGCATGGTCGGAGCCGACGGCGACGACGGTCATGGCGATCCCTTCGAGGTGTAGAGGCCGACCATCCTCCCACGTGCACGAAGGCGAGAAAAGCCTCGATTTAGGTTGACAGATCGACGATTGTCCAGCCGGGCGGCATATGGGACTCGATGTCCGTCGCGACAATGGGGCCCTGGCGCAAAATTTCGACCCTGTCGTTGGCGATGCGAACAATCGTCGAAGGCAACGACCCAGTCGATTGGCCATCCACAATGTTCGTGCGTGGCAGTCCAAGTAACTCGCCAGCGTCCGCCGAATTGTCAGGGGTTGGCTCGCCATGCAGATTCGCGCTGGTGCCGGTCAGTGGTCCGACGTGGGCTGCCAACGACCGTAAAAGACTGTCGTCGGGACACCGCAAGCCGACGGTGGCGTGACCAGAGATCGGGTCGGGCGGTCCCAGGCGATCGACAACAACCGTGAGCGCGCCTGGCCAGAATCTGGCAAGCAACGGGTCGAGCAAATCTGGAAATACGCCCAGCGTGCGGGCTTGATCGATGTGCGCCACGAAAACTGGAAGCGGCGCGGTTCCCGGGCGCTGCTTAACATCGAGGACTGCCTGGACCGCTTCTGGATTGTTCGCGTCGGCGATGACTCCAGCGACTGTGTCAGTCGGGGTCACGAGTGTTTCGCCCCGGCGAAGACGCTCGACCAAAGAAGCGACCTCGATCTCAGGGGGAAACTCCGCCGACCAGGTCGCCAGGAGCGCACGGTCATGACCGGAGAGATCGCGCTCGATTGACGGCTTCGAATAGCCGGCGCGAACAGCGAGGTCGAGCGTGGCCGAACCTTGGGCCGTCCCTATCTCGAGGACAAGCGTTCCGCCGGGTCGCAGCCAGTCCCGAGCTTCGCTGATCAAGATCGAAACATCCCTCAGGCCGTCGTCATCGGCAAACAACGCCTCGGTCGGCTCCCAATCAGTCACAGAGGAATCGAGCACCTCAGATCGGCCGATATAGGGCGGATTCGAAATAATCAGGTCAAAGTCGCCTCGGCGACTGACCGGCAACGCATCAAACCAGCGTCCCTCCGAGGTGGTCACCCGGCTCCCGGCCATACCGATTCCGGCCAGGTTGGCTCTGAGTAGCTCGAGCGCTGGAGTCGATATATCCGTGGCCATGACCTCGGCCCTGGGAACCTCGACCGCCACCGAAAGGGCGATCGCGCCGCTACCCGTGCCAAGATCGGCGACCGTGAGACGCCGTGCCTTGAGCCGCTGTAACGCCA
>Ga0302127_10002576_pt1 | contig 10940 bp, 10 predicted proteins | sample CB4_SCM_MG_FD_204452 | JGI IMG/M metagenome (GOLD analysis project Ga0302127, IMG submission 204452) | Marine microbial communities from Western Arctic Ocean, Canada - CB4_SCM | ecosystem: Environmental > Aquatic > Marine > Oceanic | place: Canada: Western Arctic Ocean | collected 2017-09-24
CTCCCGGGTGTGAATGTTCACACCAGGGCCAGGGCGCCGACTTATACATTGGTCGGCACCCGACGCTATCTTTGCCCATGAAGCAGGCGTACAAGAGCACAAGTACATCTTATCCGCGCACAAGTGTGTGATGGCGTCCTCCGCAGAAGACCGTGCCTCTCACGCACAGAAGCAGAGACAGGTTGCACTCGCCGCCGGCACCCTGGCGACCCAGGCCTTCATCCACTACATCGAAAAGTGCATGGACGACCCTGAGATTGTAGACGATGCGACGTTGAGGGCATACGAGGCAACCAAGAGTCGCAAGTTTCCCACACCAGCCCAGTTCAAGAAGAAGATCTCCAAGCTCGTCGGTCGGTGTGAAATTGCTTTCAAGAGCAGTGTCTGTACAGACGAGCGTGTCACCAGACACAGCGGAATACTGATCGAGGCTGCTTCGTGTGCGGTGGTGGACAAGAGCGTGGAGCGGAGCGAGGACGCCACGACGTGCATGGACATGTTTGAAGACATCCTCCGGTCGGTGGACACGTCGCCTTCGATGCCAGCAGACGGATACGGCTTGAGGTGCAACGTGGAGAAGGAGGCCGACGAACTGTGCACTTTCTTTTCTGTGATGCACAGAGTCAGCACTGCTCTGGTGGGAATCACTGCAAAGCAGAGGTCTTTTGAGAAGTCCGAGACTCAAGATGGAGCGAGGAACGTGAACGATGCGCTCCAATATGTTCGCGAGATGCTGATGCCTGAATGCGAACAGATCAACAAGGGAACAAGGCAGAAGCTGTTGTGTCAGATGATTCTGAACCAGAGACGATCCGAAATCATCAACGAACGGCTGGGGGAGTTGAAGGCCAAGGTGGCGAAGCACGTTCAAGAGAGGGTAGACAGAGGAAAGGCTCTTCTTTCCGCGGACACGCTCGACTACGACTGCATGCTCAAGGTCCTAGAATTCGTGGACTACAGGTCGGCGTCGGCCTGCCTAGGGACCTGCAAGAGCATGCGAGACGAACATGAAATCCGCAAGCTCATGCCACACCTCTCGTTCCGCCACATACCCGGCGTCTTCCCACATAAAGTGGCGGCCGGCATCGACGGAGGCATCTGCAACTTTGTCGCAAAGAAGGCACTCGCGCACGTGTACGTGGATCTCGCGATTACAGGCTTGCGCAGGCACGACGAGGAGTCTGTGTGCCTTCAGTCCACCCGCGCGCAAACACTCAGAGACGACACTTTCTTTGGAAGGGACGAGAGGATGATGTTTGCAGAGGAGTACAAGAAGATGGCGGCTCGAAAGGCAGCGGAGGAAGTGGTGCACGCGTCGCGCTTCCGACGCAGGCTTTGCCACGAAAGCTTCTTCTCCACCCCGATCGAGTGCTCGTTCTCTTTGGTGTGGGCGGACACGCACGGGGATGTCAGTGGGTGCCGCGGAGGGCCACCGCTCACTCTTCCCAAGTGGATGAGGAAGGCGACGGCGCCCAGCTGCACGTACACCTCCCGAGACGGCTTTCCTCACCCAGCACACGCGGCATTCCACATCGAGGAGCTTTCCAACGACTACACAAATCGCAAGTTCCAGCTCAAGGTGACTGGCAAGGCCAGGACTTTGGCGAACGAGAACAACGACAAGGACTCTGTGTACATGCAGACCCTCGTCGCGTACTCCCAACCCTTTGAGATCGTGTCGCAGAAGCAGGTGTCGTTCAATGTTCGCAAGCGCGTGGACGAAGCGAAGCAGCGGGCTTCCAAGAAGCAGAACAAGGCATCTGCCTGACAATATAGGCAAGCGGCTTCGCTAACCGAGGCGGGAGGCTTCCGCCTCACAAGGTAGAACAAGACATGGAAACGTTTCACAATGCCACGTTGAAAATGATCGACACTCTCAAGAAGCTTGGGCAAACAGACTCTGGGGCGACGATCGAAGTTGAGGTCTACATCGGTGTTGTGATTTCTTTACTCATATTCTCGGCGGCATCTGTGTGCATAGCCAAGGCCAGGCGACCGCCTCCCAACACAGCCGATTCGCTGGACGAGGACCCGCATAGACAGAGCGCATCCAATGAAGATGCGAGCGAGGCGGACCTGGAGCCTGCAGAAACGGGTGCTTACAGGAGTGACTCTGATAGTGACTCTGATAGTGAGGACAATCTGCAAACGACTGCGAGGGAGGCACAGAAAAGAGCTCGTAAAACGCCTGGGGTATAGTAGTTAGTGTGTCCTTGCGCTAAGCCACCATAAGAGTGAGCATTGGTAGAACAGCGCAAATGTTAAACCGTCTTTTTGGTACCGGGATGAGCGACGACGCTACCATGCCCCCACCCCCGGCCGAGAATACCGACATGCTTGAGTTTCTTCCAAGTAAAGAAGAGCGCGATGCAACTCCCACTGATAGTGTGCCTGGGGGTAGACGGCGGCGCACGGCAGCGGCGCGCGGCCGATGGATATTCGTCGAGGCGGCGCACGGCCGATGGATATTCATTGCGAGAAAATAAACCCCAGGGTCGGGACGTTTGTTTTAGTACACGCAGCACTATGAAACCTCCTTAGTAGCGTCCTCCAAGTGAGGAACACTAGCAAGTATCAGGATCGATTTCTGCCCGACTTCGTCGGCGGCCTTTGCCTGGTCTGTGAGAGGTAGATCAAAGTCTGTGCTCACTCGGTCCGCGGACGTGGTCATCATGCCGTCGCGGCAGACGCGCATGACCGTGCACACCCCGTAGAGCGGGACCGCAACCCCCGCGGAAAGCCTCGCTGCTATCAAGAGGCTTGGCTTGCCATTGGAGCTGCCCCACTGGCCGCCTTTGCGCAGCGACACCGCCCAGGACTCGATCACAGACTCTCCCTTGACGCCCCGGAGTCGCAGAAGATCAGCGATGCAGCCCTGCGCGACTGCGAACGACGCCTGGCTGACATTGTCGGCGTCCCGGCCGCTCCTCCGGACCTTTTGCATCGCGCGCTCTGCTTCTTCGCCCGTGGTGTCGCGCGAACGCTTCTTCTTGGACGGCGCTTCGATGTGCGAGTAGGCAGAGTTGATGCTGAATACTAGATCTCCGCCCATGCTCCCAAGAAGTGTCTTTGGTCCCATGTTAAGTCCGGTAGCAATCTTCTGAAACGCGAACATGCTACTAAAAGGAGTGGGGTCCGACATGGTGTGCACCGACACCCGTTCCTTGATCACCGACTTTTTCACTTTCAGAGTTGCCGATGCTTGCTGCACCGCGTGGTGCGCATTGCAAAGACCCTCGGGAACGGTCGTCATTTCTGCGCTAAACTACAGATGCAACACACCCACTTACTGAAATAGCGAACGCTTCACAACAACTTACTAGACCGCGACGAAACCACTTCTAAGAACTTGGGCATTGTCAATAGATTGGATATTATGCCTTCCTCTCTCCTAACGGTGTTATAGATTCTGAACACTCCTGCCAGGGTCTTGGAGTAGTAGAGGGGGTCGTCCCGCCAGTACATTGCAGACCCCGGAAGCACCTTGCCTCTGCACATCGTTGCAGACTCTGCAATCATAGAGCTTGCATACAGGACTCCGAGATCGACGTTGAGGGCGGTAATCCTCAGGTTGCGTTGCTGCCGCAACTCCTCTGGCGAGACCGCGAGGTTTGTTCTGCTCCTGCTCTTGGAGTTGCGCAGAGCCCGAGCCGCCACCTCGTTCCTCCGCAGAGCGAGTCGAAACGCCTCCCCGACCCTGGCCCTCCCGCTCTTCTTTGCACCGTCGTCCGAGTCCAGTGCAAGGTTGTTATCGGGCATCATGCACTTCAGGTGAATCGAGTGCTGGTCCGCGCATGCCTGACAGCAGAACCGCTGGGTGTCTGGCTTGGTAGCGATTCCACCCCCTGTTGCGATCTGCCAGTATGCGCTGGAAGAGTGTTCATCCTCGTCGTCGCTTTGCTCGTCGGCTTCCTCCGATACAGGGGCGTGCGCCCAGGACTCTGAAGGCTCTCCCGAGTAGAAGCAACGGTTGCAGTTGCAGTTGCTGCACTGCACAAAGAGTGCTGCCTTCTTGAGGCGTCGCATGGTTTGGATCATCGATCGACACCGCGACACAAAAACTCTCACCGGCCCAGGGATGTTCGTGCTCAGGTCGTCCGGGTGATGTGTGCTGATCAGGTGCACCTTGCGCGGAAGGTCTACTGCCATCAGTTCCAGCTTCCCTATCGTCTGTAGCCTGTCCGCAACAATGTCTCGCATCTTCAACTTCTTGACATCCTCGTCGGGGAGGTTGATGGAAGTGGGTCCCATGAAGAGAGTGAGCCCGGAAGGGAGTCCGTCCAGAAAGAAGTGAGTCGAGCAGAGACCAAGCCGCACACGCTCGTAATAGAGCACCGGCTCGAATGCGTCGTGAAGGTGCGCTTCTGAATGCAGAGTCCTGCATGTTATGGGAAGCACGTGGATGATGTTGACAAAGCAGCGCCTGAGCAAGACTCTCGCATTTCCGCCTTCTGTTTCACCCGCCTTGATGAACTCGCATATTTCCTGCAGTGCGTACTGCACAACCCTTTGGAGGGGCTCCTCTGACGACATTGCTTTTTGAGTCTGTTGAATGATTGGATATGTGGTGTGGAGGAAGTTAGCGGTACATCCACCGTGCAAACCCGCATTTTCGTCCCGCTAGACGGCGCCCGAGAGGTCGGCGCCCACAACCCAATAAGACCATTGCCCACATTGTGCTCGGTCACACCAACTTCAAGTACTTAGTAGACCGAGAGCACGATGATTACGACCTCTCCGCCGCTGCCAAGCCCCACTGGCCGGGCGCCGACTGAATCGCCCTTCCTACCGAGCGACCCTACGAAACCGCCCAACCTGCAACAGCTTGACATTTGCGCGGCGGCGGTGGCGGAAGCGCAGCAGCAGATGAAAGTGGACACAATCGAGCTCCCCTTCGCTCGGCAGCGGGATTCGTCTCGGATGCGTGCAAGGGTTCCGATTACACAGAACTGTGTGTCGCCCAACTTTGTCATGATCTGGAACGGCTTCTGTAGCGCCCGTCGCGTCGTGTATCCGCGCACCATGGATGAGGCGGAGCAGATGGTCGTATCGGAGACGATGGAGCTGGAAGCGTACGCCAAGCAGGCCAAGCCCTGTGACGACAGCCTTCCTCCGAGGAGTCTGTGCATCTCTCTCGCCGTTCCTCGTTACACTATTAGTGGAAATTCAGCCCTGAGACTCGTAGATGGAATGGCAGCCTTCTCCGACATGAAGACTCGAGAAGGGGCTCCCATCGCCACCAAGATCAGGTTTTCCATCTACGGCGGCATGTTGGCTTCTCCAATAGAAAAGGTGCTGCGATCCTCTGCCTTCGGCAACACACAAGTAGAGGGAATCAGTGTCGTCGTGAGGTGGACGGAGTTGGACGACGCAGGAAACCCGCGCGTCAGGACCGAGTGCGAGACAGTGCGCGAGCCTGTGGGCTCCGACCCGGCCCAGTCGGCACTACTGATACAGGACACGGTGGTGTATCTTTCAACTGCTTATGGAGCAGAGCTTCCTGCTTGCGTGTTTACGCCGGCTCCAACGACGACTCCAAGACAGTTTGAGACCCAGTTTGCAAAGTGTTCCGACGAGTTCTGTGACATGACCAACCACAGGGACGAGTTTGCGCTTTCCGACGAAATGAGGAAAGTGGGGTGTTCTCGCCTGTCCGTCGTGCCAGGACTCGTGCTTCGTCTAAGCGCAAAGGCTCTTGGCCTTGCCGGCGTAACATCCAGCAATGCGATGCACGCACTGCTGCTTTGCGCGGATGAGCAACAGGAGACGGCACACGACTACGCAATCACAAACCGAGAGGGCCTACCACCTCTTGCGGAGGAGCGGTCTTCAAAGCTGTTGCTCCACACTGTTGCCGTCCAGGTGGAGCAGCTCAACCTGGGGGGGATGGTTTCCCTGTTCGCACACGGGGGAAAACCAGGCGAACCCATTCAGTCGCCAGGAAGCTGGGTGTGGCGCTACTCCTCTGCTATTGTACCTATTGAAAAGGTGATGGCCAACTTCTTCGTGTTCAGCTGCAGCGTGGAAAGCGCCATGCCCAAGCGCTGTTCCATGCGCAAGTTCATGCAGTCGCACCTCCAGAGAAGCATGTCCATGTTCAACGCCACGTTCGACCAGGCGGATATCAGCAACATGCTGAAGAGCTACTCCGTCAAGAGGAAGTCGACAGATGTCCCCACGGAGCAGGCTTGCGAGGAGGACAGGCTTGCCATGGTCGCAATGGGCATAAACATCAATTCGAAACGGCTGTGCCTGGGACAGGCCATCTCCCACCTGATGAGCCATGGTTCGTCCAAATCTTCCCTCGTCGACATGCTGATCATGACATCCACGCGCGTTGGACTCTCCGCGTCGCTGGATTTCACCTTCTCGTCGTGCATTGCTTCCATTGAAAAGGAGCAGAACGGGGTAGCGGAACACAAGGTAGAGCTGGAGCGCCTCAAGCGCGTGGCCGATGCCGCGCTGGTGATGGCACTTTCGAGGAAGCAATGTCCGATGCCAATGATGAGCACTCCGGCCGACAAGGTGCGAGTACTGATGAAATCATTTTGCCTTCAGTCCGGAAGAACAACATGTTCAATCAAGGACACCACTGACCTGGACGCGTCCGTGGCGCGCAGTATGTCTTCAGCCATCTACGAGGCGTACGAGGGCCGCATGTGCAAGAGCGCTCCTCACGCAGACCAAGTAGAGAGCTTGTTCTGTGCCAAGGCTGACATATTGACGGCGACGTGCAAGGCCTTGAAAGTCTGCATGATACCGCCTGGGGTAGAGAAGGACGCGTTCGTCATCTTGCACGGAAACGGCGGTGCTGCCACTGTGAGAGTGTTTCGGGTGGGTGGCTACGGGGATCCTGAGGCATGCGGGATTGGACCTGCGTTTGAGTCGAAGTTGCCGGTGGTCGTGATCATCAAGATCAAACCAGAGAACGCGTGCCTAGTCACTCCGCTCGTCCTTAAGCCGGTGTAGATGAACTATTCGCTAAGTGTTGTGTTTAGTGTGCGTGGGATTATATAACACCTGGGTGTAATGGACGTCTTTACGGACAAACGCTTTTCTCGGATTGTCACGCTCGCCGGGACGACCGCAGTAGTTTGTGTATTCCTGGGAGAGGTGAGGGAACGTGTGAGCGGTTTTCGACAACATGTATTGTACCTCCACGCGGTTCTGAGATGCGGTGTAGGGTCGAGCATGGCTCTTCTCGGCATCCTAACCATTGCCGAAGTGTCGGCCTGTGTTGTTCTGGTGGTACCAACGCTCCATGGGCGCCTCGGCACCGAGGTCCCTTCCATCGGCCTGTGGGTTTCCATGTGGGTGGAGATGCTATTGTACCACGGGTTCGGAGACTGGGAGATCACCATGAAATTCTTGTTCCTCACTGCCAGTCTCGCTGGCATCGCGCTACTACGCAGCGATACCAGAGCTCGCGGCCAGGCGCTTGGCATTCCGGTGCAAGGCATCGCCCTCTTGGTGGAAGCCAGGATACGCAAGTTCTGCACCGCGACCCATGCGGCGGTAATATGCCCCCCCGTTTGCGGAGTGTTGATGTTTCGCGCAATGATCTTCTACCGCTACTGGTCGTTATCGGGGACAAACTACGAGATCGCGCGCAACAGCTTTACATTGACGCTGTCCGTGTGTTCCTTAGTCCTGCACCTTGCAGGACAGGACCGATCTCCAACATACCGGATATGGGAAAGGACAGTGTCACAATCTCAAAAGTGCTTTACAAAGATAGCTACACGCGCGCAGCATTCGGAAGGCGTCAATAAGCGCCTCTGAGTGCCGTGGTCAGAAGACCGGCTGAGGCATGACACCACTACCCACAGCGTTGGTGAAGAGTGCCCACAGCTTGTAGAAGGGGAGAGGAGAGACGGAAACGTTGACCTGGAGTCTCTGTCGTGATTTCCCAGCTGCGTTGCCGTCCATCACCGTTCCGATTTGCCACGCAAACACAGTGAACTTGACCTCGTTCCACGTTAGACCACCGTCTACTGGGTATCCCTTGTCTGGGTCTGAAGTATTGTTCCCAACGCGCACCAGCTCATCGATTATCCGTGCGCTTGTAGGCTTCAGCTGAAAGCCGTAGTTGAGAAAGTTTCCAGCATCGTCGTTGGAAGAGTAGCACACGACAATCAAGTAGAGCGCGTCTCTAATGCGTGGTTCGGGGTCGAACATCTGCACATCGTCGGGCACATTCTGTGCGATATTACAGTTGCGCGTGTAAGCAGGGCCCTGTATGGCCACATTCAGCACAACTCCAGAGTCTCCTTCTCCCGCGTGAACTTGAGAAGCATTATGCTCGTCGTCTCTGGAAATGAGAATTCCATCCGGTGTCCACTCCTTGAAAAAAGAAAGGGCAAAGAGGTCGTACTGGGGAACTAGAAGTGCAGCTGGGTCGTTGGACTCAGCCGTTGCTATCGCATCCTCTAGAACTGGGATGAGAAATGGAATGTAGGAGTTATGGAGCTTAAAGTCTTCGCTTTCCAGCCGACCACAGGACGCCAGGTACTGCGCCTCTCGGCTGTCCTCCTCGGCCGCCTTCTTCACCCCGTCCAAAAACATGCGCCGACTGGACAATAATGCATCTTTCATTCCCACCCCAAGCCTCGTTCTCCCAATGACTCCAAAGTCGCGCCTAAGGACGGAGTTGATCTGCCGCCACGTAGAACACTTTGTCGCCCTGTTGCTGTCATGAGCAAGGCATTGTGGTGTCTTGTGCAACATCACGATGTCACCAGGTCGGATGTTAGATGGATCGGCCGATGAGTTGTTGAACTCGGTGAATACCACGCGTGCGTACGCCACCGTCTCATTGGTACGCTTCCCTGGTCGCTGCGAGCTCACAGGTATCCGACCACTGACCCCTGGAACAGGGTCACCTGGCTTTGTGGCCAGGCGCGGGTTGGGGTTGGACGCGGACACAAACGGGGGAGGCCTTTTGTTTCCCGTAATGTAATCTCTCAATCCCTCGTATCGGCCATTGTCGGCCTCGACAGAAGCCAACATCACCCTTTTTCTATCTACATGGTATTACATAATCACTTATCGGAGCTAGCGGGGTCCAATATGCTAGACATTCTCCTGCCACCACGTGACCGCCGGACACGTGACTCTGAGTTGGCCAGTTGTCCTCAAAGAGGAAAAGGACACGCCGTAATTCGAGGCAACCTCTGATGTAGAGGAGAACGACAAGCTTGTAAATTTACACTGTAAACAATCTACCCACTCACTACCACGTTCGGGGCGGCGTGTCGGTATGTCGAGTCTGCACATAGCGTCTTCGATTCGACTCGCACCCCGTTTTGCTCTCCATTTCCATAGTGCAGATAAAGAATGCAATGTCCCCGGCCTTGGGAATCCTGGCCGTGTATGTAAGTTCCATCCGAAGTAACACAGTGTGAATTTGCTTCTTCTCCATGCGTCCAAACGACAGCCCTGCATGGCGACGCGCTGTTTTCGTCGTGTCCAAAAGCGGTGCAGCGCTCAAGACATTCAACGAATGTGTAGTAAGGAGAATTGGTAGAGAACCACTGACTGTAGGATTCTGAGGGCTCGCCATTACCACCGTAGAAGAAACCGTCAATGTACTGCGTGTAGCTTTCTGTGATGGGCGGCGACGGTGGCGGCGGCGGCAGTGGAGGACTAGGAGGCGGCGACGGTGGCGGCGGCGACGGCGGCGGCGGCGGCGACGGCGGCGGCGGCCGATGACGGCACGCCGATTGAAAGCCCTCGTCTTTACATATTAGACCAAGGCTGTGATCACATAACCACTGCTCCGCGCAGCAGTAGCCTTCTGGCAAGTCAGGAACCATGCAGGATGCAAGGCCAGAAAAGTGTCCGTCGCCGCGACTAGAATAACATTCGGCTTCGTGTGGACCGTCTAAGTATCCGTCCTGCGCGCGCAGCCAGCGAGAGGTGGGTGAGTCTGGCGAGTGAGCTAGTGGGCGATGGTGTAATGTGCATGGTTGTGCTCACCCCATTCATATCTCTGCACCAATAATGTTTGTTAAATAACGAGCCGTCGGTGGTGTACGCGCCTGTGTGGGCGTATGGGACACAGTACCTCTGGTTACCGTCGCCGCAGCCGACGCTATACTGATTGTTGACGTGACAAACAGTGTCGACGTCGAGTGCATCCCAGCTGTCAAAATGAGCTTGGTTCACTCCACTCAGGTACGAGCAAACTGGCGGCGGCGGCGACGGGCTCGGCGGCGGGCTCGGCGGCGGGCTCGGCGGCGGGCTCGGCGGAGGTCTTACTACCACGTGAGGCGGTGGGTACAACATTCGCTCCCCACAATCCGTACAGTCTGTCCCTTGGTTGCATTGTGAAGATTGGGAACCTTCCAGGCCGTCATCGCATGCTCCGTTTTGGTGCAGGACTCTTAATCCCGTTGAAGTCACAGCCCGGCAGTCGTCCTCACAGACGAGCAGGCCCGGGGGCGACGGAGGGGTGGGAGATGGTGGAGGCGGAGGAGATGGTGGCGACGGGGATGGCGGTGGTGGCGGCGCAGGCGGCAGTGGAGGACTAGGAGGCGGCGGCGGCGGCGGTGGCGGCGATGGCGCACTATTCACGTACATGTCGAAGGTCTTATACCAACCACTCGCGTCGTCGAGAGCGTTGTGGCAACAGCCCGACACAGACACCGGGTGAGTGCCTGTGCCCCAGATTGACAGGAAGTCGCGGTCGTCGCCCTGAACGTTGTGCTTCGGCCATTCGTGAGCCGAGCCGCCCATGATCCCATAATAGTGGGCCGGCGTGACCCACGTGACGCCGTCATTCGACCAGTCGTGCTTGTCCGCGCTCGAGAGCATCTCGCACAGCGTGTGGTTCGCCGTCGGGCGGAAGTAGTCGACGACCGAGCCCATCGTGAGCATGATCGCCGGGTTCGTCTTGCCCGAGAGAGTCTGCGCCGCCGAGCAGCTCGTCCACCACACGG
>Ga0302127_10002581_pt1 | contig 10933 bp, 9 predicted proteins | sample CB4_SCM_MG_FD_204452 | JGI IMG/M metagenome (GOLD analysis project Ga0302127, IMG submission 204452) | Marine microbial communities from Western Arctic Ocean, Canada - CB4_SCM | ecosystem: Environmental > Aquatic > Marine > Oceanic | place: Canada: Western Arctic Ocean | collected 2017-09-24
CGCCCCAAGAACAAGGTGCTTCGCTGGCCCAACTCGATGAAGCCGGCGAAAGAGAAGAAGGCCGAGGGGCAGAAGGCCGAGGGGCAGAAGGCCGAGGGGCAGAAGGCCGAGGGGCAGAAGGCCGAGGGGCAGAAGGCCGAGGCGAAGAAGGCCGAGGCGAAGAAGGCCGATAAGCCCAGTACGAGCCAGATTGTTGAGGACATTACGGCTACCGATGACGAGGAGCAAGAGGCCGGCATGAGCAAGGAGGAGCTCTTTGGACACGACGATGATGGCTTCGAGGACGAAGATGACGAGGAGTCAAGCAACTCCGCCCCCATCCCATCCAAGCAGCGGTGCCGCATCTCCAAGCGAAAGACGGGGGCCGACCTCAACCCGTTTGTCAAGCGCCAGGCGGCGGCAGAGGCACGGGCCAAGGTGTGTGCGATCCAGGAGACAGAGGGTCTCGGATCGGACATCGACGATTAGACATGGGAACAGAAGCTTGAATGCAATGTACAGCACACGGCGCTAAGCAGCGCGTACACGTTAACGCGTCCTTCACAATCGAGCAGGTGCCACAGAGAGGGCGACGGGTGCCCTCTCCATCGCCAACGCACGACCCGAAGAGGGGCGTGTGCAGAGCATGAGGCAGATGACGCTTGCGCAAATGTTTGGACACGAAGAAGAGCATGTGGCAGAGCATGTGGCAGAGCACGGCAGCGAACTAGAGGTTTTTGATCTTTACTGCGGGGCTGGTGGGTTTTCCACAGGAGCAAGAGATGCTGGATGTCGTGTAGTGTTTGCGTGCGACTCCAGTGAGGAAGCAATAGAAACGCATCGCCAAAACCACCCTCAAACTAATCATTGGTGCACTAAGCTGCCACGAAACGACATTCCCTTCCCGAGCGACGGACGTGCTTTCCACGTTCATGGCTCTCCGCCATGTCAGCAGTTTTCTCAGATGAACCAGAATGGGAGGTCCGAGGCTGGTCTTGTGAGCGCCAAGGATCAGCTCGAGTGGTACATTGACACTGCCATCGCTTCGGGAGCAACTAGCTGGAGCATGGAAAACGTCTCGCAGTCGTATGTGATCTCTATAGTGAAACGCAAGAGGTTGCAGCACAACCGGGTGTTCTCGTATGCTGTAATCAACTTTGAAAAACTCGGTGTACCTCAATCTAGAATCCGCCTGATCGCCGGAAGCCACGAATTGATCGCAAAGCTTCTCAGAGCCACCGAAGAACAGCCCAGGCGCAGCATCAGAAGTGTCATAGCTTCTCCCCGAGGAACCCACATCAGAGGCAGCGCAACTGGGGTGGAAAAACGCAAGAAGGCTAGAGCACTACCCGGTGAAGCCCAGTACACATACAGTCGCGCTTCTTGGACAGACATGTGTCGTACACTCGACATGCCTGCACCAACCGTGGTAGGGAGACATGCTCTGACATGGATTACAGGCGACGGAGAAAAGTGCAACCGATCGGTTCTATACCCACGGGAACTAGCAGCTCTTCAAACATTCCCCGTTGGGTACAAGTTCCCGCAAAACAAGTTCTTTGCGTATCTACAGATTGGAAATGCACTGCCTCCACTCGTGGCGCAGATCATGCTTACCAATCGTTGGTCTCATGAACCAGACACTCCCTCTAGACTGTGGTGTCCTTGTGTTACACTGGATGATTAACGTGTCAGCCTCGGCCACAACTGCAGCGTGTAAGACTGCAGGAGTGGGTGCCCAGAAAGCAGTGCCCAGAAAGCAGTGCCCAGAAAGCAGTGCCCAGAAAGCAGTGCCCATACGTTCCCGCGGCACCCGCGGGGCTGTGTAGTGTTCGGGTCACCAGCATATCTGTAATAACTTGAGTTCTCAAAACACATGTCAAAGGGTGCTGGGATGAACCCTGCACCTTATGCCCCGGAACCCCATACGGAGGAGGGGGGGGTCCCAATGGGCAAAACAAACATAAGACGCGACGAGGCTGCTCCCTACTCTGGCGCAAAAGAGGTCTCACACTCCGTGGAAGCGCACACAATTGTGTCTGCGCTGCTCTTGGTAACAGCGATTTCGTGCGACTGTCTTACTACCCTGGACGTTCCCGTAGGAGGCTCAGACGCTCCATCCTCGCTGAGGATCAGTTCCCTGGTCCTGGTGGCAACAGCGGCTGCTCCAGCCATCAAAGGCAAGAAGCGCCAGATCAACATCATAGATCAAAGGGTGGTGCTGTCGCTCCTCCTCGCCGTGCTTTCATTCCTTGGCAGGCACCACGCATCCGAGACCACGCGCACGGGCGACTGTGTGTACACGGTGTTTGTGTTGCTGCTGACTGTCCAGATTTACAACGCCGGAGGAGTCGAGAGCCGGTCTGTTAGACCGGATGACATACTCAACGCTCCACACCGGAGACAGTCAGTTTCGGGGCTGTGCTTCGCGAACATGTTGTACTGTGGGCTAAGAGGCCTGAGGATGGCCGTCGTTGCCGCCGAGGAAACACTCAACTTCAAGGTGGTGTACACAGTGGCGGAACAAGAATACGTTGCGAGTGGATACGCACAGGCTAGTACGAGCTCAGTCGTGCCGCTCGGATTTGGACACGGAGTCTTGATCTGCACGGCGCTTGCGATTGGACTCCACACTGAAGCCTTCGTCACCGGGTCTTCCGCTGTGGCATTCGAGACTGGAAGCGCGGGTGTCGCAGCCGCGATTGCGGCGATGTGGGCACTGATAGGATACGCGGACAACCTAGATTTTCTCCCGGTCCTGTACGGACCGAGTGCTTGCTCGGGTACCAAGGACCTTTGCGTTGAGGCGTACAGGGCTCGACGCTTTGCAATCACAAACGGCTCAACGTCAAGCCTATGGATCGGCTCCCTTGCGGCCATGGTCTTCGGCTTTGCGGTGGAGAAACGATTGTACAACGTGGCACCGTCTCGCGCCGAGAGGCTCTGGGAGAAGCAGGGTGTGTGGGTCGGGCTGGTTTTCCTTGTAGCAGCGATTGGTGGAATCTGGGGAAGCTCCTCGAGCGAGGGAGAAATGTGGCACACCGACGCTGTGGCGATGGCGGCAGTCATAGGAGTCTTCCTGTCGTCCTTCGTGGACACGCTCCTCGGGTCTGCCATCTACATTGTCGCGATGGGCTATGAAGAATTGCGGCTATGGGAGATCTACGGCACCGACCGCGTCTTTGTGCACCTAACACATTGTTCCCTTGTGATTTCGCTCGTTCTCATGACGATCCACTTTGGAATAGGGCTGCTCAAGCTCTTGATAGAGCGTGGGTACACACTGAACCAATCGTCCATTCTGAACAGCACACTGGCAGTGGTCACTACGCTGGGAACATCGCTTTCCTTCGCCCTTTACGTTGCGTCTGCTCTCTTGCTCGCCGGCTCCAACGGCTCCTTGCCCGAGGACAAGGACTCCATGAGAGATGGGTCGGGATCACGAACCATGATTGCCTACGTCTTGTGCCACTTCGTCCCGTTCTTTGCATGGATGCCGTTGTATGTCTGTCGCTGCGAGGTCCAGCTGTTGGACTCCTACCTTAGAGTGTGCGCGTGGCTGCTCGCTGCTCCTCTTGACGTTCTGGTGTACGCTGTCGTGCTTGGGTTCCTGGGAAACAACGCCCCTTCTTTGGCGATCGTGGATGTTGTTCCCTCCTTTGTGGTGGGAGCTTCCGGGATTGCGGCGTGGGCGGCGGCGGCCTTCATGTAGTCGGCGCCCTACACCGACACCCACAGTTGTCACAGTTGTCACAGTTGTCACAGTTGTCACAGTTGTCACAGTCAGACCTCGCTAAGCCGTGTCCAGTGTCGACCCCTCCAGAGGTATAAGAGCGGCTCATCTGTAGCACCATGGCTAAAAGCAAGAGCGGAAAGCCGGTGAAGAGCAAGTCGCACAGGGCTGGTCTTAGCCTTCCGGCGGCGCGCGTGAACCGCGCCATGAAGAAGTCGTCGGGCTTGCCTAGGATCGGCGGAAGCGCCCCCATCTACCTGACCGCCGTCTTGGAGTACGTTGTTGCGGAGGTGATGGAGATAGCCGGCAACCACACGCTTGCCGCAAAGCCGGGGCGCAAGCGCATCACGCCCGAGGACATTGTTCTTGCAGTGAGGGGAGACGACGAGCTCGGCAAGCTCTTCAAGAACGTGTCGGTGTTTGCGGGCGACAAGATCAAGATGGGGGGTGCACTCAAGCCAGCCGAGCCCAAGGCAAAGTCACAAAAGGCCTCTGAGGACAAGTAGGGGTCCAGTACACTGTAGATCGCTATAGTCGACGCCCTGTCCGTGTGCGTATCAAAGACCATAAAAGAGTACGACACATTTGTGATCGTCACAATAAGAGTAAAAACATGTCCAGCGGACAGCCCAGTCCGCGGTGGGTGTGGCAAAAGCCGGGCACCGACGAGCTATACGACACACTCGACGACTTTCCGGATGCATGTATGTGCTCCGTGGAGGAACTAGACAAGCAGCTCTTGCAGCCACTTTGCAGCTCAGGATGCGTGGGGGTGGTCATAAGCGGCCAGGCAGCCCTTACAGACCCATCCGATGGATACTGGGGAAGGGTCTTTCGTATGGAAACTGGGGAGTACATCCAAGTTCGGGTGTGCCCCCGAGGCGTGGCCGGGGTCCCCCCGAAGGACGCGGAATCGCGCATGATTGGTATCAGGCGAACCGCACCAGGACTCGTGCCGGTCGTGTCGTTCGCGGTGGCGTTCCTACCCCAGACCACGATTGCCACAGATGGCCGGGCACTGCCACTATCGAGTGCGAGGACCATTGGATGCCGTGGAATACAGCTTCTTCTTCCATCTCTGTTCAACATGCACGACCCCCATCGCGACAAGAGCAAGGCACACGCCGACATCGACCTGGACGGATTCCACTCTGTAAGACCGTCCACGCTGACCGTCACCAATGCTGTTTCCCGAGGACGCAAACACGGAGAGGTAACGATCTCGGTCTGCCCGGGAGATTCGTATGTCGTTCTCGCGGGACACATGGCCGGCGTAAACATCCCCGATCCGCTCACCCGTCCTTCCATGGGAGTCACCGACTCTGCCCACCAGCGCAGAATGCATGCCAAGATCAAGAAGCTGACTCAGGGTCTGGGTGAGACAAAGGCTGGAATAATGTTGTCGTCGTCTCTCACGATCATGGAGCTTCTTGGAGCAGAAGGAGTCATAGGGATGATGTGCAACGCATTCTTAGACGGAGTGCTTCCTGACATGATGCACTCCCCAATCGGAACGCCGCTCATCATAGTCATGGCTGTCCAGATAGCATGCTTCCCGGAGCGCTACAAACTGCCGTCGTCTACGGATTCAGACCGCTACGCGTGCAAGGAGGTGCGAGCGCTCTTTGAGACCAGGTGGAACAAGGTTATGACCAACGGCTTCCGCGCGATCGACTGTGCCATATCCTCCGGATACGACAATGCGAAAGCTCGAGTCAAGCAGGAGAAGACCATGGACGGAATGGGTGGATACCTCGAGGATACCATGGCTTTCTGGCAGCGCGTAGGGCAGAGGGTTGCGTGTAAGCTCATGAGCGAGCCGTCGGAGGAAGGCTGTCCTTCCGATGTCGACTACCTCCAGACCAGGTTTGGACGCGCCGAACTGGTAGACGATCCGGTGTCTGCTGCCAAGTATGCGTTTCTGGCCAAACGGGAACTTGCACAGCCTCCTGCGGAAGTGCCCATCAATCGACTGTACCTTGCTCCCAAGGCCGACCTGAGGAGTACCCTCTTTCGCGCCCACGACTCGGTTGAGACGTGGCTGCGCTCCGGAAAGTACGGGCACATCACACTCAGCAAGCCCAACGTAAACGTCGCTTCCAAGGTAAAGTGTGACAAGTGCAACAAGGGGGTCGCATGTGAATGCATACCAACAGAGGAATCAAGCAGCAGCAGTGACGACGAAGACGATCTTCTCGACAACAAGCTAAACCAGGAGGCGATGGAGAGCGGTGCCAGTGCTATCTCAGCCGCAATGATCCACGGCGCTTTCGTCGTTCATCAGTTTGGGATCAAGACGTACCTCGTTGGAGACGGGTGCAATAACAAGTGCGCGGACTGCGACAAGAGCGTCGGTGTTCTCCAGGGTGTGCTTCTGTGCTCCCGCGCGGGGGAGTGTGCTTTGTGCAACCGCCGGCGCTGCTACGCGTGCGCCACGGAGGCACTTAAAAGGATGAATCCCTCGGAGCACTGCGCTCGCTGTGCTCCCGGTGCCTATGGGCCCCGAAAGCAGATTGTTCGACCCTTGGTCGAACGGAATCAAAAGAAGCGCAAGTGAGAGAGCTGACATGCTTCTTCAGCAACAGTATGCTGTCCTCCAGCCCGATGGCACGTGCGGGTTGCCGCTGGACAAAGAGGAGGCGGCAGAGCTTCTCCAGATTGTTTTGAAAAACGAGGCGGGCGTGGAGCCCTCGTCGCCCCGGGAGGGGGAAGCGGTGCCGTACAAGCGGTCTAAAAAGATGCTACACTTCTGACACTCTTAGTTAGTCCACGTGGTCCTTGCGATGACTGATTATGTGACGGAGTGTGCGCATCAGTCTCGGGAGTCCCACACATGTGAGTGCCAAAAACAACAGAAGTCGCGCAGGAAGATGGTCCCCTGGTATATTTCGGCTCATGGAGTAGGCGGATGGTGCGACAAACAGGTCCGAGATCAGCACCGCGAGAGCGCAACTCTGTAAGATCCATGATATTCCGGCGAAAAGAAGGACACCAGCGTATCCCTGTCTGTCCCGGCACGTTTCACTCTCCCACAGCACTCCACAACAGGAGGCTGAGAAGGCGCACCTGCTCACGACAATGGTGGACAACAGAAGCGCAACAAGAAGCCTTGCCGTGGGATCAAAGCGACCGACCGAAACTACCAGAGTAGGCGACTCGGAGAAGGACATCATCACGGCGGCAGAGGAATCCATGATGGCTGTGGCTCCTCCAAGTTTGCTGACAGGCGTCTCGTCGCTCCCGCGCTCAAGCCCAATGTACCTCATGCCCCAATGTATCGCTGAAAGGAAGCACACGGCCACTTCAGTGTAACAGACTCTAGACTGGCCGTCGTCCAAGAGTGCGTAATTCATTCGGTAGACTGTGATGGAAAGCCTCGCCACAAACGCCAGCAACCCGATGGACGCGTCTTCAAACACAGAGAATGACTCTCCATCCGAAGCCTGCCCACACTTAGTTGCAGTGTCGATGCAATGCTTGAACAGCCAGGAAGAACTTGCAGTGAAGCGTTTAGATCTCACGTACACAACAGCCGCCGCCAACGTGATCAACGTTAGTTTTGCAAGACTCAGAAGGAAGGCGGTGTTCGAGTTTGACAACTTAGGCAGCCACTCCAGTGTCTTTACACTCTCTGTCCAGATGCCAATCCTCCCCGAAGAATCAATGTTGATGTACATCGACGTGCGTGCAACGCGTCGGAAGGGCACATTTGGAAATGAACTGCAGGCGGAGTATGGTATGCAGTCCAGCTTGTAAAGCGTCAGGGATCTTGCAAGGAACGAGATGCTCTCTGCGCACGTAGTTCCTATCTCCGAGATGGCTCTTCTATCATCCACGGACTCTGGTTTGCTGTTGTACAGCTCATTGTCCACAATACTCAGCCAGGACGCCTCTCTTGCTGCCCCCACTGGAAACAGAGTGACCACCGAAGACGAGTTGGCGTTTAGACACAAGTCGGTGTACTCTGAACTGGCTGCAGGGGCTGTCCTGGTGTCATCACTCGCCAGAAGAGCGTCTGTTTCTGCAACCAAGTATCCCTGGGAGTTGACACTCGCCTCCACCATTCCAAATGATGCCTGAGTGCTGGGTGCTTCAGAATAGCATAGATGGGTTGCGGTGAGCCAGTACGCATACCCCCGACGGAGGAACATCTCGCCCTTTACGTCTGTTAGGTAGTAGGCGGTCGTGTACATGGACGCTTCCACAGCGTTGTGTCGGTATCCGAATCGCGCAACATATGTGCCAAAGCGGCCATTGGGTCCCTCTGAAATCATCACATTGTCCTGGCACTCTCCTTGCAGGTTGCAGCTTACCGTGCGGCTCTCCGCGGTTCCTTGGGAGAAAAGTCGAATCCCCGGAGTGGTTGAATTTTCTTCTAGAACTTTGTCAAGACGTAGAAGAAGTGAAACGTGTGTTGCTGGAGTGCCAACGGAAATGTCCACTGTCGTATAGTCCGCATGCCTGGTAACCCGAAGGCATTGCGAAGAAGGGGGGATGCCCTTTCCTCCAGCAACCTCGCTGGCGCTCGGGGGCGTAAGAACGCAGAACACGCCGACAAGTGTGTACGCCAACATGGCTGCCGTAAACAATACGGACGCTGCGGGCCACCCCGGAGTTGCTCTTTCTGGCTTGGGCTCCGAATCTGCACCTCCAATTGTAACTCGACCAAGTTTAGTAAAATCCACAGGAACATACTGCACTGGCTGGATGCGCTCCATTGCTATGATGTCACTTACAGCGCGCGCTCTACTAATCGGACAGTGCACTCAAGTTATGTCCCACCCGCCCCGCTCCCGCCCCTCTCCCGCCCCTCTCCCGCCCCTCTCCCGCGCATTCATGCGCCTAGTGCTCGACCACAAAGAGCGTGTTGCCCTTCCAGAAGGTGACCGTGTCGTCGCGGGAGGACACCTCCACCAGGCGGGTGCGTTTGATAAAATTGCTCTGATCGACATCGACGATGCCGGCCTCGGAAGCGCTACGCTTCGAATCAGATGGGCCCACCACCGCTGCTTGCTCCACCGGCACCGGTGCCTGCACCGGTGCTGGGGCCTCGGTCTTGGGCTTGGCGAAAAAGAGCACGCTGCCCTTCTTGGAAACCGGCGCAGCCTTCTTGACCTCTGGATTAGGCTTGGTCTCCTTCTCGGGCTTGGGCTTGACATCCGGCTCCTTCTTGGCCTCCGGCTCCTTCTTGGCCTCCGGCTCCTTCTTGGCCTCCGGCTCCTTCTTGACCGGAACAAGCTTCTTTCCCCCCGCCTTGGCGGATACTGGCTTGGACGATGACGAGCCCTGCGGGGTCTTCGACTTCTTGTCGACCTCCTCGTCGGCAATCTCCACTGCAGCCGCTTCTTCCTTCTTCTTGGACGCGCGAGGCTGCGGAATGGCCTCGGTCTTGATGCCATCGATCTTCTGCCAGCCGTTGACCTGGACTGGGAAGGCCTTGGCGTTCTCGTGGTCGGGCTGGTAGCGAGTGATCAGCGAAGAGGTGCGCATGTGGTCCATGCGAGCGACGTGCTTCACAAACTCCTGCACCACCGACTTGGGAATGAGGCGAAGCAGCTTCCGGTCCGGTCCGTCTTCGTTGCCTCTGATGACAACGCGCGCGTACCACCCGAACGGCCCAACGTCCTTGTTGCAGCTGAGTTCCTGATCCTCGTTGTAGCGCCCCTTGACGACAACAATTGCCATGGGATGGATGTTCTCCACCGAGGGCCAGTTCTTTGCGTGCTGGAGGCACGCAAGCACGTTGCCGTCCTCGACTATGACTACTTTGTTGTGGTCCCTGACCCTGCCGCACGTGCTGCCGTCCGACAAGGGCACGTAGTACGGAACCCGGTTCACGAATGCATGGGCACGGCGCTCATCCGGCTCATTATCTTGAACAGGCTCATTATCTTGAACAGGCTCATCCTCACCCTCCTCCTTTGCATCTTCCTCGCCGCCGTCCATCTCCTCCTCCTGGGCGTCCTCTTCCTCCTCGTCGGCGTAATCCATCTCTTCCTCGTCCTCCTCAGCTGCTTTGGAAGATTGTGGAGACGGGGCCTCACCCACCAGCTTATATTCCTCTTCGCAGTCGCTCATCTGTGCGCCGCGCACGGACTCGTTGTCAGAATTGCCTCCGTCAAGCTGTAACGCGATCTCATCCTCGTCTGACATGTCCCTGGATTCAAGGCACTGTGTGTGCACCCTGGGCGTGCGGTGGGTTTTTGCTTATTTTTGTATCACCTGATGTGCCCGGAAGTATTTGAGCTAAAGGTCGACTTGGATGGGTGGGCGCCGGCGTACCTCAGACCCGGGCACCGACCGGCACGGGGCTGGGCTGGGCTCGCTTTCTCCCCAACACGGTGAGCGTGCCCTCTCCATTAGGGCTTTAGCGGAAGCTTGGGCCTGCAAACCACAGTTAGCCTCGTTACTTATTTTTTGAGCGTTTGACTTCTACATGCGACAGGTAAGCCTGGACTCCCAAGGAAAGCACAGTATAGGCGTTTACAGCCTCGATACGAGAGCGGTTCGCTATCAACAGATAGCTAAGTCGGGTTTCGTCTTCCATCGAAGGGAGACGTCGTTGTTCGGGTTGTACTGGACCTGTGCATGTCATCAAGAATTGCTATTAGAAAGAAGGCGCATTCCCGCGTGCAGCCGGAGCCGGAGCAGCATGGAGAGTGTGCAATCTGTTTCGAGAATATGCTCACCGTAGGAGACCGGGCCGCGACCAAGTCGTTCGCTTGTTCGCATTTCATCTGTGTTCGGTGCGACGAGGAGTTGTACAAACGAGCTGAAGATCGCTGTCCTACATGCAGGGCTTCAAGGACGCGCGCTTCCGTACAGGCTCGCGCAGGTAACAATGACTGCATTCGCAGAAATGCGATGGCTCGGAGGATACAGGAACAAGGTGGGGTGACAGCAACCATCTTTTTCCCAGCCGGGAATGTGGAGGAGCTGACGCTCAACGCATTCCGGCAATTCACACAAGCGCTCACCGAGGGAGGTCAAGTTGAGTCCTCCGGTCCGGCCAGCGACCCGGACGTTCGTCGAGTTCTTGCTGGACTTATTCATGTCGAGAGTGTTCCGCTCAACGAATTCACCGCACTAACGGGGTCTATGCGCGCACGGAATATGCTGCGCTCTGCTCTGTCAATGGCCAGAAACCCGCGATAGCGACATTATCCAGATTTCTACAGCATCTTTAGAAACGGGGTTCACGCCTAGGAGAAAAATTCTTCT
>Ga0302127_10002582_pt1 | contig 10933 bp, 10 predicted proteins | sample CB4_SCM_MG_FD_204452 | JGI IMG/M metagenome (GOLD analysis project Ga0302127, IMG submission 204452) | Marine microbial communities from Western Arctic Ocean, Canada - CB4_SCM | ecosystem: Environmental > Aquatic > Marine > Oceanic | place: Canada: Western Arctic Ocean | collected 2017-09-24
CACAATAACCATACCAGTCATCCCAATCAAGGTTTGACCCATAACCGAAGTACAAGATGCTCATTGCCAATGGCATTGAAACTCGCCTCATATTAACCCTTCAAGTTTGATTGCTAAATCTGAAGGTAGATACGCCTAATTAAAATAATTTCATTCCCACTGATTTGTCTGAGCCCCTTGACTTAGTTGCCCTCTCTCTTTTTCAAACTTGGATTGGGTAATCAGAGTCCTGCTAAGTGCCTCATCAACGTGCTTCTGCTTTATTTCAAGGCTTTCCATACCACTTTCATCCCCGGCGATTAACCCCGCATGGATGACAATTTCTCTGATATGAGCTCCAGTCATTTTCTCAGAACATCTACTTGTCAACTCTCTAATATTGATTTCAGCAAGGTTTGCCTTACCTTCAAGGAACATGGCGAAGAGGTCAGCCTTACATTGATTATTTGGATAGTCATAGTCTACTCTAATCTCAAACCTACCTGGTCTCAACAATGCCCAGTCTAGGAAATCTGAATGATTGGTTGATGCGATTGTAACTACGCCTGCATTTTCTTCTATTCCATCCAAGGCATTGAGAAATTCTGAGAGCATTGGTGAGCCACCCATTAAACTTCTTTGCTCTGTACCTAAGGTGTCGATATCTTCGAAGATAACTAAGGTAGGTGATAACTTTCTTGCGAAGTTAAATATTTTTGCAATATCCCCTCTTTCTCTGATGGTATCATTGGTTACATAAATGATAGTCTCATCGATTTCATTGACAAGAGCATCACATGTCAAGGTCTTGCCAACCCCTGGAGGCCCACATAGGATGACCCCCCTACTTGTCTTGAAACCGGCTGCAATCAACTGTTGATTATTGGCGATAACATTGGTGACATTAGTTCTGAAGATATCTTTCTTGGTATCGCTCATTATGATGTCGCTCCAATCTCTCCCTCTTGGAGTAATGAATTTGAAATTCATGTCGAACTTTGCTCTCTTAAGGACGCCTTCGGTTATGTGATATTCATTGAAGTTCTTCCAAATATTCTCGGCTTCATCATCGTCATTATGGAATATTTCGATGGTAGAACCCCATTGAGAAAGTTCTAGACTAACGATAATTTTTTCATCTTTCTTTTGATAAAATAAGTGGGCACTTCCGAAGTATGAATGCTCCATCTTTTCTTTGAGGAAACTGCTTCTGCTTGCCCCGAACTTGATGGTATCATGTCTCTTGTACTTGGTAGCCTTTTCGAGATGCCACCCCTCTTTTTTGAGATATACCTCGATGTCATGAAAGTTGATTTGGGCATAGCCGAGTGGACCAAGCCCTTCTTCGTATCCGAGATATTCCTCCCCATCAAACCATTCTCTATAATCAAGAACTTGCTTATCACTTTCTTTTAAGTTTTCATTTTCTATTTCTTCTGGTGCGGTTTCTTCAGTCTTATTCATGTTTTTCACCTCTATGTTGTTGCGCTGTAACGGGCTTTTATTTTCGGCCCTTTATCAACCCTCGCCAATAAAGTCAAAATAGTTCAATTCATCTAAATGGAATACCATTGAATAATTAGTATGATTAGTTCAATACTTTATATACCCCCGCAGTCTATTGGCAAATTAGCGGGATAAATATGGCAAAGATATATGATGACAATGGAAACATAATTTACAAAGGACGCGGCCCTTATAGCCGGAAGTGCAGAGATATGATAGCTTCTAAAAGAGCTTATTCAAAAGATAATAATGATAGATTAATTCTATTTTCTAATGAAGGTGAAGTTATTCACAAGACTCTTTCTTCAAGTGAAGATGCTCTTGAGAGACTACAAACAGAAGCAAGATTAGTTTCTGAAATTCTTGGCGTTGGAATTTCGGGTTATGAATTGCGAATGGAGGTTGATGACCGGACCTATATTGCAAAACTTGCCCGCAACATACTGGGCTGTCCGAGTTCTGGATTGAACCATGCTCAGGCAGCAAAGTTATTCCAATCCGTAATCGGTTGGATGTCAAGCATGGGAATGACTGTTGGCCAAGCTGAGCAATTAGTAGAATCCTTACATTCCATGTTGGCCGAGATGTTAGAGAATAACCAGCGGAATAATTCTGAAAGTTCAAGTGGAATAAATTCAACTAACACAAGTATTGGCGTAAATAGCATACCAGGTCCACCAGCCTCTACATGTTGGGATGAACTTTGGGTACAAGCATTTCTTCCCCCTTGGAAACATCCTGCACGCCCAAGTGTGGGCCAACCCGAGGTAATTGAAGTCAACGATTTTGATTGCCAACCTCAAAGCGATCATCATGGTCGAGAAACATGGGACGCTCCAGTTGCAGGAGTTTGGCAAGATTATGTATGTGATAATCTCAAGGACGCACTAAACACTCGTTGTTTCAAACGCGGTTCCAATAAAACAATCCGTATTTTCTTACCTGATGTAGAAAGGATTGAAATCTGCGGAGAAAATAACCGTTGGGCTGATTATGGCCACAACATGAATTATCGATATGAGGACTGTCTTGAGCGTTTCATAGATGAATGTCGTCGCCTAAAAGCAGATAGAACTACAACGAACCTTCGTTTATTCATACACAGAGGACTTGAAAGCGAGGAGGTGAGTCTTTGAGCGTTGGATATGCAATACGAGTCTCCAACCCAACACCTCGTACTCGAACCATAACCATTCGCAGGGGTATACCATTGTCTGATGATAGAAGCATCAGGGCAAATGAAGATGTAAGTGTGCGTGTACCTGCATATAGTTGGATGAATGTAGCCTTTGATGAAAAAGGAGCCCCTCACCAAAACATGGTTAGAACAATTGAGGATATTAATATTGAAAGCGAATTGAACCCTTTCAGCCGCATTTCATTTACTGAACAAAAAAGAATACGTTCGCGTATTGATGGTGTGAATCATAGAGACATGAGTAATGAGAATACAAGGAATAAATTTACTGAGGCATCTCACAAGGTCTACCATGACATACATCATGCTCCAGAGAACTATCTCGGTGGGCGGATGCTATTGGCACAGACATCCTTACTACGTAGCCAACGTGATGAAAGACCAGGTTTGTATTCACCAGCAGCTCTCAATATGAGCGTCTGGAACAATCCTCAATCACTTTATAATTTGGTGAAACAAGGAAACTTGGAGATTATTGAATGCATTGGAGACGGATATAATTCAGATGATGCAATTCAATTGAAAGTCCAAAACAAATCCCACCAACGTGTTCGTTTCAACTTACCAAAAGGAATGATGTTTGAACAGTCTTCATGGACCGGTAATCAGAACTTGGTAGTGCCAGATGAACAGTGGTTTGAGATAGGCCCAGGCGAGGAGCAGAACTTCCCAGTGCCGGCTCTATGCGCCAATGCAACAGGAGGCGGACCTAATAGAAATAGAATGAATTTGACCCCATTTGTGATGAATGACCTTGGTAATAGTTTCACAGATCAAGAAAGTATGTGGCGAACCACTGATGGAAGAGAACGCAGAGCAAGGTTATGATGCATCAGTCTCTTCATCATCAGGTAAGGGATGGGAGTTTTCACCGTCATAGCGAAGGTCGTATTGCCCCAGTTCTTTGAGTTCATTAGTATAATCACGAAGTGGTTTTAGACATTCCTCAATTCGTGCAGTAATACTGTCATCGAGTTGTCCTGAATGTATTATTAAAAGATTCTTATTGGTATCAATTGTAAACTTAGTATCGTCATGGTCATTGAAATAATGGATTAATTCGCCTTGAACAACATCTTCATGAAGTTCCACCATTTCATTATGTCGAGGGTGCCCATCATCGCAAAATATTTCAGCATCAAAACCTTCAGGCTCAAACAAAATAATAACATCCACATTATTCCACCATCCTTTTGATTGTAAAAATTCATCAAGAATAATATAATCATCTAGCCCGTTCCATACGCTCATAGTTATTATTTAGGGTAATATTATATTATAATTTTGGCAGTTATTTTTTTCAACAAACGCCTTGCTAAATTATGCCGACCGTTATTGAACCCAGCGCCATTTAGCAATCTTGTTAACACATTTCCATATGTAAAAAAGTTAATTATTTCCATAATAATTCTCATATAGTCATTCAACCTAACCCCCTTTATGAAACAAAGCGCCCTACTGATTTTCACCCTACTGCTTGCTAGCACAATGATTGGTTGTATAGGAGGAGATGATGATGCCAGTTCTGAAACAACAGACGATGATGGCGAGATTCCACAATCAAATAACGTGGATATCACTGGTTTTGCTTTCAGCCCAGGAACTTTGACCATCTCAGTTGGAGATACGGTTACCTGGACCAACAAGGAGAGCGCCACTCATACTGCTACCGCTGATGGTGGTGAATTTGATTCTGGCAATCTTGGCAATGGTGATACTTTTTCCCACACCTTCACAACTGCTGGAACCTACAGTTATTATTGCAAGATCCATACTTCGATGACAGCAACTATCATCGTTGAATGATTATCAATCAACGATTCCATGGCCAACATACAATAACACAATCGCAACTATTGACATAACTCTTTGCATGTGAAGAATTCTTGCCCCTTTTCTGAACTCTTTTGGTGGCCATTTCCATTGCATTAACGAACCACTGAAGATGAGTATCCAGATACCGGCCATTCCAGCCCACAAGGTCCAATGCCATTCTAGAGCGATACCATGAGCAGTCCCTACAACTGCTGCAATTACCCCTAGCCAATTATGAACCTTCATGAATCGTCGATTGAATATACCAAGTTTTTTCTTGAATGCCCTTGGTTCAGTATTGAAGAGGTCAGGACCCTTTTTCCTGAGCCATTTGAAAGAAGGCTTCCAAATTGCAATTGAAAGGGTTGCTACAAGGAAGTAAAGCGCAACATCACCGAGGTCTTCTGCATCTATTCCGAGGATCTTTTCATCACCACTATCTTCTTCATCTCCATCAGCAAGCGCTTCCGGAATGAGTAGAAGCATCATTACTCCGATGAGAACAAAGAGCTTTTGTTTGAGCATGATTTGTCGCCTTTACTTTAGTTGATATTCTTATCCCCTGCATGCGAGAGTTTGATTCAGTCAACCCTCTCGCCTAAGCATGGCATTCACTGCAACGCGCCGCGTGGACTTCCCGATGTTAGACAAGGCGGGGATTATGTATTACCCAAATTATTGGGACATGGCTCATCGTTTTTTTGAGGAGTCTTGGCTTGATATATGCGGAGTTTGTTATCCTGATATTTTGGATGAATGGAAATTGGGATTCCCAGCGGTTTCAAATGAATGTAGATTTCTTGCACCATTGCGCTACGGTGATGATATTCACTGTACCTTGTGGGTATCTTCAGTCGGCAATTCAAGTATCACATGGGAGTATTCCTTTTCTAATGGCGAAGCCGAAGTTTGGCGAGCAACAGTAGTTACTGTTTGTGTTGATATGGGTACTCTACAACCGGAACCCCTCCCCGACTCCTTGAAAGAGGACCTACTTGCGTGTGCTGGACTAGAGGTGTGAAAGATGTCTGACATTGGTAGCATGAGAATTGAAAATGAAGTTAGTGGCCCAGTTCTTATTGCCCCTGAAATTCCGGTGCGACCAAATACTGTCATCCCTGTTTTGGTGGGGTTGATTTTAGTGTTGGTTGGAGTTATTGTTGCTTATGATGGATATTTCAACATTCAAAACCAAGGTGAGCCCAACCTTAATTCAGAAGAGGAAGCAGTACTATTGCAAAGTTTGAATGGAGGGGGAGAAGATATTACAGCAAAGGATGTTCAGGACTTCCATGATGATTTACGGCATGCTAAGTATTACTGGTACATGGGAGTAGGTTGGCTTTCGGGTGGCATGTTATTATTTGCTGGAGGGGTTCAATTATTGCGTAAAAAGAGTATTGGAGCAAAACTTGGACTTGGAGGGAATGGGGTATTGTTAGCAACTGCAGTCATAACTTACAATTTGTCTAGCAGTCCTGCTGCCGCTCTGAGTGGCTTGACTTCTTTGACATATCTTGGAGTATCGGTGGTCTCAGCAATATGTTCCTTGTGTTGCGGACTATTTGCAGCATTCCCGATACTGCACCGTTCTGGTAAAGCATCACTGGATGTTTCAGTAGTTCCTGCATTGATTGGAGTTGGCACTCATAGGTTGATTTCAGAATCTGAAGAGTAATTCCATCTTATTCTTCTTCGTCAGGCCTTCTCCACTTCTTACTGAGGGCTTTGATTAGATCATCATCCATCTTGGCATTCCACCAGTCGCTACCTTCCCAGATTGCATACCTGCCTCTGATTCCTCGCAAGTCTGCCCCTTTGAATTTACAATTCCTGAAGTTGGAGATGTTGAGTCGTGCTTTTCGCAGGTCTGCGCCTCTAAAATCACAATTATCGAAGGCTGACTTCATCAGGTCCGCCTCTCTCATACTAGCTCTTTTGAAGTTGGAGCCAGAGAAGTCAGTCTCAGTAAAGTCGGCCCTGATTAGAATGGCTCTCTCAAAGTTAGAATTAGGGTGTTTCCTACCTCGAAGAATTGCTCCAGTTCTACCTTGGTATGACCAGTCAATGGGCACCCCTTCCTCTGGAAGGGAATCGTCCATATTATGCACCTCAGTCGCGTGAACGCCTATCTAAGTGGGCTCTACCTTCTGGTGTGATAACTGCATAGCGGTTTTTGTCATGAGCACTTGGTGGTATGCTCAAGAAGCCTCGCTCTCGCAGCCTGTTTAGGTAAAGCGAGAGGTTTCCCGGAGATAGAAGGCCTGCGTCTTCAAACAAATCCATCAATACCCTCGGGGGAGAATCGTTAACCCCTTCCACATCCCTAAGGTAATGGAGGGCAGCCAGTACTTGGTCAGGCTTCTTCTGTAGATTACAATTATCGAGCAAGGACTTGAATGCCGTACCCCTTGCTGGAAGCCCAGCGCGCTTTGCTGCCTCAACTGCGGCGGTGATTGCAGCCTCTCTTGCATTGCGAACCTTTGCCAATGCGGTGGACCAATCTTCCTCTTCGCGTAGTTTGAGGATTTCATCATCAACTTCATGTTGTGCTCCCGAAACATCAATCTCAATGTCTCCTACTTTGATGTAGATTCTACTGTTGATTTCTTCGTCATCGCTCATCGTTTGCATCCCCTTTGACTGATGTGTCGTTCCACGACCTTTTTTTAACTATTACTGAAGGTATGTTTGCACGTTCCATAGTAACCTATTGAGTTAGTGTACCTTCTTCATACCTTCTCTTGTTTTAACTGATGATAAGGGGAGACTGTGTACGATTATTGTAAAGTTTTCTTAGTTTTGAGAGTTAATAATTGGAAAGAAAAATAGGCTAAAATCAGTGTAAGAATAACGCTACTTTTCAGAACATTCTCCGCCTTTTATTGAAAACCAATGCTCGACGCGCAGGCGTAAGCCACATGAGGCAGTGCGCGAGTCCACCCCCTACGGGTGAATCAAGTGACCTCCTCAGACCCCCCCAAAAACAAGCAAAGAAAGAGCGCAATAACGCTTACACTTTTGATGTTAATACCATCAATATTAGCACTTGTACCAGTTAGTGCAGGCCCTGGAGATGGCTCATTAACCGAATTTACAGGAGGTCTTTCTACAACTACTGTTCAATTGAATGCGACAGGTTATGTAACTACGGCATCTCTTGACTCTCCAAGGAATATCACTTACCAAAGTGCCACTTTTGAAGTTTCATACGATGATGAAGACCCATCCCCCGGCCGTATTTGGTTCGATATTAATGAAGATGGTAACGAAGAATGGGCTTGGAATGGTACCGGTATGGGCGGACTTGGTTTACAAACTGAATTTAGCAACGGAGGAATTAATGAATCCATCAGTGTCTCATCGGGAACTTCAACTTCATCGGGTTTCCACATACCAAGTTCTGCTCAAATCGCATCATCTTCGATGAATGCTAGTTTTATTCCAACCCTTGGGGGTGGTTTGTACTCAATTGGTAAACTGCTGGCCTTAGAATTAGCGGATATTAACGCCGATGGAGATATGGAAATCGTTTTTCTTTCCGACCAACCAAATGGTAATTCAAGTGCCAATTTGTCGATTGGCTGGATGGACTGGGATTCTACTAATTCTAGCATGAGTAATATTTCTTGGGTTGAGACATGTGCTAATGGTAATGATTTGAGAATAGGCGATGTCAATAATGACAGCATGGCAGATATAGGAGTAACTAATTTTGATGATTCCTCAATTTGTATTCATCTGAGTGATGTAAATAGAGTTGGATATAATTCTACTTTTGACAATGTTTCACTCCCTGTAGCACCTCTTGATATGGAGTTTGCTGATATCGATGGAGACAATTATGATGATGTGATTTCTATTCATGGAACTGGCGACCTTGTGCTTAGACAATACCTCAATTCCACAGCTACTTGGGGAGATAACAAAACTAAGTTAATCGAATCCAATACATCTGTAGGGATGCCAGCACAATTGTCCGATATAACAGCGGGGGAGTTGAATGGAACAGGTACAGGTTGGACTGCTATCGTCTCTGATACAGAGGACTTTGTTTCAACATATAAATGGGATTTTGCCAATGGAATTTGGACAGATAAGATTTCTAGTTTTGATGGAATAATGTCAGGGATGATGATTCATGATATTAATGGCGACGGATTTTTGGATATCTTTGGAACTACAGATTTAGGCCACACAGTTTCAATGTACGATGGATTAGCATGGAATGTTAGCAGCGGAATGCTCCTCAACTCAATAAATGCAACAATTGCTGATGCAGACATGGATGGAAATATGGATCTCATCACACCTATAGTTGGTGCAATAGATGGTAGTGATTCCACCTTTGTTGGTCAATTGGAGGTTAGGAGCCTAAATTCGAGCGGCGCGGGGAGTATATCCTCAACTTCATTCACCCCAGTCACTGGCCCGACAGATGTCAGAGTTGTCGACCTGGATGGTGATGGGCGAGTTGAACACATCATCGCTGGGGGTGAATCAAACCCAGGTATTTTCATAGCTGGATGGCATTACTTCTCAATCGATGTTGACCAAGATGGGACACCGGAAGGCACCGTTACTGGTTATTCTGGTGATGGCCTTGCGGGCCTAGGGCCATTGGAATGGAGCGATATGTCAAATGAGGTTAAAGATGCAATTGATATTCTACAACCAAATGCAATAATGGCTCAGGATTTTTGGCATAATGAGTACTTTACAATAACCACAGACGTAGATGCTGGAGGTGATGGAATAGTGTTCTTTGAGAATCTAAATCTTACCTACGATGTATCGTTCATGGTCAATTATAACCCATATGCTTCAGCAAACTTGAGCAATAGTTTGAATCAACAAATGCAGGCAGGGACTGGGTTTTTCAGCATTACCCTCCCGTTTAACTCAACCTTGCCTGGAGTTATTACAATCAAGGATTTGGCTGCCCCGTACATTGCAGGGGCTCCTTTCTTGGAACTACCTCCAACCCCAGTTGTTAGTTTGATGAACGTCGATGAATCGATTGTTGAATTTAGTTGGCAGAACTCAACAACATTTGGGCAGTCTTTCCTAAATTTCCAAGTATTCAGAGTAGTAAGTGGCACTGAACTTGATTTTGCAATTCATGAAATTTCGAATAACCAATTGAACATGACCACAGATAGCAACATCATCCCAGGGGTTACCTATGATTACTATGTTCACTCTGTTCACGAGTATGGAGTTACAAGTAATTTATCAGATGTATTGACCGTTTTAGTCCCATTTCCTGGATTAATTGCGCAAGTTGATGCAACTGTTATTGATAAACCAAATGATGAAGGAGGTTGGTTGAATATCACATGGTCCAACCCAGTTGATTCAGCAGGTATCGACCATTTCGACATTTATGTCTCGACAAGTGAATTTTCTAGTGTATCTGGAATGACCCCAGTCGTTGATGTCAATCAATCCAATCTAGCTGTAGAAGTCAATATCTCCTCTGAAGGAGAAATCGTTGATGGAACCCAATATTGGGCAGCCAGTGTTGCGGTAGATGTCTATAATAGGTATCAAATGGATGTTAATTCAGATGGCCCTGTTATGTCACGAAACGACAGCCAACTATCCTCTGAAATCAGTGTTTACTTGACTAGCACGGATGAACATTTAGATGGTAGCATCCCATTAACAATTAGTAGGGGGATGCCACTGGAAGTTATTGTCAACCTATCGAATGTTGGCACCCCATTACCAAATTCTGATTTGATTCTTGAAATGGCATCCGAGAATAGTGATTGGAAGAGGACGTATGAAGGTAATTCAGGAGCAGATGGCACATGGACAGCCATCGTCACTGATGACTTTAATGATGTAATTAATTCCAGCCATGTTGCAGAAGGAATCACAATTTCAGTTTCCTATGTTGGATTTTCAGGAAATGAAACAAATCAACCCATTTCAGCAAGCGTTCAAAGCGCTTCCTTAGATGTTGAAGTCCATGCATCATTTGTAATAACAAGCACTGATTTGAGGGTTGATGAAGATGGTGAATTCACCGTTAGTGCATCTCTAGTTTCGGACTGGCCAGCAGACCAAGTAGCAGTTTCTGAAGCAGTAGGTTTATTTTATGAAACTTTCAATGAAAGCATATTACAGTCAGGCAACACTTCCTTCCCCAGTGGAAGTAGTATAACTTCAATCACCCTCGCCTCATTACCTGATGGCGGAGATGTAACGTTGTCATTGACAGGAATCCCAGATTGGTTAATCGTTGATTCGCAAAATGAAAGCATCTCTGTCGAACCAGCATTACCTGAGGAACCTGAAGAAAATAACACCATTGATGACCCACCAGTAGAGTTAATCAATCCAACAATAACTTGTGAACCAGTTTCATTACCTATGAAAGACCCCGGGGAGGCAATTTCTAGCAAGTGCAGTATTGACAACCCAAAT
>Ga0302127_10002583_pt1 | contig 10933 bp, 10 predicted proteins | sample CB4_SCM_MG_FD_204452 | JGI IMG/M metagenome (GOLD analysis project Ga0302127, IMG submission 204452) | Marine microbial communities from Western Arctic Ocean, Canada - CB4_SCM | ecosystem: Environmental > Aquatic > Marine > Oceanic | place: Canada: Western Arctic Ocean | collected 2017-09-24
ACTGGCATCCGGCATGTGACCCTGCTCAAGACAGACAACCTTGATGCCTGCCTGTGCAAGATGCTTGGCCGCCACTGACCCCGACGGACCGGCGCCGATAATAAGAACATCGGCGACTTCATTTCTCCGTGCCTTCGTATTGGTTGATTTGTTGTCCATCACTGCAAGCTCCTCCATCTCATAATTTTTGGGGCGTCGGACGATAGACCGCCCCACGCTCGATCACCTTTTGCAACATCCCGTTTGTCACATATTCAGGCTCGGCGTCAGGGTTGCTATCCGGGCGGCTTTGCTGGCCCGGATATCCGATCAGCTCACGCACCTTAGGCGTCATGTAATAGCCTGCAGACGCCGCAAGACCGATCGCCGAAAGTGCGGCGGCATCAGTCGTGTTCAGATTGGCCGCAGCCTCTTGAGGAGGCTTGCCTTCGGCGGCATCCAGACCCCGCCAAATGTCATCCGCCAAATCGGGCCGCAAGGACAGGACATGATCCAGCATGTCTTTGTGGACGTCGACCTGGGTTGCGGCAGGCATGCCTTCCTCGGCGGGAATCAGGACATCGGCAATCCCAGCAAAAGTCGCCCGGCGTTGTTTAGTCATCGTGCTCATGCTGCCACCTTCTGCGTACTGCGGTTTTCAATAAGATTTTTGACGGCGCGCAGCGCGATAGCCGAAATCGTACCCGTGGGATTGAAGCCAGACGACGTAACAAAGACGCTGCCATCATAGATAAACAGATTCGGCACATCATGCGTTCGGCCATATTCGTTGACGACCGTGCGTTCGGGATCCGTGCCCATGCGCGCAGTGCCCATCAGGTGCCAGCCGCAATCACGCATCAATGGTGTCGCAGAGATATCCGTGGCCCCCGCCGCAACCATCGCTTCTTTAGCACGCTCAAGATGGAAGTCGATCATCTTTTTAGTGTTGTCCGAGTTCTTGTAGATTAACTTTGGTGCCGGAATACCGTCGCTGTCGCACAATGTCGGATCAAGAATGACTCGGTTTGCCTCGTCCGGCAGGTCTTCGGCGATAATTCCCCACTCAAAGGCACGGCCAAACACCTTTTTGGTATTTCGGTGCAAGTTAGCCCCCCAGGCTTCGTCCAGCGGCTTGCCGCCATATGCCGACCGCATTCCCAGCGGTCCGCCTGACGGCATGACCTGCCACTTTGCACCACGAACAAAGCCCCGCGACGCATCTGTCTCGTAAAACTCCATAGATTGGATTGTTTGGCCCGACGGTCCGAGCCAGCTTTCAAGCGGTTCATCAAAATATCCTGTCACGGCAGCATAAGGATGCATCATCAGGTTCTTGCCAACGAGGCCCGACGAGTTTGCCAGGCCATTCGGGTGACTACCCGATTCTGACAGCAACAACAGGCGCGGCGTGCCTATACCGTTGGCACAGACGATCACGATGCTGGCCTTCTGGTGCCGCTCGCGTCCATTCCGGTCTATATAGACGGCACCATTGGCCAAGCCTTCAGCGTCCAGTGTCACCTCTTTTACTCGAGCCCCGGTGATCAAGAAAGTTCCATTTTTCAACGAATCTGGCCAATGAGTATGGTCGAAAGACGCCTTGGCACCCTCCGGGCAGCCCGTCAGGCAGGTACCCCAACGTACACATTGGTTCCGTCCTCGATAAGGCTTCGATGGAATCGCATTCGGTGCGGGCCACCAGTGCCAGCCAAGTTTGTTCATGCCTTCGGCGGCCTGCATGCCAATCTTGCCAATAGGAAGAGGCGGGAGAGGCGCTGCCTTTCCAGCCGGATAAGCCGGATCGCCGTTCAAAGCCGAAACGCCCATTTCGATGTCCATTTGGTCATAGAATGGCTCTAGATCTTCGTAGGTGAAAGGCCAGTCATCTGCAACGCCGTCCATGGTTTTGACGCGAAAATCGGAAGGCATGAATCGCTGCCAATGGGCCGCATAGAGAATCGTGCTGCCACCCACTGCGCTATACATCAGCGGGTTCACATCCGATTCAGAAGTGTCTATAGGATAGTCGGTTGCCAAATCACGAACGTTTGGATTAGGGTGCCAGCGCTTTTGCGACATCAGCTCCCATTCTGGCTTGTTGCCCCAAAATTCGGAGGTGTCGACGTGACCACCTTGCTCAAGGCAAACCACGCTGAAGCCATTTTCCGAAAGATGCTTTGCAGCAATGGAACCGGAAGCCCCGGCGCCGATAATTAAAACATCAGCCACCTTGGGTGGTTTGTTTGCTTTGGTATTCATATAATTCTCCCTCAGAGCAGACGTCCATCACAGAATTTTTACTCTGCCCGACTCAGGGTATGGCACACAATTGCTGTCTAGACAATATTGTTGACACTTTTGGCGACACAATTATTTTGTCCAAAAAATCCTAATGCACCTAGCCCGGAGTAGAAGTGGAGTTAGCGCAAGATGAGGTTAAGTTCTGAGTCTTCGGTCCACGCGAATGCGCCATTCTCCTGTCGGATCAGTTCCGAGAAATGCCCAGGTACGATACGGTCTGCATTTTGCAGAATCCGATGAATGGAATTGGTGCCATTCTCGATAGTGTCGAAAGCATTATCGCAGCGTGCCATAATCGCCTCTTTGGCATACTTGATCGCATCCCCTGCGATAATGACGCGATCACGATCATTCGACACGAACTGAAGCGAGTAACACCCGGGAGTATGCCCCGGCGTTGGAAAGTAGCTAAGGCCGTGAAACAGCTCGCCTTCACCATCGATGATTTCCAGTGAACCGGACTGTAACTGCTCATGTATAAACCAAGGCATCAACATGTCGTCGGCATGTGGACTCTTTGCATAGCTCCATTCTGCCTGACTAACAAAAACCTTTGCATTAGTGAACAGATCAACATTGTGCGAATGGTCAAAATGAAGATGAGTCAGGAACACAAATTTGATATCAGCGGGTTTCAACCCCCTGTCTTTCAACGACTTGATTAGCCCGAGCCGCGAAATATAGCCGCCGGTATCGACAAGCATCAGGCCTTGATACAGCCTTAATAGGGTGACCGACGACATACCAAGAAAGTCGTTCTTTAGCCGCAGATTGTTGCCACGGACAATGACATCGTAATCAACCAGCATTGGGCATCAGCCTTTTCGCCTTAAAAATTTACGGCTCTTGCTGCCGTCCATCCACCATGCGCTCGCTTGTAGGCCTCAAGTGGTGCCTGCATATGCTGGAAGGACAACTCCAAAAACGCGTCCATGGCGCCGTCGCGCAGTAGGTCGACCATCTGCTCGTGTTCGGCCCGTGCAATGCTCAACAAGCTCGGGTCACCAATACCATAGCAGCGAACACCAAGCGATTCAGTCCAAACGCGATCTATGAGAGAAACCAAGAGATCGTTGCCGCTTTCCATCCAGACCCGGTGGTGAAAAGTAGTGTTGATCGTGCACACTTCCTGAAGCTCTTGTCGGTCGTACGCCGAGCAATACTGGTCGTGAATATATTGCAGTTCGGACAGGAAAGTCTCCGATGCGGGCATCTGGATCCTGCTAATAGCTTCCGCTTGAAGCAAACCACGTACATCGTAAATCTGCTCAACTTCATCGACGGAGAAGTCCCGCACCACCGCCCCCTTGTTTGGGCGACGGGTTACAATACCCATCCGCTCAAGCTCAACCATCGCCCCGCGCGCGGCGTGGCGCGACACACCAAACTGCTCCGTAAGATCTTCCTCGATCAAGCGCTCCCGCGGACGCATCCGACCAAAAATGATTTCTTGTTTCACGAAGTCGACAATCCCAGTAACGTCGTTGTTTTTCTTCACTTCAGTCATTGTAATTTGCCTGACCATCTGTACACCACTTTCATTGACATTATCTGCCTACCAGTACTCATTTTGCGGCACTGCCACATTACTTTAGTTCAAAAACCCACTTTTTACAACAATAATAGCAAAGAATCACCATTTTTCAAGCCTCTTTACCGCCTGTGTTAGCATTGTCAATGCGACATACCCACCGACGCAAAGCTTTTAACCTCAAACAGTCAAGACTATTTTAGTAGCACAACGTACGACTTAACAACAAAATTGTTGACAAAATTGTCGCCGTAGTGAATTGATCGTCTTTAAAGTGATGCATCATAGCGAATACAGAAAGTAAAGGGGAAAAAATGGTGGAGTTCATCCAAGTGAACGGGGTTTCGCTATGCGTTAAGCGTAGTGGATCGGACCGTGCGCCAACTGTCGTCCTTTCCAATAGCCTAGCTGCGGACATGTCGATCTGGGACGCTCAGGTGAGGGAGCTGGAACATAGTTTTCAGGTCGTCCGCATAGATACACGCGGACACGGAGGCTCTTCTGCGCAGGACGGTGACTATAAGTTAGAGACTCTCGCTGACGATGTACTAGCGGTGTTGGCTGCTTTCGATATAGAACGGGCGCATTTCATAGGACTTTCATTGGGTGGGATAATCGGTCAGGTTTTGGGCGCTCGCGAAGGCGACCGCTTCGACAGTCTGACACTTTGTGCCACATTTGCCGAGACGGACAAAGGGCTTTGGGCCGATCGCGCGGATGCGGTCAGGACCTCAGGCATTGCCCCAATCATCGATGGCACGATACAGCGCTGGTTTACACCGGGATTTAGCTCATCCTCGCCTAAAGTAATTGACGATGTGAGCAGGATGATCGCCGGCACCTCAGTGAATGGCTACGCCGGATGCGCCGCAGCGATCCGCGACATGGACCTGACCGGAGTACCCGAGAAAATCCGTGTTCCAACCCTCCTCATCGCAGGATCAGAGGACCCCTCTGCTACGCCCGAGGCGATGAAGCAACTGCAAAAACGAATTCCCGGCGCGCGCTATGCCGAGATTAACGATGCTGCGCATCTTTTCACGATTGAAAAACCGAACGAAGCAACTGCGCTGATTACTGATTTCCTGCAGGATGTTCAGTCTTCCGCCGAGCACGTCGCGGCAAACACAGATTACTAGGACCCAAACTAAAGGAACCACGATGCCCGTTGTCCAAGTCAACATTAAAGACGGCCAAACGCTTGATAAAAATGGGAAGTCGTCGAACGCATGACCGATGCTCTGGCCGACGTATGCGTTGCTGTAACCGAGCGCATACACATCATCATTAACTAAATCGAACAAGACAATTGGGGTCGAGGCAGACAGCTGTTGTCTGAAAGAAAATTAAAACCAAAGTTTAACTGACATGGCTACCTCTCACAAGTTGAAATCAACTTCGATTCTTGTTCAAACATCATTATCGTAGAGAAGATTTACAAAGTCGACAAGTTTGTTGACATGATTGTTGATAATAGGTATCGGTGGTTGAAATATAATGAAAACCAAAGCTAAGGAGGCTTACAGTGACAGATCGTCTTAAAGGCAAGCGGATCATCATTACTGGGGCAGTAAGCAATATTGGGAAAGAAGCCGTTCGCGAGTTCGTTGCCGAAGGTGCGCGCGTTGTAATCGGAGACCGCAATGCCGCAGGTGCCACAACTGCCGAGGAGTTTGGCGATTCCGTGAGTTTTATTCAAGTCGACGTGACTGACGAAAACAGCGTCCACAAACTGATTGAAAAGGGTGCTGAATGGTTGGGTGGACTGGACGTTCTGGTGCAGAACGCTGGCCTCCAGCACTCTGGCACAGTGACCGAGTTCGATGCCGAAAAATGGGATGCCCTATTTGCGGTCAATTCTCGCGCCCATTTCTTTGGTGCTAAATACGCGATCCCTCTATTGCGCAAAAACGGTGGCGGATCGATCATTAATACGTCTTCCCTTGCGGGCAAGCGCGGCGGACCGGGTATGACAGGATATTCGGCATCGAAGGGAGCCGTGATCGCATTCACAACAGCTCTGGCGATGGAACTGGCCGGCGACAATATCCGCGTCAATGCTATTTGTCCCGGCTGGGTCGACACGGCTTTCAACAACCCTGCTATCAATTTCATGGGAGGAACGGATGCGCAGTCCGCCGCTGTTGAATCAGTCGTGCCGATGAAACGTCAGGCACAATCCAACGAAATTGCACCTATGTTTGTGTACCTCGCATCGGACGAGTCTTCTTACATGACGGCGCAAGCCATCACGATCGACGGAGGCGTCTATAATTCCTGAACATCTGTTCATCACCGGTCACCGTCACTTTGGTGACGGGATCACTTTAACAATACTTGGAGGAAAAAAATGACAATAACTTCGAAAATGGTTCAAGACGGCCTCGCAGCTGGCCTGAAGAAAGCAGGCGAGATCAGCTCGCCATCGAGCGTTGCAATTATCGACGCAGGTCGTAACCTGCTGGGCTTTGTCCGCATGGAAGCCGCGCTGCTTGCTAGTATCGAGATCTCACAGAACAAGGCATATACATCGCGGTCGATGAACATGAAGACAGGTGACATCATGGAACTGGTCCAGCCCGGTGGGCCACTCTACGGCGTGGAGCATTCGCATGCCCGGCCCTTTATCACTTTCGCGGGAGGCGTGCCTATCACTAAAGACGGCGAAGTTATCGGTGCTGTTGGTGTCGCCGGGGGCATGCCCCCGGATGACGAAGCTATCGCGCAGGCTGTCGCAGATTCAATCACAGGTTGATAAGAACAATTTAGGGGCCCCTGAGGGGGCCTTTTGCTATCTCGCAATTCAGCTAAGACATTTTACACTCCGGACTAACGCCGGCGTGGAGCTTACGTACGTTTACAAGCATGAGTATTACAGTGCAGTGGCCATCCCAACAATCCCACCGCCAATCACTACAAGATCGTAAATCATACAGCAATCCGATTGCTAGGATCTGCTCCCAGGGTCGCTGCAAGCAAGCTGTCGTGGGTAAATTCCGACCGCAGTGCCTCAACGGAAACACGGCCGTTGTGAATAACGATGATACGGTCACACAGTGACAAAAGCTCCTTGAAGGACGTCGAAATTAGTATAATCGACGCACCGTCCTTGGCCATCTCTAGCATGATCTCGTAAATCTGCCGAATCGCGCCAACATCTACTCCGGTCGTGGGTTCGGAGAAGATATAGATCTTTTGGCGCCGTTTCAGCCATTTACCGATCACAGCCTTTTGCTGATTGCCGCCTGAAAAAAAGCGCATACTGGTGTCTGGCAAAGCCGGATAAAGCGAGAGGGCGTCAATCACCTCGCGCCCATGGGCCAATGTTGCCCGGTTCGGGACATAACCCGCAATCGCCAGCTTATCAAGCATCGGCAGAGATACATTTTCCGCCAGCGAAAGATTGGGGAAAAGGGCATGTTTGCGGCGATCCTCCGGGATCAGGGCAATACCAGCCTCTAGCGCATCGGAGGGGGTATTTATCGTCACCGGTTTCCCGCTGATGTCGATTTTTCCCTCATAATTGCCGAGGCCGTTCAACGCCTTTTCAATCTGCTCCATACCACCACCAACAGGCCCAGTAATGCCAAGAATCTCACCTTGATACAGATCTATATCCATCGGCTCAAGCTTGGCTGTCGACAATCCTTTGACCTGCAACGCAAGCTCAGGTCGCGTATGGCCGGGATTGCTGATTTCAAGATCGCTGGAAGAGCGATTGACCATCAGCTGAGTAACCAAAGCCTCATCGATCTCATCCCGCAACAGGGTCTGCACCACCTTGCCATCGCGCAGGATTGTCGCACGATCACAAAGTCGTTTCACCTCAGCCAACCGGTGCGAGATATAGACGATAGCCAGGCCCTCTTCCTTGAACTTACGGATCAATTCAAACAGCAGTTCGCTCTCCGGCCCGGACAACCGAGCTGTCGGCTCATCCAGAATGATAAGTTTGAATTTACGATGAAACAGCGTGGCAAGCGTCAGCATCTGCATCTGCGCGGCCGAAAGTGATGATGCCTTGGCGGCAGGGTCGATGGTCAGACCAATCCTTTTCAGGATTTCTGCTGCCTTCTTCTCTAGCTTACGCCGGTTGATCCAGCGGCCTTCCTCACCCAGCAACAGGTTCTCTGCCACCGACATATTCCAGGCAAGCTCGGCGTCCTGATAGACTGCGCCAAGACCCACATCATTTGCCTCTTTGGGAGAATGACCGTGGAACGCGACACCGTCGATAAGAATCTCGCCTTTGCTAGCGGTATATACGGAGGTCAGAATTTTGATCAGTGTTGATTTCCCAGCTCCGTTTTCACCCAAGAGCGCATGAATCTCGCCACGGTCAAAAGACATATCAATTCCCTTGAGCACTTCGACCCCTGAGAAGTCTTTGTGTAGGTCGCGTATCTCGACAAATGGTTTCTCTTTCATTGCCGAGCCCTCAGATAAATTTCAGATGAAGTTCTTCGCGGTTGAGGAACGAATTCGCCCCCACAGCAGCCAGCAGAACGAAGCCGTTGAATAGCTTGCGGGCAGAACTATCGATGCCGAACTGTGTCATGCCGTTCGACACCAGATAAAGAAAGAAGACCCCCAGCAATGTACCAAGAATATGCGGCTTCCCCTTGCCTAGGATTGTCGCCCCCAGGAACACCGCCGCAAATGCCTCAAGCAGGTACCCTGCCCCTCCGGTCGGCTGGGCTGAAGACGAGGTCGACGCCAAAAAGACACCGGCCAACCCGCAAAAAACCCCGCAAATCATGAAGCTGACGATCACCCAACGATAGACGGGAATGCCAGAGTAATAGGCAGCAAGCGGATTGTCACCGACGGCAGAGATGTAGTGACCGGTGCGAAGCTTGTTAAAGATAACAAAGCCAATAGCAAAGAACAGGACGAGAAATATCGGCTTTACCGCAATCATTCCCAGTCTACCCTGCCCGAGCCAGCGAAAAAAGGTCTCGTCGTAATTGACCGCAATCTGATAGCCCCCGGTGAGGTATTGATTCAATCCCTCCAGCAGGAACATGGCACCAATGGTCGCAACAATTCCGGAAATGCGCATATAGGTGACAAGAAAGCCGTTCACTAGGCCGATCCCAGCGGACACCAACAAGGCGACCAAAATAGCAATCGGCGCCCCCGTGACCGGAATACACATCGCGCAAACAATAGATGCAGTCGTGACGATGATCCCTATCGACAGATCAAAGCTGCCAGCCGCCACAACATAGGTCAGGCCCATAGACAGCATAGCCGAGGTAAACATCGAAAAAACAACATTGTTAATATTCGAAACTTTCATGAAGTACGGTGAGGCGAAGGAAAATCCAATAATCACGACAATCATGACGAGAATGGTGCCCCAAACACGCAGAAAGCGGAGTGCAGGGTGCGAGTTGTCTTTGCCTGCATCTTCGGATCGAGAGGGAGTGTTTGTGGATGCGCTGTTCATGATCACTGTCCAATATGTGTTTGGTCTCGAGACTCTGGCGAGATTCGTTTTATGGGGGAAGCTAAACTTATCATCACTCAGGTCGCAAAAATGTCAACTATAATATCGACATTCGGACGCGCCGACTGTCAGCCTGCGCGTCGTCATAGTTTGTTGCTAGATCAACCGCCGAAGTTTTTGAGATAAGCGATCGCGGCTGAGTCCATGGCTTTCACCTCATCCAGCGCCGCAGCAGCTTCAGATTGCACGATGCCAGTGATTGGCGCTTGATAGACTACGTTCGGAACATTCTCACCACGGCCCAATGCAAGAGCGAGTTCACCGACTTTCGCACCCATCGTGTGATATTGGCAGTCCGTCGAATATGTGATCGGGATGTTTCCAGACGACATTTCACCCAGCAATTGGTCGGAGAAGTAGTGGTTGAACAGCTTCACGTCCGTCCGACCGGCCTGCACCAACGCCTGGCCAGCACCAATGGTCAGCGGCCACCACCAGGATATCATTGCCGACAGCGAGCCTGGTTCGGGGCGCGACTGCAGCAAGGCCAGCATATTCTCGCGACCTTTCGAGATCTGGTCATCAGTCGAAACAGAACCAGAAATGAACTCCAGCATTTCCATGCGCGGCTCAAACGACGTCATCAAAGACAGCATGTCCACTTCCATGTCGAACGGCGTATAAAAACCGCGCGACTCGGCGGTCTGTGCGATGGTACCACTGCGGCCAAGCGAGTTGTGCACGCGGTAGCCCATTTTCATGCCAGTGCCCCAGGTATCTTCAATAACAGCAGGCGAATCTTTCGCCTTCACCGCAAAGCCAACCGTCTTGATGCCGCGCTTGTGCGCTTCGTCAATGATGAAGGCGGTTTCCGATTCAACCGAATAGATTCCGACCACTAGAACGTCTATGTCACGATCCAGAAGGGCAAGCGCAGAGCTTTGCTCGGACTGCTTTGAAGGCTCGCCTCGCACTGTCACCAACTCGCCACCACCCTCAGTCACAACCTTTGCAATTTGCCAGCAACCCCGGCGCCATGGTTGGTTGAATGGGCCATAGTTCAGCCCCACGCCAACACGCACTTTAGCACCTGCCGCACGAACGATCGATGGCTTAAAGAGGGTCGCTGCGGACAGTGTCGCTGCCCCCGCACCCATTCCTCCCAGTATGTCGCGACGCGACATCTTGGATACATTTGCCATATTTTCTAAAATCTTACTCTTTAAATGATATTCCATTTGTTCATTTCCTCCCAATATAGTTTCAAAGCTCGGACCCAGGGCCCTCACCCTCACAAACTCAATCGTTACCTATTATCGACAATCATGTCAACAAACTTGTCGACTTTGTAAATTTACTCTATAATATTGGTAATTCAATAAAAATCGAAGTTGATTCCAACCTGTGAGAGGGAGCCATGCCAGCCAGCACCAAAACCGTGCACCAGGTCGAAAAGCTAAAAGGTCTTAACGAAAAACAGACGCCAGAGAACATCTTTCACGCCCTTTGGATGGAGATTTCTTGCGGGATTCTTAATCCACGGGAGCGGCTGATCGAACACGAACTATGCGAGCGATTCGAGACATCGAACCACACTGTCCGGCAGGCGTTCGAGTTGCTCGATCGCGCTGGCCTGATCGTTCGCCGTCCCAACCGCGGCGTGGAGA
>Ga0302127_10002585_pt1 | contig 10929 bp, 11 predicted proteins | sample CB4_SCM_MG_FD_204452 | JGI IMG/M metagenome (GOLD analysis project Ga0302127, IMG submission 204452) | Marine microbial communities from Western Arctic Ocean, Canada - CB4_SCM | ecosystem: Environmental > Aquatic > Marine > Oceanic | place: Canada: Western Arctic Ocean | collected 2017-09-24
AACCTGACCCGCCGCACCTTTGAGCGTCCGCGTAATGACTGTAGTACCACCTCTATGGGTGGTCATTTCCGGCAATGACGCGTTGCTGTGCTCAATAAAAATCGAAAATGCCGCAAGGCCATCAGTGAAATGCAGGCTGTTTGAATCCTGTACTATGACTTGCTTGAACCCATCGGGTAACCAGGAGACGCTCAGCCCAGGCTTTACAGACGCCCCCACCAACTTAGGGTATAACTCATGGGAAACCGTGTCGTTGCCAAGCGAGCTGTTTCCCTCTAGTTCAACGGTCTCACCAATGGTGATATTTGAAAACTGAAATAACTCCAGGACTCGATTACGCTGCACCAACTGCGATTGCAATAACAGCCCCGTCGCTTCATCAAGCCAAAGCTGGTAGCCAAAACGGTCATTGAATCTGGGGACGACCTGTAGTCTAACCGCGCTACGGTCGGCGATTCTGTCCTTGCCCAGCAAACTGAACCGATACATTGCCTGGGAATTAATCAGGTTTTCATTGAATGCGTTACTAAAGGGTCCCAGCGGCACATTATGATCAAACACAGGGGCAGGGGAATTCACGTGATGACAGATGACCTCGTCATCATGGCGATTGACTTCCCGCGGTTCGCCATTGAGATTCAGTAGTCGCTCATATTCACTACCATCAGCAAATTGATGCATAACCCGAATGGTTTCGAACTGAGAACCGCGCATATAGGTAAAAGTACCTTCGTAGTTCTGTTCGCGCAGTGCACTACCCATTTTTTCCAGCCAGTCCGATACTTCATCCGCGTAGGAGGAAGCCGCCATCATGCATAGCGCCAGAACACCTATGTGCTGTATTGCTCTCATCTAATTTATTCTTATAAATCTAATTTATTCTTATAAATCTATTTTTGATAATTTACGGTCTGATCAGTTCTCTTGAGCCGAGTCATACGATCATGCTGATTGAGGTATTCGCGAAGTTTCTGTTGTTTGTCTTCATCCAGCTCACGAAGTTCTGGCTGGTTTTCACGGCTTTGGTTAGCAACCATGATCGTTGAAATTGCTTCGTCCTGATTCTCGGCAACCGCGCCAACGCTATCAGCTTCCATGTAGTCCCCGCCCATAAAGACTGCAGCCACCAAAGATGCCGCTACCGCAAACCCGGTCGCGGGTTTTTGCCAAGCAATGGGTGCATCAGCGCCGGCGTTGTGTGCAGCTTCTGCCTGCACCGCACCACTGATACGCTCGAATAATGCCTCATGCTGATCAAGGCCCAATGCGACAGACTCTTTTGAACTCACTACGTTGTGAATGTGCTGAAAAGACAGAAAGCTCTTTTTCAGACCCTGTTCACTGTCGAGTTCACGTAACAGTCTGTGAACTTCAATCTCGCTCGCTTCGCCATCGACATATGCCGACATTGTTTCCTTCATTTTTGACAATTTTTAACCTCTTCGATGCAAGTTTTTGATCATCCAATTCCAGCAATCTTTTTCTCGATTGCTTCCCGGGCCCGGAAAATTCTAGATCTAACCGTGCCCACGGGGCATTCCATTACCTCGGCGATTTCTTCATAACTGAGACCCTCAAACTCTCTCAGTGTCACTGCAACTTTCAACTCTTCCGGAAGATCGGCAATCGCTTTATAGATCACCTCTTCCATCTGGCTAGTCGCGAGATTAGCCTCAGGAGTGTCGTCATCCCTTAAGACAGCAGAATCCGCCTGAAATTCCCCATCATCGACATCTATATCAGTATCCGGTGGCCGACGTGATTTTGATACCAGATAATTCTTAGCCGTATTGATGGCAATTCGATACAACCAGGTATAAAAGGCACTATCCCCACGAAAATTAGGCAGTGCGCGGTACGCCTTTATAAATGCCTCCTGCGCCACATCCTGCACCTCATCCTTATCCCTTAAATAGCGGCCAACCAGGCTGATGATCTTATGCAGATATTTTAGTGTCAGCAGATCAAACGCGCGTTTATCTCCCCGTTTTACTCTTTCCACCAACTGCTTATCTGTGGGTTCCTTCTGACTCGCCATAAGTTCCTAGTTAATTCCTGTGCTGCAATACGCTATCTATGTGGGTATGACCCCATAAGGGGCTAATAGTACCAAATCGGCCACCGCAATCTTCCTGTTACTGTCCAAATTCGAGAATTATCCATGGTAAACCTGACGCTGACGAAATATCCTTGTCGTCGTCATGACAACACAAACTCGAGAATTCGACGTACTGGTTATCGGTAGCGGCGCTGCTGGGATGACCCTTGCGCTAAAACTAAGTCAGAATTTCTCTGTTGCTATCCTCAGTAAAGATGAACCGAATGAAGGATCTACCTACTACGCCCAGGGTGGTGTTGCAGCTGTCCTTGATGAATATGACAGCATGGCTTCGCATATAGAGGATACCTTGAATGCTGGCGCGGGGCTTTGTCACGAAGATGCGGTGCAGTTTACCGTCCAGCATAGTCCCGAGATCATCAACTGGCTGGTCGAACTCGGCGTTAACTTCGACATGCAAACCGACGCCAAGGGTGATCCCCAATTCCATCTGACGCAGGAAGGTGGCCACAGCCATCGCCGGGTTATTCACGCTGCAGATGCCACCGGCAAAGAAATCGCCCTGACGTTGTACAACCAACTCATCACCTACCCTAACGTCAACTTTTTTAAGCAATACGTTGCCGTCGACCTCATCACAGAAAACAAAGTCGGTCACAAAGGTAATCGATGTATCGGTGCCTACGTTCTGAACCTGGAAAGCGGGGAAGTAGAGTTATTCAGGGCGCACTACGTCATATTAGCCACCGGCGGTGCCAGCAAGGTCTACCTTTACACGAGCAACCCTGATACTGCTTCCGGTGACGGTATCGCCATGGCCTGGCGAGCCGGATGCCGGGTCGGCAATCTTGAGTTCAACCAGTTTCACCCGACCTGTCTATACCACCCGGATGCAAAATCATTTCTCATCAGCGAGGCCCTGCGCGGTGAAGGCGCAAAGCTGTTACTACCGGACGGCAGCCAGTTTATGCAGCGATTTGACGAGCGCGCTGAACTTGCACCACGAGACATCGTCGCCAGAGCCATCGACCATGAAATGAAACGCCTGGGGTGTGACTGTGTCTATCTCGATATCAGTCATCAAAACCCTGACTTTATCACTTCACATTTTCCAAATATCCACGCTCGCTGCCTCGAACTTGGCATCGACATCACCATATCTCCTATTCCAATCGTACCTGCAGCGCACTATACCTGCGGAGGTATCGTGACCGATATGAACGGCCAAACCGACATACCTAACCTCTATGCAATCGGCGAATCCTCCTTTACGGGCCTGCATGGCGCAAATCGTATGGCCAGCAACTCGCTACTCGAATGTATGGTATTTGGCAGCGCTGCTGCCGCGCAAATCTCCGCCAAGGGCAATCCCAAAAAATCCAGCGTACCTATTCCCGACTGGGATGAGTCCCAGGTAACCGACTCCGATGAAGAAGTCATCATCTCGCACAACTGGGATGAATTACGGCGCTTTATGTGGGATTACGTTGGCATCGTGCGAACTGATAAACGATTACAACGCGCCAGACGTCGCGTGATGCTGCTCAATCAAGAAGTTGCCGAGTACTACAGCAACTACCACATCAGTAGCGACCTCTTAGAACTGCGCAACCTAATGACCGTCGCTGATCTCATCATCCAAAGTGCAATTCGCAGAAAAGAGAGCCGCGGCCTACACTTTACGCTGGATTATCCGGACCTAGAGGACACCGCAACTGACACCATCCTGGTCCCACCTAATTTCGGCTAACCCGCCATTCTAAAAAAGACGCGCCCAAACCGATGTTGCTCTGCAGTAACCGCATCAGGAAACAACGGTATCGAAAAACCACGCCCCCGCGGGTCGAAAAAATTCATCACCAGTAGATAGCTCTCCACCAGGACCTGCCCACGCAGCTCCGCAGCCACCTCTGCACCATTGAACAATTGCAAGCGCCAGAGTGGCTCACGATATCGCACACCAACCACTGACAATGGATGTCGCAACAGAACATAACGCCAAACATGATATACACCCCCGGCTAGAGCCGCAGCGGCCAGCGGCCAGCGGCCAGCGGCCACGCTATCTCGAACCGAAAAAACGCAATCGCAACCAGCGCAATAGTATGTGTAAACACCGAAAGACAGCCCAGACAGTGCGAGGCGCGGATCTCAAAATCCAGCAACGACTTATTGAATTGCATCCAGAATGAACTCCACCAGTGCCTGCAATTCACTATCGCTGGACTGCCCGTTCCTTGAAAACCACAACATCAGGTCAGGATCTTCCTGTTCTAGCAGACGAACGAACGTATCCTGCTGATCTGCGCTCAATACATCGAACATTTTGTCGAAAAAAGGCACTAGCACCAGGTCCAGTTCCAGCATGCCGCGCCTTGAACGCCAGCGCAGTCGATTTTTATCAGCGGTCGAATACAAGGATTTATTCACCTACAACTTGTTGAGCCTGTAGAATATCTCACATGACTACTCTAATCAGACTATCCCAGTTTGGCTTCCTTGCCATTAAAGGCAAAGATGCAAAAAAATTCCTGCAGGGATACACCACCTGCGACATCGATAATCTATCGGCCAGCAATAACCTCGGTGCTATCTGCAACCTAAAGGGTCGCATGGTCAGCAACTTCCGCATCGCAGAAACCAACGACGGCCTCATACTAAGGATGCACAAGAGCCGAGTCGCCGACACCATGGCATTCCTGTCAAAGTATATAGTGTTCTCCAAAGCCAAGCTCATCGATAGCAGCGATCTCTGGCATTGCTATGGCATTATCGGTGACAAACCTGAAGGACAAATATGCCTCCAGGTATCAGACAATCGTCATGAACTATGGTACGACACCGAACTACCAGCAGAAGCAGACGACCTCCCCTGGCAACAACAAGACTGTCTCGACGGCCTGGCCTGGATCGAAACTACCACCGCAGAGCAATACCTCCCGCAAATGTTCAATCTACACAACCTTGAGGCTATCGATTTCAACAAGGGCTGCTATTTAGGCCAGGAAATTGTCGCCCGAGCCCAATACCTAGGCGACCTAAAACGCAGCCTGCACACCACCCAATCCGATACAAAACTCGACGTCGGCGACGAACTCCAAGTCAGCAACAGACCCATCGGCAAAATCGTCACCTGCGTGCCCCACGAAGGCAACTACATCGCCCTTGCAGTAACAGCCAACCCAGACAACAACAACATCACGGTCCAAACCTCTTCCGGCAATGACATTATACTGACACCCCTTTCTTCCGAATAGCTTTCATTCTATTTACTTATTTATTTTTTATTTAGGTGGTTTGAAACATTGACGAATTTCGACTAAACCACCAAAGGCCTATAGGTACGATCAATTGGGCCTGGGTAAGCTGACAATGGCAATAGGTGAGGTACTTTTAGTCCCACGTACCCGCAATGCTGCCTTTTTTTCGCACCAGCCTATGGGTTCCAGCATTTGGCCTGGGTGCTTGTATGCGGAAGCATGATGTCGTCGTGCCGAGTTGGAGGAGGGAGGGGTGCCGCCATCGGACCCTGAAGGGGGCTCCCGGAGGAGGCTCGGGGAGCCCGGAGAGCCACGTCGGCGCTGGAGCATACAAGCGCCCAGGTCCAACTGCGAACAACCAAATTAGAATGTGAAACGCAGTTAAGAGCTAAGGCTAGCCCAATCTATGGGGGTTTTACCTAGATCCAGCAGGTATTCGTTGCAGGCGGAGAAGTGTTTGCAGCCGAAGAATCCTCGGTAGGATGACAGTGGTGATGGGTGTGGTGCTTTTAGGACGAGGTGCCTGGTGCTGTCGATGACGCTGCCTTTTTTTTGTGCATAGCTGCCCCAGAGCAGAAATACGCAGCCTTCGCGTTCGTGTGACAGCACCTCGATGATTTTGTCAGTGAACGTTTCCCATCCTTTGCCTTGATGTGATGCTGCCTGTTGTTGCTCGACCGAGAGCACACTGTTTAGTAGTAGAACCCCCTGACGTGCCCAGTTGGATAGACAACCGTGCTGGAATTCATTGGGGATATTGAGATCGCTACTGATTTCTTTGAAGATGTTAACGAGCGAGGGAGGCGGAGCGAAGCCTTCGCGGACGGAAAAGCACAGACCGTGTGCCTGGCCAGGCCCGTGGTAAGGATCCTGGCCGAGGATGACGACTTTTACTGCTTCGATGGGCGTGCTGTTTAGGGCTGCGAAATATTCGCTACCTTTGGGATAGATGGTTTTTCCCTGGTCTTTTTCAGACTGAAGAAACGCGCGCAGGGACTGCATATAGGGCTGATCAAATTCGCCTTGCAGTTGCTCAAGCCAACCTCCATCCAGCTGGATATAAGCCATTGCAGTTTATTTGGGTCGCATATGCGGGAACAGCACCACGTCCCGAATTGAAGGTGAGTCCGTCAGCATCATCACCAGACGATCGATACCGATGCCCTCACCTGCTGTTGGCGGCAACCCGTATTCTAGGGCCGTTATATAGTCGTCGTCGTAGTGCATGGCTTCGTCGTCACCGGATTCGCGGGCTGCTACCTGATCATGAAAACGTGCTGCCTGATCTTCAGCGTCATTTAGCTCCGAAAATCCATTGGCGATTTCCTTGCCCATGACAAAGAGCTCGAAGCGATCGGTAATGTCAGGATCGTCATCATTGCGCCTGGCCAGCGGGGAGACCTCCGCCGGGTGTTGCGTGACGAACATTGGCTGTTCAATTTTGTCTTCCACCAGGGATTCAAATAGTTCCATCAGTAGTTTTCCAGCACCCCAATGTGACTGGACTTCAATACCAACCTTTTTCGCCAGTGCGGTGAGGTGCTCAATGTCGGCCAGATCTTCAGCCGTGACTGAGGTATTAAAATCTAAAATGGACTGGGGCAGCGTTACCCGCTTGATGGGCTGGGCTAGATCGATTTCTACACCTAGATAGGTAAACGTTGTTGTACCGAGGACCGATTCCGCCAGCTGTCTAAGAAGTTGTTCAGTGACATCCATCAGATCGTTATAGTCCGCATAGGCCCAGTAGAACTCAAGCATCGTGAATTCCGGACTGTGCTTGGTCGACATACCCTCGTTGCGAAAGTTACGGTTTATCTCAAACACCCGTTCGAAACCGCCCACTACCAAACGCTTCAGGTTGAGTTCCGGTGCGACCCGCAGATACATATCCACATCAAGGGCGTTGTAGTGCGTCTTGAACGGAGCTGCCGTTGCGCCGCCTGGGGTGACCTGCATCATTGGGGTCTCGACTTCCATGAAAGATCGATCGTTAAAGAACCGCCGAATACCATCGACAATCTGTGCTCGTCTCACGAATACTGTGCGACTTTCTTCGCTCATAATGAGGTCAAGATATCGCTGTCGATAGCGGGTTTCGGTATCTGTCAGACCTTTATGCTTTTCCGGTAGCGGCCTAAGTGATTTGGTTAACAGGCGAATACTGGTCACACTGACTGAGAGTTCACCTTTGTTGGTACGCATGACCTGGCCTTCGGCCCCGACGATGTCGCCGATATCCCAGCGCTTGAACTCATCGTATGCTTCCGTGCCAAGCCCATCCTGGCGGACATATAATTGAATTCGCCCGGACATATCCTGCAGCGTCACAAAACTTGCCTTACCCATCACCCGACGCAGCACAATGCGTCCGGCGATCACCGCGCTCGCTGCTTTTTCCTGGAGCTCTTCCTTGCTGTCTTCACCGAAGGCCTCAAGCAACTCTGTTGCCAGATGTTTGCGTCGAAAGTCATTGGGGAAGGCTACTCCTTTGTCGCGTAGCTCTGCCAGATGAGCTTTACGCAACGCTACAATTTCATTTTCGTTTTGTTCTTCTTCCACACTCACCACCCAATGGGTTAGAGCCCTTGCTTCAGGCTCGCTTCAATAAACTGATCCAGGTCACCATCCAAGACCGCCTGGGTATTGCCGGTTTCGACATTTGTTCTTAAGTCCTTAATGCGCGCACTGTCCAACACGTAGGATCTGATCTGGCTGCCCCAGCCAACGTCCGACTTATTATCCTCAATTTCTTTGAGTTCTGTTCTCCGCGCCAGTTCCTCCATCTCGTAGAGTCGCGCCTTCAGCTGCTTGATGGCCTGATCCTTGTTCTGATGCTGGGACCGCTGATTCTGACACTGTACGACGATACCTGACGGAATATGCGTCAATCGAATTGCCGAATCAGTCTTGTTTACGTGCTGCCCTCCCGCACCGCTGGCCCGATAGGTATCAATTCGAACCACCGACATATCAAGATCAATCTCAATGTCGTCATCCAGTTCCGGTGATACAAACACCGCCGCAAAGGAAGTATGCCGTCGGTTACCAGAATCAAAAGGTGATTTTCGCACCAAACGATGGACGCCCGTTTCTGTTCTTAGCCAGCCAAATGCATGGTCACCAGCGATACTGATCGTGGCACTTTTTATGCCTGCAACATCACCTTCTGATATTTCCATAACTTCGGTCTTGAAGTCGTGACTTTCGCCCCAGCGTAAATACATTCGAAGCAGCATTTCGGCCCAATCCTGTGCCTCGGTACCGCCGGAGCCCGACTGAATATCGATATAGGCATTGTTTGGGTCCATCTCGCCGGAGAACATGCGCTTAAATTCCAGCGCTTCCAGTCGGACACTCAATACATCCAGATCTCCGATTGCCTCTTGCAACAAGGAATCGTCATCTTCCTCGGCCGCCAGATCAACAATATCCTGAATATCGTCGAGGCCTGCACCCAGGGAGTCAATACCCCCGACAACAGTTTCCAGGAGCGATCTTTCTTTACCTAATTTTTGTGCGTTTTCCTGATTGTCCCAGACTCCAGAGTCAGCAAGCTCGAGCTCGACCTCTGAAAGTCGGTCTTTCTTATCGGCGTAGTCAAAGGTACCCCCTTAAAACGTCGGTGCGTTCCTTAAGGTCTTTGATTCTTGAATTCAGCGGATTGATTTCCACGTTCTACGCCTGCACGAAAAGAGGCGCATTCTAACAGATTCCCTGCACCAGATTACAGACTGTGTGGTTACTGCAGAGCAACGCTGGTGTCTTCAACGATTAGCTGCACAGACGTCAACCCGCGGTATCGATTAATATCCAAGCGGTAAGCCAGGCGCAGCTCTCGTTGCTCAAGCAGAAAGGGATGGTTAAACGCGATGGCCGAAATGATTTGCTGACTCGCAAGCGGACGCAGCTTAAGTTTCAGGTGACGTTCACCCACAATGCGTTGCTCGATCACTTCAAACACACCGTCGAATACCGGTTCGGGGAAACCCTGACCCCAGGGGGCGCTGTTCACGACCTCCATAGCGACCTGCAGGTTCACGTCATCGATTTCACCATCGGAGAGCAGCGTGTTCTCTAATGCCGCTTCACTTAGGGCACTTCTTGCCTCGTTATCAAATTCTTCGGAAAATTTGGCAAGATCGCTGATAGCAAGACTAAGTCCAGCCGCCATGGCATGACCGCCAAATTTACTCAGCAAACCTAGGTTACGGGTCGCTATGGCATCCAGGGCATCACGAATATGAAAGCCTCGGATAGATCTCGCTGAGCCCTTAAGTTCTGTCTCGGATACTTTTGCAAACGCAATCACCGGCCGGTGCAACTTGTCTTTAATGCGCGACGCAATGATGCCAACGACACCCTGATGCCAGTCGTCATGTTGAAGGCAGATGCCAACGCGCGATTGCTGACCGTCGCTGACGCTCGCGAGCGCCGCCTCTGCCTGCTGCTTCATGCCCTGTTCAATATCTTTACGCTCACTGTTGATCTCGTTGAGCACACCTGCCAGTTCAGCGGCACGATCATCGCTTGCCGCCAGCAGACATTCGATACCGATCGACATATCGACCAGCCGACCCGCCGCATTCAGTCTCGGACCGACGCCAAAAGCCAGGTCTCTTGTATTGGTATTGGCCAGCTCACTGCCGGAAAACTGCAATAAGGCATTAATGCCGGGTCGCGCCCGCCCCGCTCTGATACGCCGTATACCCTCGTTCACGAGAATACGGTTGTTTTGATCGAGCGGCACAACGTCAGCGACAGTACCCAGGGCAACGAGATCAAGATAATCCGCCAGGTTCGGCGCTTGGCGATGCTCAAACCACCCTGATTCGTTCAGCCAACGTCGAACGCCGGACAACAGATAAAATGCAACGCCAACGCCGGCAAGAGACTTACTGGCGAACGTACAGGACGGCTGATTCGGATTGACGATTGCCGCCGCTTCTGGCATTTCCTTGCCCGGCAGGTGATGGTCGGTGATTAGCACATCGATGCCCAGGCTATTGGCACGCGCTACGCCTTCAATACTCGAAATACCATTATCGACTGTCACAATCAGCGCAGGATTGAACTCCCTGGCAACCTCAACAATCTCCGGCGTCAAACCATAGCCATAGTCAAAGCGGTTCGGTACAAGATAATCAACTGTGTTGCAGCCCATGGCGCGCAGCGCACTCACCATCAGAACAGAACTGGTAGCACCATCAGCGTCAAAGTCACCGACGATAAGAATCTGCTTAGCGGCCACGACCGCGTCGCCAAGCAACGCGGATGCATCCTTTAAGCCATGCATCTTCGGGGGTAACAGATGCGCCAGATCATATTCCAGCTCACTGGCCTGGCTGATACCACGACCGGAGTACAAACGATTCATTAACGGGGAGGCAACACCTTGGATGTGGTCCGTGGAGCGTCGAATCAGGCGCCTTTTCTTAGCCATATTAGAATGACCTGTTAAAAAGCTGCGACACGAATCCTGGCTATTTCACCTTTGGTTTCTTTCAACGACGCCAATTCTTCCATCGCGGTGTTGAGGTCTTTCTCCAGCACGTCGTTAGTAATGATCACCACATGGGCATCGTCACCCTGGGCATTTTTTTGAATCAG
>Ga0302127_10002586_pt1 | contig 10927 bp, 4 predicted proteins | sample CB4_SCM_MG_FD_204452 | JGI IMG/M metagenome (GOLD analysis project Ga0302127, IMG submission 204452) | Marine microbial communities from Western Arctic Ocean, Canada - CB4_SCM | ecosystem: Environmental > Aquatic > Marine > Oceanic | place: Canada: Western Arctic Ocean | collected 2017-09-24
ATTTTGAATATCCGTTGCCCGACAGCCTTTAGTACCTGGGTTTACTACCCGTATTATTTAGCGTCGCGCGAGAGAGGAATATGACCGAAGAAGCGATTATAGATATTAGGCATTTGAGTCATACCTTTAAAAGTGGGTTCAAGGCACTGGATGACGTCAATCTAAATTTTGGTGTTGGCGTGTTCGGTCTACTGGGCCCAAATGGCGCAGGCAAAAGCACCTTGATGCGTATTCTGTGTACGCTACTGCCACCCTCTTCCGGCGAAGTTCGAGTGTGTGGACATGATGTGACCAAAGACCCGATGGCGATTCGCTCGCAGTTGGGATACCTGCCGCAGGAATTCGGGGCCTGGCGCTCACACCGGGTTGAAGAAGTATTGGATACGTTAGCGCAGCTGTCCGGCATGCTGGATAAACCATCACGACGTGAGCAGGTTACCCGCGTTCTGGAAGATGTTGGTCTGGCGGACGTCGCAGATCGCAAGGTCAAAAAATTATCAGGCGGGATGCTACGGCGGCTAGGCGTGGCGCAAGCGTTGATTCATGGTCCCAAGGTAATCGTGGTCGATGAGCCAACTGTAGGACTCGATCCTGAAGAACGTATTCGATTTCGTAATGTCATGACGAGTCTGGGCAGGGATCGAACGATTCTACTATCGACGCACATTGTTGCGGACCTGGGTGGTGCCTGTAAGGAAATCGCATTGCTGGATGGCGGGCAGATCATCTACCAGGGTACGCCCTCCGGACTGGTGTCGGCAGCGATTGGTCAAGTGTTTCAGGTTGCGGTTAGCGAAATGGAGTTTGCGAATATCGAGAGTCAATACGAGGTGGTATCTACGAGTGTTGGCAGTGGCAGTATTGTCGTTCGCGGTGTGAGTCATACGGATCAACTACCCGACGGTGCTGAGATCGTGCAGGAACCCAGTCTCGAAGAAAGTTATATGGCATTTATGGCCGCACGGGATCGATCTGGTGTGGCCAGTCAGGCGGAAGAACATACCGAGGACATCGCAGCGAACGAAGCATCCAAATGATACGCCTACCCATGATGCTGGCTGTAGCGGGTGCAGAAATGCGTTCGACAAGACGGCTCTTCCGGTACTGGTTGTTTACGATCCTTGCCGTGCTGATCAGTACAGCATTGTTCGCGCAGTACACCGTCATACATGGCATGGCCTCGCACCACTCGGCAACACTGGGGGCCATGTCACCAAGACTACTGATCTCAGGAATCGGGTTGTTTAATATTTTTGTGTTTGTGACCGGGCTCATTTTTCTTGCATTCGAAGTACGTGCCCGCGACGAGCGTGACCGTATGACTGAGATTCTGGACTCAAGACCGCTGTCTAACATAGAACTCATACTGGGCAAGGTGGGTGGCATTGTGTTTATGGTGTGGCTTCCTCTGGTCCTGATTACCTGTTTTTTTCAGCTGTTCGGCACCGTTGCACATCTCATCGAATTGCCGGTGGGAGACACTATAGAGCCCTGGTCACTGGCAGGTTTTTGGTTTGCAGCCCTGACTTCACTAGTGCTCTGGTGTTCAGCCGTTGTACTGATCGCCGTTGTCATCCGACATCGCCTGCTAGTGGCGATCATCGCTTTCGGTCTGGTCGCCTTACAGGTCTGGACCACTTTCAATATGCCGGTTTTCCTGCAACCGGTAGTTACCCTCCTGCCAGTTTTGGGTTTTACCTCCGATATCTTGCCGCAGGCTATTCCCGACGGGGAAGGTGTGCGAATTCTCGCGCACTGGATTCTGGCCGGGGCCCTACTCTCGTTCGCCATTGCGCTGCATCCGCGTCGTGATGGCCAGTCTTTCGGACTCGCCAGTGGTCTGGGGTTATTCGTGATATCTGGTGTGCTATTGGGCTACTACAGTTATCAACATCTCGCACAAGTTGATCAGATCGACCTTTGGCGCGCCGCCCATGAGGCAAAAAAAGCCCAGCCCATCGGCGATATGCAGTCACTATCAGGCACGGTGACCTTTGTCCGCGGCGATGAAATTCGCCTGGATCTGGATATCGAGGTGCAATCACCCCAGGGGACATCACTACCCACGCTATTGTTTACGTTAAACCCGGGTGTTGAAGTTACAGAGCTGACAGTCAACGGCAAAAATACCACCTGGCAGCAGGCAGATGGCTTGGTGGAGGTAGATCACGAGTTATCGACTGGTGCTAACGCAACCATTCACGTTATCGCTGCCGGTACGCCGAATGAGAACTTTGGTTATCTTGACACCTATTTTCGACTGGAAAAAACCGCCGCAAAGAAAGACAACCTAGGTTTACTCGGCCTCCAGATAAGCATTTTTGATTCAGACTATATCGCCATGCCCCCCGGTGCTCACTGGCTGCCGTCAACGGGCACCGATGTACCGCAAAGTGACCCGCGAAGCCATCCCTTTGATTATTACCAGCTTGATCTCGAAGTTGTGATTCCCAGTGACTGGCTGGTTGCCGGTCCCGGGCTACGTGAACAACTGGAAACAAATGGTGATAATACGCGTTTTCGGTTCCACCCGAAGGCACCGGTGCCACATGTTGGGTTGTTCGCTGCACAGTTTGAGCGCCGCACCATGGAAGCCGCCGGCATTCACTTTGAAGTGCTTTTTTCTCCTTTGCACAGCAAAAACTTTGAGCTTATGGCACCGTCCGCCGACCTTCTCAAGGAAAGGCTTACCGAATTATTTAGCAACGCCCAGAACATGGGTATCTCTTATCCTTATGACTCACTCACCCTGGTAGAAACACCGACTCACCTGCGAGGCTATGGTGGTGGATGGCGTATGGATACGACACAGAGTATGCCCGGCGTCATGATGCTCAGAGAAAATAGTTTTCCCACTGCACGGTTTGAGCGACCCTTTGGCAAACAACACTATGTTACAAAGACCGCCTGGTGGGACAACTGGGAAGATGGCCTTGCCGGTGCTCAGGTAGACGCCATGACGAAATTCATCCGCAATGACTTTAGTGGCGGCAATCTGTTTACCGGTGTGACGCGCAACTTCTTCAGCTTTCAAACCAGTGCCGTTGGCGATGGTGCCCACGCCATCAATTTTGTGTTGGACGCACTCACTTCTTCTCTCCTGACCAAAACCACGGGCTACTTTTCAGCCCATGAATTCGAGTCAGCACAGGTCCTGGGCAGCGAGGTCATGATTGCGACCGTTACACGTGGGGATAGATCTATCTCAGAAAATCTCATCGACACCATCACCGACCGGCCATCGGTCTGGGATCGAGCCCTCGGTACACCGCTCTTCTTGCTCGAACCCACCGAGGATCCAGGACAGGCACTGAACGTTTTGACCCTTAAGGGTTATGCCATTGCCGAGTCGATTATTGCCGGGCTTGGTCGTGAAAACGCTAGCCTGCTAATCGGTACTTTGATCGAACAATATCGCGGTAAACATTTTGAAGCTGCCGATTTCCATGCGCTCGCCGATGAACTTGAGTTGGAACTGGTGCCCCTGCTCGGTGACTGGCTTCATGACACGGCATTGCCGGGTTTTCTGGTGTCGCCCGCCCAGATCGTAAGACTCACCGATGATTCCCAGGGCAGACCGCGCTACCAGACAACGCTACACCTGCGCAACGATGAGCCGGCGCCCGGCCTCGCCAGTGTCAGCTATGAGTGGGGCCCGCGAAAAAAGGCCAAGTGGGATGGTATCAAGCCCATTCGCATACCACCCCATTCGTCCGTAGAGGTTGGCATTGTCACGTCAACCACAATTTATCAGATGTACATGAAGCCTTACCTCTCGCTAAATCGCGAAGACGTGCCGCTACAAATCAACAAACCAGATGCCAGGGAACAGGTTAATGCAGAACCCTTTATCGGTAACCGACCCAGCGACTGGCAGCTACCACAGAGCGACGACATTATCGTTGACGATCTGGATTCGGGTTTTGTGATTAGCAGTGACAGAGAAAATCCCACCGAACAGCCGATGAGATTTGGTCCCGGCACGGTGAAAATCGATATGGATCAGGGATTACCGCAACACAAGGCCATGTTTGGAAACCCGGCAGTGTGGAGCCGTGCTATCGATAGCCAAAGCTTTGGTAAATATCGTCGCACCTATGCCCTGGTGCAGAGTGGCGAGGGCAATCAGCAGGCCGCATTCACCGTTGATTTGCCGGAAGCAGGTCAATGGCGACTGGGTTACTATCTGTCACGGCAGTTTGCCGGTGGTAAAGCTGGAAAGTCTGGGGGAAGGAGAAAAGGGGGGAACGAAGCCGGTCAGGATGCTCGCATGAACTGGGCTATCCAGCGTCGAGTTGGAGAGTTTCAGATGCAACTCACCAGTAATGGTGAATCCCGGGCCATTGAGTTTGATGCACAGTCAGGTGTGCCGGGGTGGAATGATCTGGGTGAATTCGATCTGCCGGCAGGATCCACGACCCTTTCAATATCTGACGCAAATACGGGACCCCTGGTAGTTGCTGATGCTATTCGGTGGCGACTCTCGAATGAAATAAAACAAAAACGAACTCAACTTAAATTACAAACAAACAGGCTAGTGAAGAATGACTAAATTATCCCGAATAGCGGCGGTTACCTTCCTAATATCACTGCTCGCTGCTTGCGGAGGGGACGTTAATGCACCACCTGTTGAGTTTCTAATTCCCGTTGAAGTAGAAGATGTGACCACCGATACCGTGGAAGACGTTATTGTCACCACCGGGACCGTGAGAACCCGGGAAAGTGTCATTCTGACGGTGGAAACACCAGGATTTCTGGTGCTCTCAAAAGATGCCGCCGGTAACCGACTGGAAGAAGGCGAAAGTGTCACCGCGGGTCAGATTATTGCCCAGGTCACCGGTGAGGACGCACGCCTGGCAGCGGGGCTTGAGTCATCAAAGGAGCACCTCGATTCGGCCAAGACGGAACTCGAGCGTCGCCAGCAGCTATTCAAACAGCGCCTGGTGTCGGAAGCTGATGTCTGGACTGCACGCACCCAGTATGAAGACCGATTACATGCCTATGAGACCAGCCAGCGTACCTTCGAAAAGACACGTATTGTGACGCCGATCGACGGCGTCATTCTGGAACTGGCGAGAGACTCCACCGGTCAACCCATCGCCGATGGACAATTGGTCAGCCAGGGGCTCAGCGTCTCCCGGGTGGCACCACTTGATCGATTGATTGCAGATATCGAACTGGTCGGTCCAGAACTGTCCCGGGTCTCCATTGGTCAGCAGGTCCGCATCAGTCACTACGCATTTACAGGCAGTTCAATTGACGGCACCGTGGTTCGCTTATCACCCACCATGGATCCGAATACGCGAACATTCCGGGTAGAAGTAGAAGTAGACAATGAGGAAGCACTGCTACGACCCGGCATGTTTGTGCAGGCAGCCATCGTCACCGAGCGACGCGAAGATGTCGTGGTAGTGCCAAGGGATGCGATTACCCAACGTGGCGGCAGCAACGTGGTTTACGTCGTTGATGGACAACGCGTCAATAAGCGAAACGTGACTCTGGGACTCGCAGACGACATTCAGTTCGAAGTCACCGAGGGCCTTGGTGCCGGCGATCGCATCGCCGTCAGAGGGCTGGAAACGTTGACTGACGGCACCCGGATACGAGTAATCGCCCCGTGAGCTTTGCGGAGTCGATTGCTACATTAGCAACGCGGCGACCTGTTGCAATCAGCGTTCTTGCGGTGGCTATCGCGCTCGTTGGCTTCCTGTCATGGCAGCAACTCCCCGTAGATCTACTGCCAGATCTGCAAAGCCCGACGATTGCTGTTTCGATTCGTGCTGGTGACCGCCCCCCCACCGAGATGGAACGCCTGTATGGCGAACAGCTCGAACAGCGGCTGTTTACCGTAACGGGCATTCGTGAAATATCTCAGGTTGCACGTACCGGTAAACTGGTGGCAACCATCATCTTCGAATGGGATGCCAATCTCGAGATTGGTTTGGTTGAAGTACAAAAGGCACTTGGACCCATGGGATCAGACCCTGCTGTCGATGAGGTCATCGTCAGACAGTTCGACCCGCGGCAGGCGCCGGTGCTCACCTACGGACTTGTCGCACCCACGGGAAAACCAGATCTATCCGAACTCAGACAACTGGCGCGCCGCCAGGTCGCTACCAACCTCGAGCAACTACCAGGTGTTGCTGAAGTGCGGGTCACCGGCGGCCGTGAGAAGGAAGTTCGGGTCGAACTGGATCGCTACAAACTAGACGCCTTTAACGTGTCCATCGCACAGGTTGAACAGCGTTTACAAGCTGAAAACCTTGACTACAACGCGGGCACCCTGGAACAAGATTCTGAGATCTTTCTGGTACGCGCGATGTCCCGTTTTCGTACACCTGCAGATATCGCCAATGTCGTCGTGAAATACGCCAGTGGCAGTAATGGTGGCCAACAACCCATTCGAGTCTCGGACGTCGGGTCAGTCGCCCTCGTTGATCAGGAAATTGACCATCTGGTGCGCGTCAATGGCATCGAAGGTGTGGGGTTGTCCATCTACAAGGAAGCCGGCGCGAACACCGTCGAGGTTTCTAAGGTGGTACGCGCAGCGATGACTCACGTTTCACGCGACCTGCCCAATGTTGAATTAGTAGAAGTGAACGACGATGCCGCCCTGGTCATCGATGCTCTGTCAGATCTACAGGTCGCTGCTGGCGTCGGGATCACACTGGCGATCGTCATCCTCGCGCTGTTCTTAAGGTCCGCCGGTGCAACCCTGGTGGTGTTCGCCGCGGTTCCCGTATCCATCCTGGCCGCACTGTTTCTTATGGGACTGGGCTCGCAAACGCTAAACATCATCACTCTGGCAGGTCTGGCACTCGGCGCTGGCATGCTGGTCGATAATGCCATTGTCGTGGTGGAGAGTATTTACCGCCGCCTCGCAGAAGGGGATTCTCCTGCGTCAGCTGCCGCCACCGGCACAGGACAGGTTGCCGGCGCGATCACCGCTTCAACGCTAACGACCTGTGTAGTGTTCCTGCCGGTTCTGTTTATACAGGGTATGGCCGCGCGACTCATTGAAGGCATCGCCTTTACTGTCGTCGCATCGCTGCTGGCATCCCTCGCGGTTGCTATGATGCTGATCCCTGCCCTGGCGCGCTGGTTTATGCCTAATGCCTCGGAACCGACAGCCGCTGCCCTGCCGAAATATCGACAGCGACTAGAGGCACTACTGACACGGCTCCTCAAAAGGCCTGGTCAAACCATTGCAGTGGTCATGTGTGCGGCCGCGATCAGTATCTTTGTCTTGATAAAACTGGGTACCGAGCTCTTGCCTTCTGCTGATCCGAGACAGTTTTCAGTACGCGTCGTTGGCCCCTCTGCGCAACGTGTGGAGTCAACATCAAAAGTCGTCGAGAGTATTGAGTCGATGTTGCAGCAGGCCGGTGGCGACAACATAAAAGCCGTGCTTTCGGAAATTGGTCGGCTGCCAGAAGATACCCGATCAATCAGAACCGAACTCAGCGAGGAAAATACTGCGCGTTTAACAGTACGGGTTGGCGAAGACGGATTGACCGGCCGACAGCTTGCTGATCATCTGACGCCGCACCTGGATAAGATGGAATCAACTGAAATCGATTGGGAAGTGGGTTCCAGTGCGCTAGCCAGTGCGCTGGGCAACAGCGGCCCATCCATCGTCGTTGAAATATCCGGTCAGGCATTACCCGACCTGCGCCGAGGCACAGAAATCGCCCGTGAGCGCCTCGCGGCGCTGCCTGAACTCTGGAATGTGCGCTCTTCATTTGAAGGCGGCCCACCGGAGCTCAGAATCATACTGGACCGAACCATGGCGGACGGCCTGGGCATCGACTTGAATACGCTTGCCCGGGTACTGGAAACCAGTCTCGATGGCAGAACTGTCACTACCCTCTCTAGTGGTGATGAAGATCGACCGATTAATCTACGCACGGCCTCGACAACGAGGGAAGATCTGGCACAGATTGTTTTTCGCTCCGGGCTCGGTCAAAAGGTAAGCGTCGGTGAGATTGCACACTTTGAAGAAGTCGAGGGTGCCCGGGAAATTTTCCGACGTGATCAACGCCGAACCGCATTGGTGACCGCAGAAATATCAGACACTGTCGAGTATCCAGCCGCGGTAGCGGCGGTGATGGCAACATTGGAAGAACCCCTCGTCCCGGGTCTGTTTGCACAGCTTCGCGGTGAAGAAGCAGAGCGCGTCAAAACCTTTGGAGAACTGCAACTTTCGGGCATCCTGGCTTTGGTGCTGGTGCTGATGGTGCTGGCGGGATCATTTGAATCATTTATTCACCCCATCACTGTACTCGCAGCAATACCAATTGCTCTCATCGGCGTGGCGGTGGTACTTGGACCCATGGGTGAACCCATTGGGGTCATGGCAATGATGGGGCTGATCGTCCTTGCTGGGGTCGCGGTGAATGACGCAGTTCTACTGCTCGCAACAGCGCGCCAATACATCGCCGGCGGTATGGATCGCGTGACGGCTCTCGTGACAGCAGCCGGCATTCGTCTTCGCCCTATTCTAATGACAACACTAACGACAGTACTGGTGTTAATGCCACTCGTTATTGGCACCGGCGAAGGTGCATCATTGCGAGCACCCATGGCCATTACGATTATCAGTGGCATCATCGCCTCGACGATTGGTTCCCTACTCATTCTGCCGTGCCTGTACCTGGTACTTGACAATCTTCGACCAGGTAGGTTGCAGGCGCTATGAACTTTTTGATGTTGCCGATACACCGCCCGGTCGCCGTGGCGATGTTTTTTTTAGGCATCATGATGCTAGGGGGCATTGCCTGGCAAAAAATGCCCGTAGAGCTTTTTCCTGTACTCGTCGGCAGCGAAGTCAATGTCAATTTCTACCGCCCTGGCAGCAAGCCTGAAGTCATTGAGCGAGAAATCCTGCTGCCACTGCAAGCACAGGTTTCAGGCATGGCGGACGTCGCTGAAACACGAGGGACCATTCGCGGTCCAAGCGGCAACTTCACCGTCCGTTTCGAGCCGGGTATAGACATAAAGATTCGCGAATTTGAATTGCAGCGCATGGTCACCGAGATGCAGCGCGATCAACCCCCAGGGACTTCGCTCAATGTGCAGGCAACAGGTACCGGAGCCATTTCAGAGTTAGCCATGATGATTCACGTGCTCGGCACCGGCGACGATGATAAGAATGCTCTATTTGACTTGACCGAACAGCTGATCGCGCCCCGATTCGCCTCTATCTCCGGCGTAAGCCAGGCCATTGCTACCGGCGGTGCGAAACGCCAGGTGACTGTGACAGTTGATCCAGAGCGCACCACGGCGGTCGGACTTTCAGTTGAAGGCGTGCTCAATATGGTGCAGCGTACGGTTGGCCGGATGCTCTACACCGGCAGCCTTGAAAGTGAGGCTGGCCGCACGGCAGTCATGTTGGACGGACGCCCAGTTGGCGTTAACTCACTGGCCAATGCACGCGTCGAATACAACAGCCCCGCCCTGCTAAAGCACACCAGCGACGTCGTGATAGGTCTGGGCCGAGAGGAACAGCTATTCCGGGTAAATGGCAAACCTGCGGTCGGTCTGGCGCTGTTTCAGGAACAGGATTCGAACCTGGTTCGCCTGGGTCGAACGATTAGAGAACGGGTCGCGGAAGTCCGTGAAGAGCTAAAGCCTCAAGGCCTTGATCTGGTCATTGGATTTGATGCCGCAGACGCCGTGGAAAGCCAGATAAAGCATCTATCCCAATTGGGTGCATCCGGTTTCGCGATCGCGCTAGTCGTACTGTTTTTCTTTCTCAGGCAATGGCGCGCAGTGGCCGTAGTGGCCCTCGCCGTGCCGGTCAGCCTGTTGACCGCAATGGCGTTTTTGTTCCTGGTCGGACAAAGCCTGAACCTGGTGTCTCTGTTTGGCTTGATGATTGCCATAGGCCTGGTTGTTGACAATAGTGTGGTGGTTTTTGAAGCCATTGAACGGCATCTGCAACGCGGGGCCGACATAGAAAACGCTGTTCGTGAGGGTCTGCGGCGAACCGTTCGCGCTATCCTTGCGGCCAGCGCAACAACCGCCGTGGTATTTCTGCCTATTATTCTGGTTGAGTTTGAAGACCCGATGATTCGCCAGATAGCCACCGTCATCAGCCTGTCGATTCTATTGCCACTATCTGCCTCTTTGCTCGTCGCCATCGGCCTTGTACCGCTACTGGCAAACTACCTGGCTGCCCCGGCTGCAGAGCAGCGGCTTGCCGACAATAAACGACGGCGGGCAGAACGTGCCAACCTGTTGCCACCGGATCAGGCGAAATTGGTTTTTTCTGGTGTGGTTGCCTCTGCACTGCGCAATCCTCCAACCTGGATCGCAGGTACGGTAGCGGCAGTGTTGCTGACTGTCGCCATTGCAGTACCCTGGGTGATGGTGAACGGCGGCACAGATGACGCAGCCGAACCCGATACCATTCAACTGTCTGCGGAATTCCCCTCTGAACGAACGTTAGATATTTCGAGCGCTGCAATGGCAAGGCTTGAGCGAGAAGTTCTTGAGGACCCTATGGTCAAATCCGTAGAGACACAAGTTAACGAAAGCGGTGGTTCACTGACCATCAAACTGATCGATCGCGATCTTCGGCCAGATGAATTCAGCGCGCAAAGCATTCGCGACAAGGTTTACGGCGCAGCAAAAAGAGTCAGCGGCGGATTCAGAATCCTGCGTCCCGGTGATGAAAGTGACGGTGGTGGTAAACGCAGCGGTGGTGGCGTGTTTGGGGGCACAGCCGCAGAAATCGTTTTATCCGGTCCGGACAGTGAGGTAATACTGGCCGTGGCCGAAAATGTAAAGGCGCAGCTCGAATCTACACCACAGATCGAAAACGCCTGGGTGTCCGTACAGTCCGGGATGAGTGAATTCTGGGTGGTACCCATCGCAGAAGTGTTCGAGTCTCTGGGCCTGACCTTCAATCAGGTACTTCCCGTGT
>Ga0302127_10002591_pt1 | contig 10922 bp, 9 predicted proteins | sample CB4_SCM_MG_FD_204452 | JGI IMG/M metagenome (GOLD analysis project Ga0302127, IMG submission 204452) | Marine microbial communities from Western Arctic Ocean, Canada - CB4_SCM | ecosystem: Environmental > Aquatic > Marine > Oceanic | place: Canada: Western Arctic Ocean | collected 2017-09-24
GTACGGTGACTCGAACACTGCATCGCTCAAAGCATGCCCATTACGCACATTGTTTTCCATGTCTGTCCAAAGACGGTCGAACTGTACGTTGTTCGTTACATCCCTGCAAACTCCAATTGCATCAAGCACGCCAACACCAGCGGCAAGCAATGTTGACAGTGTTCTTGAAGCGCGCGTTGTGTAGAGTTGGCTATACATTGGGCCAACAATTGGGGTTTTCAGTTTTAGCCAATCAAAAGCGTTACGACCACTTGGTGTTTTGTGCCAAAGAATTGCAGACACAATAAGTGCTACAATCGCTGGAATCCAATACATCCATGTGCCGAGCAATCCATCGCTTATGCCCATGAGAATCTTTGTTGGCATTGGAAGTGTTGCGGAACGCATTTCGTAAATTTTTGCAAACCGCGGCAACACGAATGTCACAATAAGTGAAGTCACAACAACTGCAGTGAAACCCATTATCATCGGATACGTCATCGCACCTTTGACTTCTCGAATTGTTTTTCGTTCGCGCGACAAGTAACTTGCAACACGTTCAAGCATCATTGGAAGCGTGCCTGATAATTCAGATGCTCGGACCAAACTTACAACGATTCGAGGAAAGACACGTTTTCTTCGAGCAAGCGCTGTAGAAAGCGCATCGCCTCCGCACACATCCGAGTGCACACCGTTAAGGACATCACGGAATTCTTTTTGTTTTGTTTGTTTTGCGAGGGATTCAAGCGATTCTGAAAGCGGAACACCCGTTTCAAGCATAACTGCAAGTTGTTGGCAAAAAGCAATGACATCGTCTTGCTTTACGCGACGGTGTGCCATTGCAGTCATGATGTCGTCTTTAACAATTTCGTCTTCGCCTTGCATCAGCGGTTCTGGATCGATGGCGGTTACGAACAACCCCTGCGTGCGCAACACACTTGCCACTTCGTTTTCATTTAGTGCAACTTGCGAACCCGTTAATTCGCGCCCATGTAAATCGCGCGCCTTCCAAGCGAATGTTTCTTTAGCTAACAATGTGTTCATCGCGCTCATACGCCCAAACTCCTCGTGGCGCATAGCACTTCTTCTGGTGTTGTAAGACCTTTGGCAACTTTTTCTAAACCATCAACCCGTAATGAGGCGTGACTTGTCAGTGCACGAAGTTCTTGCAAGGAAGCACCACGACCAATCGATTCAAGCAATTCGTTTGTTGGAATAAGCAATTCAAAAATGCCAATTCGTCCAGCAAATCCAGTGCCGCGGCAACGGTTGCAACCAGCACCTACATAATAATCTCCGCCACCGCACGCATTTCGGACAGCATCATCGCCTTCCCAAGCAGTTTTGCAATGAGGGCAAATTTTTCGTACAAGGCGCTGCGCAAGCACTCCGCGAACTGTTGCTGCAACAAGGTATGGTTCAATACCAAGATTAACTAACCGAGTTACCGCGGAAATTGAATCGTTTGTGTGCAATGTCGAGAAAACAAGGTGGCCAGTCAGTGCCGCTTGTGAAACGATTGCAGCGGTATCCGAATCCCGAACTTCACCCACCATCAATACATCTGGGTCTTGGCGAAGCATTGATCGCAAGGCAGTTGAGAAAGTAAAACCAGCACGTTCGTTGATTTGCGATTGATTGATCCCACGAATTTGCGCTTCGATTGGATCTTCAATCGTTGCAACATTTATCTCATCCGTATCAAGTTGCGAGAGCACTGAATAGAGTGTGGTTGATTTACCTGAGCCAGTTGGACCTGTCACAAGGACAACACCGTTTGGTTGCTCAACGACGCTTTTCCAATCAATGAGCATTTGTTCATTGAACCCCAAACTATCAAGGGACAATCGGTTGTTCTTGCTATCAATAATTCGCAAGACAACGATTTCACCGTACTTACTTGGCATCGTTGACACCCGCAAGTCGATTGGACGACCATCCATCATGACATTGAAGTCGCCATCTTGAGGAAGTCGACGTTCAGAGATGTCGAGGTTCGCCATAATTTTGATACGACTCGCAATTGCTTGTTGCATTTTATACGGCGGTTGAATTTTTTCGTATAGTTTTCCATCTACGCGGTACCGGACGCGAAGTAGATGGTCATCTGGTTCGATATGAATATCAGACGCGCCCTCTTGTACAGCAGAGTAAATCAAGAAATTCACAAGTTTGACAACAGGGCCATGTCCAGCATCTTCTTCAAGATCAGCAAGCTCCGTCGAAACTTGTTCAATGACGGCGAAGTCGTGTTCGTCGATGTCTTCGTAGATTTCATCAATGACAAATACATTTGCTGCAGGAAGGTACGATTTATGTGCAGATTCAATATCCTGTGCAGTAGCTGCAACTATTTGCGTGCGGTGCCCTGTTCGTCGTTCAATTTCTTCAAGTAAATATAAGTTTGCTGGCTCACTCACAGCAACCGTGAGCACTCCGCGCACAAGGAACATCGGCAGGACGCCATGCTCTTCCAAAAAATCGCGTGGCAATACTTCAATAACTTTAGGATCAGCAAGACGCGCAGTATCCGAAGCAAATGGAATGCCGTACGCTTCTGCAAGTGTTTCTAAAACCGTACGGTCATCAACTAAACCCATCTCAACAAGAACTTCACCGATCAATTTACGTTGTTCGCATGACTGTTGTTGTTCGAGCGCACTTTCGAGTTGTTCTGCCGATACTACACCACGACGCAATAACAATTGACCAAGCGGTGCTTGGGCGGTCAATGCTGAAGGTATAGTGTCTTGTTGATGCTTCATAACTAGTTAGGCAAAACTCCGTGCTGCTTGTTCTACTGTTTCGTGGCTGCTAAAAACGCGGTTTAAACGTGTCAATTCAAAAACGCGTTCAAGCGCTTCTGGAACGGATGCGAAACGTAGTTTGTTTCCCGCTCTAATTAGTTCATCGGATAGCCAAAGAAGCGACTCAAGTCCTACCGAGTCAATTAATCCTAAACTTGTGCAATCGATAATCACATTTGTACTGAAATTCTCCACTGTTTCTCGAACTTCACGTTGAAAATAATCGCTGTCATCGACTGTTAAATTACCTGTAATGCAGATTACTGTTGCTGCACGATGTGCTTCTGAAGTCAAATTCATGATGAACTCCTTTGATCAGTTATAGGACGAGGACTTTTGGGTTCAGTCTCGGCAGAAGCACGACCTGCTTGGTGATCAATCATGAGTTGTTCCCACTTTGAAAAATCAAGTTCAAAAAAGTGCTCTGCAAGTTCAGGATCAAATTGTGAACCAACAACTCGCCTCATTTCATCAAGCACAGCATCACGATTCATTGCATGCCGATACGTCCTACTTGATGACATCGCGTCAAAGGTGTCTGCAAGTGAAATCATACGCGCAACCAGCGGAATGTCGCTTCCTGCAATACCGTGAGGATAGCCACCGCCTGCATATTTTTCATGATGATGCAATACACCGCCAAGGATATCTTCTAATTGCGGTATGTCTTTTAAAATCTTCGCGCCGATTTCTGGATGCTTTTGAATTTCTTCAAACTCTGCACTTGTTAAACCACCCTGCTTCATAAGCACATGTTCGGGAACACCAATTTTACCAATATCGTGCACAAGTCCAGCAATTCGAAAACGGTCGACTTGATCTGCATCAAGGCCTGCTTTTTCTGCAAGTTGCGCGGTTAATAATGCCACCCGTTGAGAATGACCACAGGTGTACTTATCTTTCGCATCAATTGAAGCAGTTAATGCTTCAAGCGTTCCTAAGAACGTAGCGCTCAAGTCTTCATATAAAAGCGCATTTTCAAGGAAAATTGCGATTTGCGCAGCTGTCGCTGATAGAAGTTTGCTGTCTACGGAAGACGCTTCCGGATCTGCACCCAATTTATTCGCTGCAACAAGTACGCCAATTACATTTCCTTCACTCATGATTGGCTCAATAATTGTCGCTTGCCCTAGTGCATTTGCAACAGAATCGTTGCCAGTTGAAATAATAGGCTTACTCGTCATTTCGCAAGTAACGGCATGCACGATTGGTGCGCAATCGTTTGGAGCATCGCCAGCAAAAAGAAGCTCACTACCAATCCGTGGCAATCGATTGCCAACTCGAAGTTGCACGCCAATCCATTCGTATGGAAGTGTTTGCAACAGCTCATTGCATGCAAGTTCAACGAATCGCTTTGGGTGATTGACTGAATGCATGCTGCCTGTGATGGTGTACAACAAATTTATTTCTTCGTATGAATCAGCAAGTTCTTGACCAACTGAATCCATAGTGTTTTGGTTTGTATCGCTTGTCGCCTGCGCATTCCATGCAAATTGGAACATGGATGCAATTCGTTGCACATCATGCGTTGCAATTGGCGAAAGAGACAGGAGCATGTCACGAACAACCGTCGTGTCCGCACCACTCGCCTGGCACAAGGCGTGAAGGTATTCACTCGTACATAGTGGCTCTGTTACGAATACTCCAACGGTGTAGCCACCTTCTCGACGGCTATTCATTTTTCGTAATGGAACAAACCATAGGCCTTGAAATGCCTCGACTGCTTGCAAATCATCTTGGGAATTCCAAGTTATGCAACCTGTATTCAATGCAATTCGAACAAGCGGGGATGCGCTGAGCAAATCAATAAACCAATCAGCCTGTTCACTTGGAATGAGTTTTCCTTTTGCATCGCAATGCAAAAGAACAACACCTGAATTTTGTGCTAATCGCTCAAAAGGTGTGCAATTGTTGCTGCTTGTTGATGGAATGTTTTTTATATTCACGCTGCATCTCTGCTTTCAACTGTTCTTCCTTGCACGCCAATAAGTAATTGTGCGCACAATTCAGCAATTCCACGAGGGCTAAACGGCTTACTTATTACCTTACAAACGTTGGGGATCTCTGTGTCGCTTGATTCAAGTGTATGCCCACGAGCGGTGAGTACAACCACTGGAATGTGCGATGTCGCACTATTGGAATATAAGGCATGCGCAAACTCAAGGCCGTTCATGTACGGCATCTGCACATCTGTAATTACAAGATCCGGTAGATTCTTCTTCACTTGATGCAGTGCATCTTCTCCATCGACCGCTGTTGAAATTATGTAGCCACAATTTCGTAACTTCAGGGAAAGCACTTGCAAGATATGCGCTTCGTCATCAACTATTAATATGGAATGTCTCGTCGTCATGCTGCCTTTCGCTGACCTCGTTCTGCTGGAATTGAAAACCAGAACTTTGAGCCCATGCCCAATGTTGATTTCAAACCAATTTGTCCACTATGAAGTGTTTCGATGATGTGTTGACATAAATTCAACCCAAGACCTGTGCCCTTGGCAACATTTCGATAATTTTCAATTCGGTAAAACTTATCAAATACTTTTGAAGTTTGATCTGGCGCGATACCTAAGCCCGTGTCGGACACAGAAAAATGCAGGCTTCGCGTCAGGTTGTCTGTGTCTGCGGATACAGTAATTCGGCCGCCTTCTGGTGTGTACTTGATTGCATTCGAGAGCAAGTTCACAATGACTTGGTACAGCATGTCTCCGTCACCGACAACAGACAAGTCAACCTCTGCAAGCTGAATATGAATATCAAGACTCTTTTCCTTGGCTTGCGGTTTCATGTTTGTCACAGCTCGTTCGACAAGCTCATCGAAATCCACCGACACTCGATCAATATACATTAACCCAGCTTCGATTTGACTGATGTTCAACAAGTTGTCAATCATGCGTTGAAGTCGTTTTGTTTCAGTTGAAATAACACTATAAAAATCTTGACGCGTAGTTTCATCTTTTGCATCGCCATCTTCAAGCATCTCAATATATGCCGCAATGGAGGACAAAGGCGTCCGTAATTCGTGGCTTGCCTTTGACACAAAATCGCTTTTTAATCGTGCGATTTCTCGTTCTCGTGACAAATCTCGCAACACAGTAACTACAGCATGCATTGCTTCGTCTGGATGACCCACTGATTGAAGGTGCACTTCATAAGCAACCGTTTCGTCATTGTTTTTGATTTCTTGTTCGTACTGCCGACCTTCTTTTGGAAGCCCACTTCGTGCATCCGAAATTGTTGCAATGAGTTGATGATCCATAATAACATCCGCAAGTGGCTTGCCCGCTGCCTCGCTCGAACTTACTAAAAGCAAGCCAGAAGCGCCGTCGTTTGCATGGAGCACTTCGCCGTGCGCATCAATAACAATCACGGCATCTCGCAAAACATCAAACACTGCTTCAACTTGACGACGACGGGTTCGGTCAATGCAACCATGTATTTTTGCGGAATCAAGCGAACCCTGTGCTTCTTCTGATTCACTCTTTGCTGTTTGCATTGCAGAAATTGCTTCTGCTTCTCGTGCCTTCCATTTCAATGCAACAATCACTGCAACAATCGCCGTGAGCGTTGTTACTGTTAGTATTGAGATGAAGGTTGGATCTGTGTACACGGCGTGCCTTTGCTTGGTTGTTCCCAAGCAGTGGCAGACGGCTACGGTGCAAGGGGGGAATCTTGAGTCACATGCACAATGGGTTGGCTTTCCTGGCCCAATATAAACGGATGCGTCTCAGTTTCACCTTCGACCGAATTTGTCGTCATATTCTGTGTAACTGTACTTTCTGCATGTAATTTTGCACTATTTGCGTGTGTTTGTAGAAGCAGAGCAATTAATTCATCTGTGTTATCGGACTGTACTTTTGCAAGTAGTTTTTTGCCTTGCTCAAGGTCCCCTTTTCGCATTGAGACAATCCCTTCAAAAAGCGGGCCCTCGTGCAAATCTGGATTCAATGCCCTAATTTTCTTGCCGCAAGTGGCGACGCGTTCATAGTCTTCCATCTGCCAAGCGATATAGCCAAGATCAATCCAAGCCCCTGCATCATCTGGCGTCTGCCGTGTGACTTTCAAGCAAATATCTCTGCCTTGAATTGCACGTCCAGTAGCCGCTAAGCATTTTCCTTTCAATCGCTGAAACGTAAAAGAAACCTCTTGTTTCTCCTGCAACTGCGAAATGGTGAACAGGCAGTCGGTGTAATCACCAGCACTGAACTGGGCCGTCACGAGCAATGTCAACACTTCTGCGTCATCGTTCCCGAGCAACTGCGAATCTGCTAGAAAAATTGCTGCTTCTTTTGGGTTGCCGTTCCGTAAATGAATGTGTCCAAGCAACGCTGCCACAGCTGGCTGATGTTGAAATTCCTTGCCTGCATCTTGCAACAATGCAATGGCTTCTATCAACTCGCCAAGCGCAACGTGCGATTCTGCTGCGGCTAATAAATATTGTGGATGTGTCGCATTGTTTTCCATTGCCATCTTATAACAAGCGAGTGCTTCGGAATCCTCTGACCATCGTTGGTGCAAAACGCCAAGAAAATAATGCGGCTCGGCTACGTTTGGATTGATGTCAATGGAACGAACAAACGCTTTACTCGCTGAGTCTAGCCGATGTTGCTCCATCAAAATTCGCCCGCGAAGCAAATGGTATTCTGCGTTTCCTTCGTACCGTGCAATTGCTGCATCAATAGTTCCTAATGCCGCTTTAAGTTGGCCAACTTCAAACTGCTGCATTGCTTGTTGCGCAGCAAGATCAGCATTCACGGCGTCCATACGGTTGTGCGCATTCACACGAGCAATTTTGCCTTGCTTCGTTGGTCCACCACATCCAACGCATAAACAAAGACCAAGAAGAATAAAACATCGCTTCATTGGAGCACCTCCGCTTTGGCTTGCACAGCTTGTGTTTCTCGTTGCAAAAGTTCACGAATCAAATCGCGCTCCCACACTGATTCTTGTTCATTTGTTATACGCTCTCGCAAACGAATCATTTCTGGTTGTCCATGCGTACTTCGCAGCGACAAGTTCGACCAATACAACGCATTGTCTAAATCGCCCACTCGATAAGCGTTCAGTGCGTCTCTGTTGTAGTTTGCCGTAATTTGTGCCCGACTAAATGGCAGAAGTCCTGCTCTTGCACCAACCCGTACTGACTCAACAATTTCCAGTGAATCTCTGCCTGCTTCCCATAATCGCTCATCTGGGATAATGGTTGGCGTGAGCAAAAATATTATTTCTTCTTTCTCAATTGTGTCGTCCTGCCCACGGAATGCGTTGCCAATAATCGGAATGTCTCCAAGGAATGGAACTTGATTACGCGAAATTCGCGTTGTCTCACGAAAGAGCCCGCCAAGGATAATGGTCTCACCGCTTCGGCAACGAATGTTTGTCATAATTTGCTGAGTAATTTCATCCGGGACTGATTGCCCGCCGTCTGGTCGCAATGTTGCAGACGAAACATTTGGATGCAACTCCAGTCGAATCATGCCGTCCGGTGAAATGAACGGTCGGAATACAAGTTGTATACCCGTATCTAAAAACTCCACTGTTTGCGTTGTGCTGGTATCTGTTTGGGTTGAGGACAAATACCCAATCCTTGTACCGATGAGAACTTCTGCGCGCTGTCTGTTCAAGCAAGTGATTCGTGGCCGTGCCAACACGGTTGTATCCACAACTTGATCGAGCACTTTTAAGAAAGCGCCAACATGATCTTTAATTATCCCTGCTTTTAAACCACCTGAAAATGCAGACGAATCGGTCCTGCCAACACCAGAAGAAACGCCTTCAATATTTGTATCCCCAAACGCACCCGTTATAACATCTTGGGCCGCGGCAAGTGGACCACCGACAATACCGCCGATTTGAATGTTTGAAAGTGCCGTAAAATCTACACCAAACTCATTATCTTCCGTCACTTTAGTTTGAACAACGGTTGCTTCAACAATAACTTGAGTAGGCGGAGTGTCGAGCTCTGTCAATAATTTTGCGATTGTTTCAAGGTTCTCTGGATAATCATTAATAACTAACTTGCTTGACCAAGCGTAACTGTCCCCGCCGCCATCCTTCAAAGAAGGCTGGAATCCGGCTTCAACATCGCCTCTAAATGCGGCTTTACCTTCGTCGGACAAAAGGGGCTTAGCAAATTCATTTGCATCCACAGCTGATAAATATTGCAGTTTGTAAATGCGACTTTCTGTTTTTCGCCTTGCTTTCTCAATAGTGTCGAGTTCTTCAAGTGTATAGACATACACAAAGTTTCCCTCTTCAATATACCCAAAACCATTTACGCGCAGCACTGCATCGAGTGCCTCATTAAAAGTCACGTCATAAAGATTCGCTGAAACGGCACCCGTGACATTGTTTGAAGCAATGATGTTTTTTCGGCTTTGAATTGCAAGCATTTCAAGCACTTGGACCACCTCTGTTTCATTCACGACGAGGTCAACCGTGCCGAACTCATCCATGACAACTTCTTGACTGATTTTCTCTTGCGCTTGCGAGAATGCGGTGATTGCGAGAAAGGTTAGTACAAATACATAGTGGGTATGTTTCACGGGTGCGTCTCCATAAACGCGCACCCGTCAACATTAGTGGCGAAGGGGCGCTATTGTCAATTCATATCGGCGCTCTCCAGCCGAAATGATGACCGAACGCCCGGATAAATCAGTAAGGCGCAGAGGATTAGGAACATTCTGCGTAACCACAACCTCGCCCTTTTGAATAACTCTTCCGTTAATCATTGCCATCTCACCCATGATTGCTTCAAGGTGAAGACCCGCAATAAGGGCTTGTTCTGATTTAATCGTATTTTTAGCATATTGAAGCGTTGTATTATCAGTCATAGCGTGTGTGGATGGGTATGCCGAGGCACTGATCAAAAACGGGTTCTTGCTTGGTATTGACTCAAGGATGACTGGAACTGCCACTTTATCAGAACTTGCAAGGATTACCGATGCCGTCTCTGCAACTGTGTCTGCAACTGCGGTACGAGGCGGCCGCGCAATCACTATGATCCGAGCCCAAAGAAGTAAACCGACAAACAACAGCGTGCAAAACAAGCTGAAGCGCCTGCTGTCTGCAGTCAAACGTCGCCATATTCTGTTCATTTTTTTATTCATTTCGAGAAATCTCCGTCGTCATACATTGCATGTAATCCGATTGATGCTTCAAGTACAGGGGATTCACTTGCGCTATCGGATTCACTAGAAGAAATACGTAAAGATGAAATCCGGATCAGGCGGTTCATCGATTCTACATTTTGAACAACAGAAAATATTGCGTCAAAATCAGCATGCAGCGTAACTGCAAGCGGCTGAATGATAAAACCATTTTCTTGTTGCAACTTTGAAGATGTTGCGCCTGCAGTAAAACTTTGATCCAGCACATGGTGCCCATCCACCTCGAGTGAAAGCGCTCGTACTATTTCTGCCGTGTCTGGGGAATCTGGCACGAGCTTGCATTCAGCGACCACTTGTGATTCCATAAACAGGAAGTCTGTGTATATTTGTTCGACCTCAACCTGCCGCCGTTCCAATTGCGCTACCCGTGCTTCTAATTCAAGTGCACCTTTAGATGCATATTGCGAACTTTTATAATTTGGCAAGATGAAAAAACAAACAAAAAGCACCGTTAAAATAAACGTGCAAAATAACATCCAGCGTTCTCTTGATGCAGTCATTCTTCACCTCCAACCATAGCCATGTGGGAAATTTCCCAATCGCTTTCCAAATCAATCAGAAAACTTACTCTAAATGATCGTGCGCGCACGCCGCGAACGATTTTTGATTTACTGAAATCCATACTGACTGAACTAAACGGTTCTTGATCTTGCAATACCGATACCAGCGAAGCTATCGTTTCATCTGTTGCGGCAAAGCCACCTATTCGGCCACTAATTCCTTTGCCGTCTTCGGTTTGCACAATATCAAGAGAAATATCTTCAAGAGTCATGGATGCTGGAAGCATGTTTGTTAACGTTGCAACAATATCTCCCATAGAAAAAACTACTTTTTCGTTGTTGTATCGTTCAATGAATGCTTCTAATCGCGCTTTGCGTAATTCTAAAGAAGTAGCATCAACTTCTAATGCCAACGCACTGTTTGCGCGTGATTGCGCAACAACGAGATGTTCCACAGCAGAGTTCATG
>Ga0302127_10002593_pt1 | contig 10920 bp, 8 predicted proteins | sample CB4_SCM_MG_FD_204452 | JGI IMG/M metagenome (GOLD analysis project Ga0302127, IMG submission 204452) | Marine microbial communities from Western Arctic Ocean, Canada - CB4_SCM | ecosystem: Environmental > Aquatic > Marine > Oceanic | place: Canada: Western Arctic Ocean | collected 2017-09-24
GAGCTAGATCCACTTGAGCCGCGTACTTTTTAACGGCACGATAAGCGAAGTGTCGATCGAGGGCGCGTGCGTTTTTGCTAAGTAACAAATTCGTCTCGGGAGCCACGAATTTTTTGCTGCGCTCTTCAATCCATTTATTGACACGTTGAGCAGCAATGCCACCGATCGGTACTAATCGCTCTTTGCTACCTTTGCCAGAAACGCGCATGATGCCTGGGCGGTTATCGCTTGCTAAATTTAGATTGATGTCACCGACTTTTAAATCGATTGCCTCGCTAACCCGAAGGCCGCCGCCATAAAGCAGTGCAAGTAGGGCCCGATCACGCAAGCCAATCCAGTGATCGTCTTTCGGCGCGTTCAATAAAGACATGGCTTCCTCAGGGCTGAGCACCTGGGGTAGCTTCTTCCAGAGATGGATTTTGCCAATAGTACGTAGCGGATCACGTCCAGAAAAGCCGTGTTCATTACGGTGCCACTTGAGAAATCCGCGTAATGTTGAAATTAATCGTACTTGTGAGGCGGGGGCGAGCCCGTCGAGACGACTATCGGCAATGAGGTCGACAATGAGCTCAGTGGTGATGTCTTTCCAGTCAGGACAGCCTTTTGCGGCCAAAAATCGGCCACATCTGGTCAAATCTCTCTTGTAGGCAACGATGCTATTTCGTGCCAAGCCGGCTTCTGCGGCCAAACCAGCTAAATAATCAGCAATTATTTCTGAAAGGCTGGCAGGTAGTGTTTGACGTGGCATGGGGTTTTATTAGAATCTGCTTCGAAAGTACTCTTGTGGTACCTTTAGAGGATACAGAAATGAAGAAGCTAACTAAACCCCAACAGAAGCATTTTAGCCCAATCCTGATGGCTTATCTTAAGCAGTTAGGCGCGAAGCTTGAACATCTAGAAGAAGCGGTATTGCTAATTGACGATGATGCTGGCCCTGACGACGGTGACGAGTTTGGCTCAGAAGGCCAATCGCGAGAATTACAACTTGGGCTGATTGAAAATGAAAACCAAATTATTGAAGAATGTTATCGCGCGCTAGAACGTATTCGCGATAATGTTTTCGGCAGCTGTACCGCTTGTAAAGAGTTGATTCCAGCTCGCCGTCTTGAAATTCGCCCATACTCTGAGTTCTGTGTTGGCTGTAAAGAAAAAATAGAAAAAGGAGAGCTCGACGTCGAGTAATAACAGATGTACTTGCCGCGCTTTGAGTTTAAGCAGCGCCTGTATTTCGGCGTAATTCTTTTAATCATTATTGATTTATGGTCTAAAGCGTGGGCCTTTGACAAGGTTGGTTTGCTCATGCCAGCCCAGCCAATATTTGGCGAATGGTTAAGCGTTTATTGTATTACTAATGCCGGCGGTATTTGGGGCATAGGTGGCGGCGGTGGCTTCACTAATATTCTTACGATAATTAGAATGATTGCGGTCACGTTTTTAATCCTGTATATCAATAAGCAGCATCCGCAAAATAAAGTTGGCTTGTCCACTCTTGGTCTGTTGCTGGCTGGGGCATTGGGTAATTTGTATGATAATTTGTCGACGGTCATGCCATGGAGTGGTAATGGCGAAGTGCGTGATTTTATTATGTTCAAGGTGGCTTCGCCAACGACTGCTCTTGAAAACGTCTGGATTTTCGATCCATTCCCAATTTTCAATTTTGCCGACGCTTGTATCTCCGTTGGTTTCGTGTTGTTACTCACCGGAGTTGCCACGCTTGGCGATAGCTTTAAGCCTCCGCAACAGTAGAATATTGCATGCTTTCTACAAAGATAGCCTCGCTTGAATTCGCTTCGCCTCTAATGACGGCGTCGGGCACCTTTGGTCATAATCCTGCAGCTTTGAGCTTTATAAACCCAGGTGATTTAGGCGCGTTGGTCTTAAAGACGGTCACCCCTGATCCGCGACATGGTAATCCTACGCCGCGCATGGCCGAATTCAGTGGCGGTGTCGTCAACGCAATCGGCCTCGAAAACAAGGGCCTGGATTACTGGCGCGATACCGTAGCGCCCACGCTCGAAGGTTTGTCCGTGCTAGTGGTCGCCAATGCCGGCGGTCACTGCGTAGATGATTTCGCGCAAGTAGTCAGCTCCTTCGATAGCATGATAGGTGTCTCTGCTATTGAACTTAACCTGTCTTGCCCGAACGTAGTCGGTGGCATTCAGTACTCGACAGATCCAGTTGCCTTAGCCGAAGTGGTAACGGCGTGTCGCAAATTGAGTGACAAGCCCATGTTCGTTAAGTTGTCGCCGAATGTTACGGACATCCAACCCTTGGCAAAAGCAGCGGCCGATTCGGGCGCTGACGCACTTACCGTGTGTAACACTTTGATAGGCATGCTGGTCGACTGGCGCGCCCGTCGACCGGTGTTAGCAAACGGCACTGGCGGAATATCTGGGCCAGCGGCTAAGCCGGTTGCAATGCGTTTGGTTTCGCAATGCGCAGCAGCGGTTGACATACCCATTATTGCGTCGGGCGGTGCAGAGTGCGCCGACGACGTCCTCGAGTTTATTGTTGCTGGTGCAACGGCTGTGCAGATTGGTACTGCCTCGTTTCGCAATCCATCAATAATTTCACAGATAGCCAGTGATTTACGGAGTATCCTGGCCAACGAAGATTTAACACTAGCCGAACTCCGCGGCTCCTTAAAATTATAATGATTGATTTCGAAGCAATTACCGATTCACTCAAGGGTTTGGGCGAAGGTTTTGGCCGCGCTCTGAATACTGTTTTCGGCTCTCAAAATAATCGTGTGGTAAAGCGCATGCAGCCGTTGATTGATGAGATTAATTCACACGAGCAGTGGGCCGAAGCACTAAGTGATGAAGAGATTCGGCAGCAAACCGCCAGCTGGAAACAAGAGGTCTCCGACGGTCGCTCTCTCGACGAGATATTGCCTCAAGCGTTCGCGATTGTTCGCGTGGCTTCACAACGCACGCTCGGCCTGCGCCATTACGACGTGCAGTTGATTGGTGGTATCGCGATGCATGGCGGATCCATCGCTGAGATGGCAACAGGAGAAGGTAAAACATTAGTGGCGACTCTTTCTGCTTACCTGAACGCTCTTTCAAGCAAGGTGTTCGTGGTAACGGTAAATGATTACCTGGCTTTGCGCGACTCGCAATGGATGGCTCCGGTTTACGAGTTCTTGGGTTTGCAGGTAGGCGCTATTCAATCAGCGATGTCACCTAGTGAACGCCATCCCGTTTATGCTGGCGATATTATTTACGCGACCAATAACGAACTTGGTTTTGATTACTTGCGCGACAATATGAAGCAGCGTCTCGAAGATCAAGTGCAGCGCCAACTTGGCTTTGCAATTATCGACGAGGTCGACTCAATTCTTATCGACGAGGCGCGTACACCTTTGATTATCTCTGGTCCCGCTACCGGAAACTCTGAGAAGTATCGCGTTGGTATGCAGGTCGCACGCAAACTAAAAGTTGATGAGCACTTTGAGGTAAAAGAAAAAGAAAAATCGGCGACTCTAACGGAAGAAGGCATTATTCTCGCTCAGAAAGAGATGGACATTGACGACTTCTACACCGATGCTGCCAATATGGAGTGGCCGCACATTATCGAACAAAGCTTGCGCGCTCTGCACATCTATCAGCCAGAAGTTGATTACGTTGTTAAAGACAATCAAGTCATTATCGTCGACGAGTTTACCGGTCGTTTAATGGATGGCCGACGCTGGGGCGATGGCTTGCATCAAGCCGTCGAGTCTAAAGAGAATTTGCGGCCACGTGCGGAAAACCAAACTTTGGCAACGATTACTTTTCAAAACTACTTCAGATTGTTCGACAAACTTTCTGGGATGACGGGTACTGCGATGACCGAGGCTGGCGAATTCGCCAAAATTTACGACCTTGATGTGGTTTCCATTCCTCCTAATAAACCGATCGCGCGTCTTGACGATGCCGATGTGGTGTTCTTGGAAATGAAGGACAAGTGGGTCGCAATCGCTAACGAAATCAAAGAAGCTCAAGATAAAGGCCAGCCCGTTTTGGTGGGTACTACGAGTATCGAAAATTCTGAATTGCTGTCTGGCGTTTTGACGCGTCGCGGTATCAAGCATGATGTGCTTAATGCTAAGCAGCATCAACGTGAAGCGTCGATTGTGGCGCAAGCCGGTCGCGCGGGTCACGTCACTGTTGCAACCAACATGGCTGGCCGTGGTACTGACATTGTGCTTGGCGGTAATGCCGAGGCGATGCTCAAAGCGGATGTGGATTCCGCGAACATCGAAGTTGGTGGAGAGAAATACCTAGAAGTAGAAGCTGGGATTAATGCAAGCCTCAAGGGCGAGCGCGAAACTGTACTTAACGCTGGTGGGTTGTACGTGATTGGTACCGAACGCCACGAATCGCGTCGTATTGATAATCAGTTGCGGGGTCGCTCTGGTCGTCAAGGTGACCCTGGCCGTTCGCGTTTCTTCTTGTCACTGGACGATCCTTTGATGCGCCGTTTTTACCGCGATTGGGTAAAGAACTTTTTGTCTAAGGCAGGCATGGGCGATGGCGAGCCGGTCGAATCTAAAATGGTTTCCAATGCGATTAAAAAAGCGCAGAAGAAAGTTGAAGATTACCACTTTGAGATTCGCAAGAGTTTGCTCGAGTATGACGAAGTGATGAACGAGCAGCGCAAGATGATTTATACTCAGCGCCAAAGCGCTCTTGCCGGTGAGTCGTTGAGTGAACGGGTGTTGGATATGGCTCGCGAAGCGGTGCGCGTTAATCTCGAAAACAATTTAGGCGACGGCAACGAAATAGAGCCAGAATGGGAATTGATAAAAACATTTATTGATAGACGCTGGGACAGCGCATTAAGTATTGAAGATATTCAAGAAAGTGGTGTGAACCAAGTCGTTGGTCACGTTACCGAAGATTTCGAAAAACATTATTCGGCGCGCTCCGAGCAACTAGGTGAAGAGCAAATGTCACGCCTTGAAAGCTTCTTGGTGCTCAATGCTATTGACACTAAATGGAAAGAACACCTCTACGTCATGGACGCATTGCGTTCTGGCATCGGCTTGCGTGGCTATGCGCAAGTTGACCCTAAAAACGAATACAAGCGCGAAGGTCTTGAGCGTTTCGAAGAGATGCTCCTTAATGTTGCTGAAGAAGTTTCGTCATTCGTATTGCGCGTTCAATTAAAGAGCGAAATGAATCAAAAATCCGAGGTTTATGCCGGGCAACAGGCTTCACACCCAAGCTTTGGCGGTAATGCCTCGCAGACAAGCGCAAGCGGTGGTCGTCCTGCTCAGCCGCAGCGTCAAGTTGCTGTCGGTTACGAAAAGCAAGATCGAACTCCGCAACAGCCTAGTGCTCCGGCGGCCGTTGCCCCTGCGAGTCCCAAACCTAAGGTGGCGCGTAATGCACCTTGTCCTTGTGGCTCGGGTAAGAAATACAAGCAGTGTCACGGTAAACAATAGATTTGATAGTTCAGCGATTAGTCTTTTACACTTATAACTTATTGTTGTCAGTGCTAGGACTATTGTACCTACCTTGGTTCTTGGTCAAGTTGCTCATGGATAGCGATGGCCGCCAACGTCGCCTGCAGCGATTGGCTTTGGGTTGCTCGACATCAGGTGATATCGATGTGCTTTTACACGGGGTATCGGTTGGCGAGGTAAAAGCTATACGTGGCTTAGTAGACCAGATGCAACGCGACTACCCAGATCTGAAATTAGCGATTTCGACGACTACAGTAACGGGTTATCAAACTGCAAAATCCATATACCCCGATTTAGATGTATTCGTTTACCCTCTAGATATGTTCGGCGCCTGTTCACGTTTTTTAAACGTTGTGTCCCCGGACCTGGTAGTGCTTGCCGAATTAGAACTGTGGCCAAACTTTTTGCGGGCTTGTCAAGCGCGCAATATTGATGTAGCAGTAGTTAACGGTCGCATTACGCAGCGTTCGCTGTCGGGCTATTTGCGTATAGGGCGTTGGTTGCCGCGTTTCGGTAACGTGCGTTTCTTTGGTGTACAAACCGAACTGTACTCGCAACGCTTCGAGCAACTGGGAGTTGACCCGAGTGACATCGTAATTACCGGTAACATAAAATTCGATTCCTTGCATGTGCCGCAAGTCCCTGGCGAAGATTCGCCGTGGTCGCGATGGGCTAAGCACAATGCGTTGCTGCTTGCAGCTTCTACTCATTCACCAGAAGAGTCTCAGTTACTTCAAGCGTATTCTGAGATTGAATTTGACAATAGTGCTTTTGTGTTGGTGCCACGTCACCCGCATCGTTGTGAGAACCTGATTGTCGCATTGCAGCGACAGGTCCCCCAGCTCAAGATGGAATTGTTTTCTAGGGTTAGCGATTCCGAGCAGCTTCATTGTGATGTTTTGATAGTGGATGCTTTGGGGCAACTCGAACAAGCCTTCGCTCATTCCGACAGTAGCTTTATTGGTGGCTCGCTTATTGAGCACGGTGGCCAGAATTTGCTCGAGGCCGCAATTACCGACTGTCCGTTAGTTATGGGGCCGAGTCATCACAACTTTGAAGACGAGGTAGAGCTATTGCTTTCGCATAAGGGCATGCACCTTGCCACGAATGCCAAGAATGTGCTAGAATTGATGCGAGATTGGCAGCTAAATCCTGATAAAGCTGACTTGTTAGCCCGAAATGCACGTAATGCTCTTGAATCTCAGCGCGGAACCGCGAAAATTACCCTTGCCGCTATGCGTGACCGCGGTCTATTGCCATTAAAATGAAAAAACTGTTTACCTCTGAATCTGTCTCTATGGGACATCCTGACAAGGTCTCTGACCAAATCAGCGATGCAGTGCTTGATGCTTGCTTGCGTAAAGACCCTGATTCCCGTGTGGCCTGTGAAACCCTCGTAACGACCGGTACGGTTGTGCTTGCGGGTGAAATCACGACTAAGACTTGGGTGCACATGCAGGAAGAGGTGCGCAATGTTCTGCAAGAAATTGGTTACGTTCACGCCGACATTGGTTTTGATGCTCATTCCTGTGGCGTGCATAATCTTATTCACGGTCAGTCAGAAGACATTGCTCAGGGAGTTGACGAAGGCGATAAGGGTGTCACTGGCGCTGGTGACCAAGGCATGATGTTTGGTTTTGCTTGCCGCGAAACGGCAGTACTTATGCCAGCACCCATTCACTGGGCACATCAGCTGATGGCGCGCCACGCCGAGTTGCGGCTAAGCGGCGAGCTACCTTGGTTACGTCCAGATGCTAAATCTCAGGTTACTTTTAAATACGAGAATGATAAGCCAGTAGCAATAGATGCGGTGGTGCTGTCCACTCAAACAGAAGACCTCGACTTGAGCTTTATCCAAAAAGAGGTCGAAGAAAAATTAATTCGTGAGACACTTCCAGCAGAATGGTTGTCAAACGAAACGCAGATGCACATCAACCCGACCGGCAAGTTCGTTATCGGTGGTCCACACGGCGACGCCGGATTGACCGGCCGTAAAATCATCGTTGATACTTACGGTGGTTACTCGCGTCACGGCGGCGGTGCCTTTTCAGGAAAGGATTGCACCAAGGTCGATCGTTCAGCTGCTTATGCCGCGCGTTGGATTGCCAAGAACATCGTTCAGGCTGGGTGGGCAGAACGCTGCGAAGTCCAACTGGCTTACGCAATTGGGGTTCCACATCCCGTTTCTATTCGCGTAGATACTTTCGGTACATCTGCTGGTCTAAGCGATGAACAAATCGCTGAGAACATTTCTAACTTGCAAGCGTTCGAAGGACACGCTGCTTTCACTCCAGACTGGATTATCGGGCGCCTTGGCCTCCGTACTCCAACGGGTTACGCCGATTCTAATGGTGACGTCGATCCCAATGGCTGGACTTACCGTAAAACTGCCTACCACGGCCATTTCGGCCGTGACATTTTCCCTTGGGAAAAAATCAACCTCGTTACCGAACTCCACTCGATGTCTAAACTAGGAGCATCTTGTTAATTACATGACTACAACTGAACAACTTAACTACAAGGTAGCTGATTTATCTCTAGCTGCCGAAGGCCGTCTACTTATCGACTGGGCAGAAGCCCGCATGCCAGTGCTAATGTCACTGCGTGAAAAATTTGAAAAGACCAAGCCGCTTGCTGGCCACCGTATTACGGGTTGCCTGCACGTCACCAAAGAAACGGCCGTGTTGATACGCACTCTGCGCGCTGCAGGTGCCGAAATCGCTTGGTCTGGGTGTAATCCTCTTTCAACGAATGATGCGGTTGCCGCGGCTCTCGCTGAAGATGGCATCAAGATATTTGCTTGGTACGGTCAAGACACCGAAGAATTCTACTGGTCTATTGACCGCACCTTAGATTTTAAGCCGACCATGACTTTAGATGATGGTGCTGACTTAATCTTCCGGGTGCACAACGAGCACCCAGAATTGTTCGCCGACATTGTTGGTGGCTCAGAAGAAACGACAACAGGTGTTCATCGTTTGCGAGCTATGGCAGATGACGGTAAATTAATGTACCCTGTAATCGCGGTAAACGACGCTGAAACCAAATGGGATTTCGACAACGTTTATGGTACCGGTCAGTCGTCTCTAGATGGCATCTTGCGTGCGACATCCGTGTTGCTCGCAGGAAAGAATTTTGTGACAGTCGGTTACGGGCATTGTGGTAAAGGTTGTGCGATGCGTGCCAAGGGCATGGGCGCCAATGTTATTACTACCGAAGTCAAAGCAACTGCTGCACTCAAGGCGACTCTAGAAGGCGTCCGCGTTATGAAGATGGACGACGCCGCGAAAATCGGTGATGTGTTTATTACCACAACAGGCATGAAAGATGTCATTGTTGGTCGTCACTTTGCAGCAATGCGTGATGGGGCGATTGTCTGCAACACAGGTCACTACGATTGTGAGTTGAACCTCGGCGATCTAAAAGAGTTGGCGGTTTCTTCGCGCAAGATGCGCGATAACTGTGTTGAATACACCTTGGAAAATGGCAACCGTATTTACGTGCTGGCTGATGGCCGTCTTGTAAACTTGGCTGCTGCTGAAGGGCATCCGTCCGAAGTCATGGACATGAGCTTCGCCAATCAATTCCAAGCAATGATGATGCTCGCTGAGCAAGGTGCTGATCTGGCTAACGGTGTTCACGAACTTCCTGAAGAACTTGACCAAGAAATTGCTAAGATTAAGCTCGACTCAATGGGGCTCGGCCTCGATGAACTCACTCCAGAACAAGTTGCTTACGCTACTGATTACTCACAGGGTACATAATGAATTCAAAACTATCTTCTTTCGGCCGCAAAGGCTTTACTCTTATGGAGATGATGGTGGTACTAGTTATCATTGGTGTTCTCTCTGTAGCTTTGATGCCAGCAATTGAAAAGGCGCTTGACAGTGCCAAGATGACGGCCTCGGAAAAAAACATGGCTAACATGTTTCAGGACTTATTGATGTACCGCACCAATGGTGGTGGTACTACTTGGCCTCGTGAAAATGGACAGGAATTCTTGTTGGCTCCATGGCGCGCCAAAACATTCGCGCATACGTCAAAGAACGCGGGTGTGTATTACAGTCCGGCCCTCCCTTTCGAAGAAATCGTTATAGGTCGGGGAAATGACCTTGATGTAGTTGAATTTCTCGATGGACCAATCGGTGCTTATGGCGAAGACTACATTATCTCTTATGCCGGTTTTACAATGGATGGCGACCCTAGTATCCGTAAGGGACTAAATCGAAATCCGGGCTCAACAACCATCGCTTCTGACCGTGAATGGGTTCATCGTTCGGCAGTCATTTACATGCGTGGTGATGGTGCAGTGATGCGTTACCCCGCACTCGAAATCGAAGAAGCGACTGGTCTCGAATTTGAGTTTGACGAGATTTTTACTCCTGGTCCAGGTTGCGGAGTTCCCGAATTAGAAACGGTCTCTAGTAACTAATGTCCCGTAGCTTTCACCTCCGGGTTTTTGGCTGTCAGATGAATTTCTATGACGGCGAATTGATTCGTGCGGCATTCATTAAGCGGGGCTGGGTAGAATCCGAGGACGCCGACCAAGCGCAATTGCATATGTTTCACACCTGTTCCGTGCGTGAAAATGCTGAAGAACGGGTTCATGGTTTACTGGGTGAATTACGTCGTTTGAAAAAGAATGACCCGTCCATTGTTATCGCTGTTATTGGCTGTATGGCCGATAGAGAAGGTGAAGAATTGTTCGAGCGCGAGCCTCATGTCGACATCGTTTGCGGCTCGCGACATTTCCCTAAGCTGCCCGACTTGGTCGCAAAAGTGGAGGGTGGCGAACAGCGAGTCTGCGTGCTTGGTGAGGCCGAAGAGGTCGTCGACGAACAAGAGCGTGACTTAACTGGACGCGTTCCTGGTTACCAGGCTCACGTTGCGGTGATGCGCGGTTGCGATATGAACTGCACTTATTGCATTGTGCCAAGCGTGCGCGGACGAGTGGAATCTCGTCCACAAGAGACTATTCTTGACGAGATTGAGCGCTTGGCTGAAGGGGGTGTTACTGAGGTACATTTGCTCGGGCAAACGATTGATTCTTATGGTCGTGATCTACCTAAAGTAGGTCGTCCGTCATTGGCTAGTTTGCTTGACGCGATTGAGCATATTGAGGGTATCGCACGTATTCGAATGGTTACCTTGCATCCGTCATACATCGACCAAGAGTTGGTCGATGCCATGGCACGCTCTACCAAGTTTATGCGTTTCCTGCCGGTGCCAGTACAGTCCGGCTCGGACCCAGTGCTGCGAGCAATGAAGCGTGGGTATAACTTAGAGATGTATCGCAAGCGTATTAATTTACTTCGTGATGCCATGCCAGACCTCGAGTTAATCTCGGACTGGATTGTCGGTTTTCCCGGAGAAACGGACGACGACCATTTGGCCTCTGAAGAGGCTATGCGCGAATTTGACTTTTTACAGTCTTATGTCTTTCAGTATTCTCCACGCCCTGGCACCGT
>Ga0302127_10002598_pt1 | contig 10914 bp, 9 predicted proteins | sample CB4_SCM_MG_FD_204452 | JGI IMG/M metagenome (GOLD analysis project Ga0302127, IMG submission 204452) | Marine microbial communities from Western Arctic Ocean, Canada - CB4_SCM | ecosystem: Environmental > Aquatic > Marine > Oceanic | place: Canada: Western Arctic Ocean | collected 2017-09-24
ACCGATTCCAGCAAAACTTGCCGTTATTGCTAAAAAGTGGATAATACCACTTTTTAGTTTCAAGTAATTTCAGCAAAAATAAAATGGATTATAAAACCTTAATTTTAGAGATAGACGAACGCAAGATTGCCACTTTGACTCTGAACCGTCCGGATGTTCACAATGCAATGAGTCTGGAGATGATACGTGAACTACGGAAAGTTGTTGGAAAATTAAATGCTGATCCAGAGATACGGGCCGTTATTATGAGTGGTTCCGGTAAGTCTTTTTGCGCTGGAGCGGACCTATGCTGGATGCAGGAAATCGCAGGACAAAAAAGAGAGGACAGGATAGCAGAGGCAACGGAACTCTCAGAAATGCTTGGAGAACTGGACCAACTCAACAAGCCACTAATTGGACGGATCAATGGTTTATCTTTTGGAGGTGCCGTGGGCTTGATTGCCTGTTGTGACATTGCAGTTGCAGTAGAAGGAGCCTTGTTTTCATTGACTGAAGTTGTGCTGGGTCTGATTCCGGCCACGATCTCACCATTTGTCCTGCGACGTATAGGCCCGTCAAATGCAAGGCGTGTTATGTTAAACGCACATCGTTTTTCCGCAGAAGAAGCTGTTAATTTGGGTTTGATCTCCAAAGCTGTTTCTGTTGATAAACTGGATGAGGCCATTGAGAAAGAAATAAATGAACTGCTGCGCTGTTCTCCTGAAGCAGTTTCAGCTACAAAGCGACTCATCGCAGAAGTGCGGGGTAAAGAGCCGGCAGATGTGCGTAGTGCTACAATTGAAAAGCTGGCAAATGCCTGGGAATCTGATTCAATCAAAGAGGGGATCGATGCTTTTTTCAGCAAACGTAAACCGGTCTGGAATCCTGAGGCTTAGATGTAAAGAAAAAATGAATTTTAAAAATGTTAAATATTACTCAGGATTGTTTTATGCGGGTTTGATGATTCTTTTGACCAGCAATAGTCAGGCTGCAGATCCCACTAAATTAACTGAACCTAAATCAATCTCTACTCTTTATGAAAAACAATCTTCTCAAACTCCCACAATTTTTGGTGGTGTGGGCAGAAAATTACCGACCTGGCAGACAGGCCTGGATATGCTGATACTCGGTACACCGCATTACGGTGCGTTCCGCAATCAGCTGAACTTGAGCAATCGTGTTTTTTGGGGCGAGTGGTGGTACAATGACAGTTGGGGAGTAAAAGGTTTCCTTTCAGAACAATCCTTTCGGATGTTTGGTTCAAGCGGAAGCAGTGCAAAATCCAGCACCAGGCATCTGGGTGTCATTGCAAAAACTCAGCATTTACTGTCTGAATCATGGAAAATAAGTGCCGGCATGGGGCTAGCAAATACAGAGTTTAGTCTTGGAAGTCAGCGTAAACAGGGGAATTCTTTAGTCTCTGAATTCAGAATTGGAATGGAAATATTAGATGACTTTTGGACCGAGGCAGGAATATTGACCATTGACAGTTCCAGCGGCAGCGGATCCGGTGATCAACGACTTGGTTCAACTGGTTATTTGATAGGCTTTAGCTACGGTTTTTAAATGGAAGTCAGAAATTAATTTTATAGAAAAAAAGCATGCAGTTACCAAATTTAGATGAAATGTCAGCGGAAGAAAAAATATGGTTTGCTAACTCTATTGCAGGTATGGTTGTTGCTGATGGTCATGCAGATAAGTCTGAAATGAGTTTTCTCAGGGAGGCAATCAATTTTTTGGATGGCAAAGATGAAATTGATAATTTGATGGTTATCATTAAAAATGGCATTCCTCCAGAGTTGGCCCCCCTCGATATAGACCCAAAGCAAGCTTTCCTGATGCTTAAATATCTTGCACAGTTGATGGTCGTAGATGCTGATTTATCTCCAAAAGAAATTAGTTATTTCCTCTTAGCTGGAAGATTATTGGGTTTTAATAATGAAATTTTGAACAAACTATGGAAAAGTGCCCGTTCACTTCTTGAGAAGGACTTCCCACAAGCAATTGTAGAAACAACGAATTTAACGACTAAAGTGAGTTTGACAAAAGTTGATGAAACTGGAGTCACATTTCGGTTGGGAAAAGCCTTGATGCCAAAAGTAAAAATAATGCTTTATGTTCTTAAGAATGTCCATTCTCAACTTCCATTAAAAGGAAATGAAGAACACTGGGATCCTCTTAGCTGCACAATGGAAAAACAACACCAGGTTAAATTTGATGAAGGCACTTATTTGGTACGAGCACATTTTGAGCAAAGATTATTTGAAGATCATGGAATTATGCAGATTATGCATCCTGAAAATTATGCTGTAGTTTCAGACGGAGGATTTTTTGATACAGAGAAAGATTCACTATTGGGTAGTTTTTTGAATTGTTATGTTTGCGATAATCCACATATAAAATTCTATGTCCTACACTCCAAAAGTATGATTACTGATCCAAATATATTTGGAATACCTTCTTTTGTTAGGTCTGCAGGTCAGTTGAAATTTTGTGATTTTAATCTCATTCAAGTTGCTTCCTGCAACAAATGTGGTTTCTCCAGTAATGACAAAGAACATTTTAAACGTCAGAAGACATCTGAGTCAACATTTTCAGTAGAAGAGTTTAGCAAAGGCTGGGAAGAAAAAATTGCACCATTGCTGAAAAAAGCACAGGACATAGGAGATACGTTTTATGGGGAAGAACGAGACATACAGCAGGGAATTCTTTCCTATGATTTTGCAATTGCAACCTTTGAACAAATGGCCAGCATTGCTTCAAATGACAAGATGAAAGGGACCACCGCCCGTAAAAAAGCTTCAATGCTGATGACTCAAGCAGAATTGTTGATGGAGTCCAAGAACAGGGATGCTGCTGAAGCAAACTTGAAAAAAACTACTGATACATTGGAACCTATTTTTGAAAGTCTGGAAGGCGTCCAACTTCTACATACATGTGTATTATTATTTCAGATTAAAATCTACCTAAATGATTTACAGTCCGCTGGACAGTATATGAAATTTATGGACAACTATGACACTGATGGAAAACTTATAGAAGGTACTGAAGAGTTTAAGGAACTAAAAGTGAGCTCAGCTAAACTCAAAGCCACTTTTGATGATCGTGCAATTCTTACTAAGGAGGCAATGACTCATTTCCATCTGGATGATGAGTAATGCAAATATGGTCGACCAAGCACAAAACAAACGGAATCATGAAGGCAACGGGAATAAAGAGAAACTAATCCTGCTGCTTCTCAGAAAAGATCTACGTAAAATTTACATGAAGGCATTGGTGGATCGCTTACATGATTCAGATGTAACAGTTGCAGTTGATGAAACGAATTATCCAGAAGAGAAGCAAAAAAAATTTCACTGGATTTTAAGTTATCCAGGAGATATTCCAAAAGGTAAAACTCCTGATGCGAGCAGTTTTGGTTTAATCTTTCGTGTTCCTGGTATGCCAAAATTGCAGGTAGAAAAACTGCCTCCTAGTGATTCAGTGAAGCAGAAAAAATTAATAAGGCGCTACAAAGAAGTTCAGCAAACTAGTATAGATCGAGTGAAACATCCGGCTTTTGTCAAATTGGCTTTGATTGATGCCGTTTTGCGTGGCAAACAGCAATTGATACAAAAGTTTGAGAATTTAGAAAACCGTCTTGAGCAGAAAATTTCTCTGGTTGAAAAACCTTACTACAAAGGAATTGGCTTTATTCTCAGTACATCTATTGAAAAAATCACTGGAATAGCAGTTTTAGACGGTCTGATGAAAGGTCTGGTTCACGTGATGATCATTGATGATATGGAAAAGCGTACAATTGATGGTCTTGTTTCCCTTGATTTTAAACGAAAATTCCTTTCATTTATGTCTACGAGTGAACTTTCAAAAAAGATTCAGGAGTTTAGAAAAGCACATGCTGAGGACGAGTTTGCCAAAGCCAATATTGAAGAATTCATTTTTAATTCGCCAGACTTTGAACATATTGAAATTGTTTTTTTTAATTCATGGAAATTTACTGAACACTCTTTTCCTATCAGAGTTGCATTACGCAAAAAAGCAATTATTAGTAAGAAAGAAGAGAGGAAAGTTAAGCAGGAAGACCAGGTAGTAGGAAAAATTGCAACTGAAGAGAAAGCTTTAGTAGTAGTCAAATTAAAATTGGAGGAGGTAATACGTGTCATTAACAAAATGGAAAAATCACATTTTGATGATGAAGATGAATATCAGTTACAGACTAGTGCCCGTAAAAGATTTATCAAGGATATTAAGATTCGTGAATTAAGACTTAAAGAAATGAAACGCCCTGTAAGTAAGGGGTCTGGAGAGGAAAAGATCATCACTATTGATCTGTTTGATATATTTAAAAACAAACAGTCCTTCATGGACAGGATGAGTGATAAGGCTGGCTCTCTGGGTTTAGGAGATTTATGGGGCAAGCACGTTAAAACTGACGATAGCTTTAGTTTTAATAAACTTGCTGAAATGGCACGATTTTCTAAAGATTGGATAAAAGCATCTGCTCAACTAAAGAAAATCAAATCCCAAACTACTCATTTAGCGAAACAACTAAAAATGTTTGTCGAAACAAACGAGCTGACTACTTCAGTTTCAAGTTCTGGATCTGGTGCTAAGGTAAATTATCAACCACTCCTTGACGAACATATTTTAGATCGTCTTGAGCTTGCAGTACTTAGTTGTGAAATTTCAAATTTGTGTGAAGATCAGGACAAGAAATGACAATAAAGAGTTCCATTTTGATTTTCTACGGTTTTTTTAAAATAATTCTATATTTAAGTTTTTAAGAGAATTACATTCCTCCAACTGTCATTTCAGAAACCAGTACAGTTGGAAGTCCAACTCCAACAGGTACACTCTGTCCATCTTTTCCACAGGTCCAGATTCCTTCACTCATAGCAAAATCGTTGCCGACCATGCTGACTTTTGACATTACATCCGGTCCATTTCCAATTAATGTGAAATTTTTTATCGGAACAGTTTTTTTGCCGTCTTCCACCATCCAGGCTACCGTTGGTACGAAAACAAAATCACCATTAGAAATATCCACTTGTCCACCGCTGAATTCCTGGCAATAAATCCCTTTTTTAATTGATCTTACTATATCCTCCGGATCAGATTCCCCATTCGCCAAGTAAGTTGATGTCATGCGCGGCAACGGGTAATGCGCATAGGATTCCCGCCGTCCGTTTCCGGTAGGATTGGTGCGGTAGTGTTTGGCACTGATCCTGTCATGCATGTAGTTACGCAAAACTCCATTTTCGATCAAAATATTTTCTGCAGAAGGAACTCCTTCGTCGTCAAAATTTAATGCACCGCGTTCGTGTGGAATAGTTCCGGAATCATAAATCGAACACAAGTCAGACGCTACTTTTTCACCAATACGTCCGCTGTAAGCAGATGTTCCTTTGCGGTTGAAATCAGCCTCCAATGGATGCCCAACTGCTTCATGCAGTAGTATCCCGGATTGTGCCGGTCCTAAAATAACAGGCATTAATCCGGAAGGTGCCTGTTTTGCGCCCAGAAGCAAAATTGCCTCTGAAGCAGCCTGTTTCCCTAAATTCACTGCATGGTCTTTCTGCTTCAAAAAATCCAAGCCAACTCGTCCTCCGATTCCAGAAGAACCGTTTTGGATATTGTTATCTTCCTGTGCAATGCAATGAACATTCATTCGAAACATCGGTCGTGTATCGCGTAAAATTGAACCCTCAGATGTTACGACCTGTGTCAGGTTGAGTGCATCCATCATGGATACTGTCACTCGAATTATTCTCTCATCATAGGCTCTGGAGACAGCTTCAGTGCGTTTTACCATGTCTATCTTTTGCACCAGTTCTAAATCTGTCACAGTTTCCAGTACCGGATAGTAGTCGGGTGGAACCAGTTCATTGAATCGAAAACTTTCACTCAGAGAAACCTCACCGCTGGAAGCAATGGCTGAGGCAGTTCGTGCGGCATGCAGCATTGGTTTCAGGTCAAAATCTTCACTGTATGCGTAGCCGGTTTGATCACCCTGAACCACTCGAATTCCAACACCGGACACCACTGCAACTGCAGAGTTTTTGATGATGCCATCCTCCATGACCACAGAGTTGCGTGTACTGTATTCAAAGTGAATATCAGCAAAGTCACCGCCTCGGTGCAGCGCTGCGCTCAATAACTGACGTATTACTGTCTCATCAATGCCCATCTGTCCCTCAAACAACTGTTTCACTGCTTCAACTCCAGTCAAAGTTTGTGTCAGGTGATGTGCAATATTGTGGGTATCGAGTGATAATTTAGCAGTTTTCATAGAATTAAGTGATTCTTGATTTGCAATATTTAAATGGCAGGTTCTTTACTCAGAACATTTTCAATGCACTGTCCAGCTTTGTCATATGCTCCCGCTTCACCCAATTTTGTACGCGTTGATTTCAGTTGGCTGATCATTGTGGCACGATAGTCCTCATCCTGCAAGAGACGAACTGCAATCTCAGTAACTTTACTGACTGTGAAATTGTTTTGCAGTAATTCAGGTACAATTTCTTTTTCAGCCAAAACATTAACCAGACCAACATATTCAGTTTCAGCCAGATAACGTGCAATCCGGTAAGTTAGCGGAGAAACTTGATAAACAATCACGAATGGTTTAAGTGCAAGTGCAGTTTGCAAGGAAGCAGTTCCGGATGCAACTATTGCAGCATCACAAGCCTGAATAGTTTCAATAAACTGTTCCGGAACCAGAGTGACTGGAACGGATGATTTGTCTGTCAGTTTCCTGATTTCTTTTAAGTCTAGTGATTCTGCAACAGGCAGTATGCACTGAATTTCACCAATTTTTTGTTGAATTTGCGGAAGTGCTTCAAGCAGGGTAGGAAGGTGTCTCCTCATTTCACTTGGCCGACTTCCGGGCGCAATTGCTAAAAGCAGGATGTTGTTCTGTAGTCCGAACTGTTTGCGGATTGCTCCTGAATCTATTTCGCTCTGCATTTCATCCAGCAGAGGATGTCCAACCCATTTTACATCTACGCCGGCTTGCTGATAAATTTTTTCTTCAAAAGGAAAGAGGACAATCATTTTGTCCACTACACGTTTGATGGTATTCAATCTGCCTTTTCGCCAAGCCCAGATTTGGGGACTGTTGAAAAAGATTACCGGAACACCTGTTTTTTTGGCATAAGCTGCAAGTTTAAGATTGAATCCCGGATAATCGATTAAAATTAATGCATCCGGTTTTTCTTCCTTTAAAGCTTGACGCATTCTCCAGAGGGTTTGATAAAGCCTTGGAAGATGCTGAACGACTTCTACTAAACCGTGTGTTTGCAGGGAATCCAGCATAAAGTACGGACGGAACCCCTCTCTTAACATCTTCTTACCCCCAATACCGAAAATATCAGCACTGTCATGGTTTTTCCGCAAACTACGAATCAAACCTGCACCATGGGCATCTCCGGAGACTTCTCCGGCAACCATCATTAATTTCATTTAGCTTTTAGTTGGGGACTTTTATAATTTTAGTCTGCCGGAAAACTTTGACCTAGGATTCTTTTTTAAAAACAAGTCCAACTTGGGGAAAGCCTGCTTTTTTAAACAAAAGCATCAAATCCATTAAAATTCCATAAGGCACACGTTCATCCATTTGAACATATACAGGCTGGTTCCTTTTCCATTCGTTGGTATTTTTTTTTAGAGATTTAGCCAGGCTTTTGAGAGAGTAGATTTGATCACTGATTATTATTTGCTTTTTTTTATTCACAACAGCAAGAATTGATTCTTTGTAAACAGGTACCCGTTCTTTTAAAATACCTCTAGGAAGCTGAATTTGAATGGCCTGCGTCAGTAGCGGTGCAGAAATGAGGAAGGAAATCAGGAGCACCAGCAAAACATCAACAAACGGGGTAATGTTGATTTCAGACATAAGTTCTCCGCGGAGTCTTCTAGCATGTCTAAATTTTCTCATTTTTTTGGTAACAAACGTTTTTGGAGGTGGTGCAGTAGTTGAAGAGCAAAATAATCCATTGTCTCAGTCATTCCACGGATGGTTGCACGAAACAAATTGTAACCTAAAGTTGCAGGAATTGCAGCAAACAGACCGGCTGCAGTCGCAACAAGTGCCTCTGCTATACCGGGACTGATAACTGACAGTTCAACTGAATTGAATTCCGCGATGCTCATGAAAGTGTTGATGACACCAATTACTGTTCCAAATAGTCCTATAAAAGGTGAAGTTGCAGCGATTGTTGCTAGGAGGGCTTGTCCTGCATTTAAATCTTTTTCTTCCAGTAAAATCCTAGCTTCAAGAATTCGTTCAAGCCTGTCCATCAACTCTCTACGATGGCCGTAGTCTGATTCAGGACTTGTTTTCAGGAATATTTTCAGTTCACGGTCGCCAAGTGCGAACATTTCCTGAAGTGGATTTTTAGGCATATTGCTGAAACGCAGGCGGAGTTCACTCACACGCTGAGTGTTTTCCAGCAATTTTAGTGCGAGTGCTTGGAGATATTTTGCTCGAATGAGCTTGAAGAACTTCATGAACAGCGTGATCCAGACAATCACCGAACACCCCAAAAGTATTGCAAGAACGCTAAAGGCAATACTACTAATATCTGTGGTAAATGGGAGGGTCAAAAAATCCATTCACGTATTTATGGCTTTAGCAATAAAGTAAACTCAACCCTTCTGTTTTTGCCCCAGGCGCTTTTGTTGGAGAGACGGATCAGCGGAAATTCTTCACCAAAACTGAAGATTCTCGCTAGTGATGAATCTGGAAGATAGGCCTTGATTGCGTTAGCTACTATATTGGCCCTGCGATGACCCAAAGCCATGTTATACTCATCACTCCCACGTTCATCAGCATGTCCTTCAATTTGTATAATCATATCATTACGGGATTTCATGGCCTTCATGACACACGAACTCTGCTGTCGCAGAAGTTTTATGTATGCCGGTTTTATTTTTATTTGATCGAAGTCAAAGTGAATGACCGGCATTAATTTGTCATTTGTCTTGTCCCGTAGTTTACTTTCGGCAATGTTAACATCCTTTATTTTCAGCAAACGCTTATGAATAGCTTCCATCTTTTCAGGAACTATTTTGCAGGAAACCAGTTTTTGTGCGGAAAAGATAGCCAAAGGTGATTTTGGCATAAACTTGATTTTGCTCTTCTTTTCCGAAGCTGAAACGTTGTCTGCAGCTTTTTTCGGTTCTTCTTGTTGTTCTTTAACGGATGAACCCAGGAGATTTTTCAGCCCCGAAGAAATTGTATTAATTAAACCAGGTTCACTTATCGGCTCTTCCGGTTGAATAACTTCTATACTCGCCGGCTTCAGTAACTTTTCAATTTTATCCAAAGCAGTCTCATTTTCAACCGTAGCAAGTCTTGCGGCTTCAGCTTCTTTTGCAGCTGTCTCTTCTGCAGCTGTCTCTTCTGCAGCAGCAGCTTCCTGTGCCAGCAGTTTTTCTGCTTCTTCCTCCTGTTGACGTTCCTGCTCTTCAGTTATTCGGGCATGTTCCTGGTCCATTTGTGCTTGAACTTCTTCAGGCTCAGGATCAGAGAAACTACAACCAGCTACAATGAGTGTCAGAAGTGTAAATAAGATAAAATAATATTTCAGCATTTTATACCCCTTAAAAATGTTTAAGGCAGATCTTTGTAAGATATTCTATTTCTAAAATAAATTGGCTGTTTTTACAAGTCAAATTCAGACCTAGCCTAACTTAATTGGATTTATTTTGCAACGTATATTTGATGGTCACGTTAAAAATTTAAAAATTTTCAAAGAATTCATTCCTGAAGCTTCTCTTCAGCCTGACCGGTGGACAGGGATCTATTGTTTTAGAAGCTTGAAAGTGTAATGTAGCCCACATTACCTTTCCATTGTTATTCCGTTGGAGTCGTAGCATAGACCCTGAATTCGAGGGGAAATGTTTCAAATCTTGTACTTAAGCAGATATTTGATCTGGAGCCCGGACCAAGTCAGTGATGACAGGAACTTCTTTTCTTAAGCTACATTCTACTTTGAGTAATGGATAAAGGTAATAGTGTTGTTTTAATGGTAAAACGCATTGTGCTGTACAGTAATAGAACTTAACGCTCACGAGTTTTATAGTGTCATACGAATCATATGTGAGGGATCTTATACGATACCAGCACTTTTTCAAGTATCCAATTCCACCCTAAATTTCAAAATTAAATTAATAATATCAATATATTATTATAATTAATAACTCACGAGACTCAGATCAGTTACATAAAAAAACAGTGTCAGCAAGAGCATAGTTTCTGGGTAAATTTTCCAAAAAATATTTTACTTATATCTTTGAATCTTATTATTCAGTTGAAACAGATACATATTATTTTTGGCTTACATAATAATCAGATGCATTTCCAATACCGTTTATTAAATTAATTCAGTATTTAACACATGAAAACAATCGTATTTACACTTGATTATTTGGAGTTTATATATTAATTTAACATGTTAATTTAATGTAAAAAAAACTGTAATCTTTTGGAATTATTTATTTCAAGTAAAAAAAATAAATTATCCATGAACATTTTTCGTATTATGAACAAAAAATTGTTGAGTTTTGCGGGATGTATAATTCTCTTAACAATTTTTAATTTCGACATTCTGCATGCAGAAATATTAAGCCGCAGTCGCCCTGAACCTGAGATAAGGGAACGCATTCACAAAATTCTACGTAAATCTTTGAGTGAAGAATACATCGATGTTTCTGTAATTCTGCATTCTGTTCTGGATAATGAACCTGTCAAAAAAGATAGTGATCTTCTACCAGGAGTCAAAATAAAAACTAATGAAAATGAAGTGCAAGCACTTTTTAGTTATCGAATTATTAATTTAACTGTTAACAATTCTGTAAATTTGAATCAGGTGGAAATGAGTATTCGTTCAGAAATTTCTGAACTGAACTCACAGGATCGTTTTGAACAATCGA
>Ga0302127_10002599_pt1 | contig 10914 bp, 8 predicted proteins | sample CB4_SCM_MG_FD_204452 | JGI IMG/M metagenome (GOLD analysis project Ga0302127, IMG submission 204452) | Marine microbial communities from Western Arctic Ocean, Canada - CB4_SCM | ecosystem: Environmental > Aquatic > Marine > Oceanic | place: Canada: Western Arctic Ocean | collected 2017-09-24
TGTTTTATCGATAAATTTCCGGCTTGTATAAAAGTGTGGAGAAAAGCGGATCCCACCACCACGATAGGCACAAATTACGCCTTGTTTTAGCAGGTTTTGATAGATTAACCCATGATTTTTGCCGTCAAATCTGAAGCTGACTATTCCCGCACGGGCCTTGGTGTATTGTGGTGTTAATAATTCTATCCCCTCCAGCGTCATCAATTGCTCCATGAGATAGCCGGTAATAGCCATAAGGTCATTTTCAATCTTGTCCATTCCCAGTTCATCAAATAATGAAATACTGGCGGATAAGGCATGAATCCCCAGCATATTATTGCTACCACACTCAAAGCGCTTAGCATTATTGGCCGGTTTCCAGGTCTTAAGATCATAATTTCCAGCGCTTTCCACCATATGCCAACCGTGTTGATGTAAGGTGAGTTGGTCTCTTGCCTTGGGTCGTGCATAAAAAAGGGCTACCCCTTCTGGGCCCAGCATCCATTTATGTCCGTCTGCCATGACAAAATCAGCATGGATGGCCTGAACATCCAGATGTGTTGCTCCAATACTCTGAATCGCATCCACACAGAATAAAATACCGTTAGACTTACAAAACTCTCCCAATCTGCCTAGATCCAGCTTAAGACCACTGGCGTATTGGACAGAGCTTATGGTCAATAACCTTGTTTTATTGTCACAGGCCTGGATTAATGCCGCTTCTGGGTCATCACCCTTAAGATTAATTTGCCGAAATTCCACCCCATGCACCCCCTGAGCCTCCCAGGGAATACGGTTAGAGGGGAATTCCTCATCTGAACTGACAATGTTATCCCCCGATTGCCAGGCGATCCCACTGGCGACTATGGAGAGACCCTCTGAAGTATTCTTTAATAGCGCAATGTCATCTACCGACGGTGCGTTAATTAGTCTTTGTAGCTGCCCACGAAGTTGGTCTTCTTTTTTGACCCAGTTGGGATACCTGCTTGCACCGTAATGGATATTTTCCTGGGCAAATTCTTTGACCGCCTGGGCGGTTCGGGCTGGCCAGGGGGCCACTGCGGCATGGTTGAGATAGATAATCCCTTCCTGATGTGGAAATTCTTCTGCTAATAAGGTCTCATCTATCATTATTTTTTCCTGCTATTGTGTCGCATAATAATACCTCATATGCTCTTGCAAACAGACCATGGTCTTTTCAATGTGGAAAAGTGATCATTCCGCGGTACTTAAATCTCAAATAATGAATTTTTTATCTAAAAATGTATAAAGCCATCAAATCGGTAAATGAGTTGGATCTTGATATCGGATCAGTGAGATACCGTTTGCACTGTTGGGGAGACCCTTCAGGTATTCCCGTGTTTCTACTCCATGGCTGGGCGGATGTGGGCATGAGTTTCCAGTTTGTGGTCGATGAAATGGCAGACGATTGGTATTTAATCGCCCCGGACTGGCGTGGGTTTGGTGATAGCCAATGGCAACCGGGTGGTTATTGGTTCCCCGATTATCTGGCCGATCTTGAGGCGATAATTGATTCCTTTTGTCCTTCATCACCCGTGAGATTAGTGGGGCATAGTATGGGGGGTAATGTGGCCTGGATGTATGCGGGCATTCGACCGGAACGTGTGTCTCACGCTGTGAGCCTGGATGTCTATGGACTCACTGACAGTTCGCCAGAGATGGCCCCATCGCACTATAAAAGATGGCTGGATCAACTAAAACAAAAGCAGATGTTTTCTAACTATGCAGATATTGATGGTGTGACAGAACGCCTACTCAAGCTAGCCCCACGTTTAGGCGCAGACAGGGCCAGGTTTTTAGCCGATAACTGGTGTGACAAAAACGAGCAAGGACACTATAGTTTAAAACATGACCCGGCCCATAAGCGTGTCAATTCTGTTTTATATAGACGGCAGGAGGCCGTGAGTTGCTGGAGAGAAATAACAGCAAAGGTATTGTTGGTGCTTGCAAAAGAATCATCATTTTATTCGCGCTATCAATCAGAAGGATTCCAGACAGAATTAAACGAAAACATTCTAAATTTGCAAGAGGCCTTTATCGACTCATCAGGGCATATGGTACATCTGGAACAACCAGCATCTCTGGCATCGGTTCTGGGAAAATTCCTGATATCTTAAGCTTGTGAAGCACAACTATTTCGGTTGGCTACCACTGATGACGAACTTACGTATAATGCCAGTCACAATAAACAGAAGTTTTCGTTATGACTGATACTTTTTATCAAAAATTATTTGATTTCCCTGAGGGAAAAACAGGTTTCTATGGTGAGTTTGGAGGGGCTTATATCCCTGAAATCCTCCACGAAACCGTCGCTGAGCTTTGTGACGCCTTTGAAAAGGCACGGCTGGATCCAGAATTTTGGCAATCATATTCTGATTTGATGTCGTCTTATTCATGCAGACCCACCCCCATTACCTATTGCGAAAACCTCACACGACTCTGGGGTGGCGCGCAGATCTATATTAAGCGTGAAGATCTGAATCATACCGGTGCCCATAAGGCGAATAATGTCATGGGGCAAGGATTGCTGATGAAAAGGATGGGCAAAAAGCGCGTCATTGCCGAGACCGGTGCGGGACAACACGGGGTGGCCACGGCCACTATGGCGGCAAAAATGGGTTTTGATTGCACCATCTATATGGGAGAAGAAGACGTCGCCAGGCAACGACCTAATGTATTCTGGATGGAACAATTGGGGGCAAAGGTTGTGGCGGTTACTGACGGTTCGCGCACATTGAAAGATGCGATTAACGCCGCCATGCGTGATTGGACAGCTTCCATGACCGATACCCATTATGTATTGGGAACGGTCTGTGGCCCACATCCTTTCCCGCAAATGGTGACGTATTTCCAATCGATAATAGGCAAGGAATCTCGAGAGCAAATGCTGAGTATGACCGGCAGTCTACCTGATCAAGTTATTGCCTGTGTCGGAGGTGGTTCCAATGCCAGTGGTATTTTTAGTGGCTTCCTCGACGATGAAGGTGTCGAATTAGTTGCGGTGGAAGCCGGAGGAGAAGGCGTAGGCAATGGCCTGCATGCCGCCCGTATCGCCAGTGGAGAAGGGCAGATAGGCGTAGCCCAGGGATACAAGACCTATTTTCTCCAGGACAATGAAGGGCAAATGAAAAACACCCATTCAGTCTCCGCCGGGCTGGATTATGTGGGGGTGGGTCCCATCCTGGCTTATTTGCATACCCTGGGTAAGGTTCGATTTGAATCCACTACCGATAAAGAAGTTATTGATGCCTTTAAGCAAATGGTCGTCAATGAAGGCGTGATCCCGGCATTAGAGAGTTCACATGCCATCGCCCAGGCAAAAAAGGAAGCCTCAACCGCTGGTACCGATAAGTCCATACTCATCAGTCTATCTGGCCGGGGGGATAAGGACATCTTTACCATTGCCGATGCCTTGGGTGATGAAAAGTGGAAACAATTTATACGAAACAAAGCAGATGAACTTTAATATAAATCATCAGACTAGATGTCAGTGCGTATGCCTGAAGGACCGAAGGTGTTAGAGAACTACATCAAAAAACGGCTTGAAAAAAAATCGCTGTTACTCATGACCCATGCCGTCGTGGGTTATCCCTCCCTGGAAGAAAACTGGGACATGCTGGTGGCTATGCAGCAAGCCGGAATCGATCTTGTAGAGTTGCAACTTCCCTTTAGTGAACCCATCGCTGATGGCTCCACCTTTATCAAAGCCAACCAATCGGCGCTGGAACATGATATTCACTGGGATGAATACTTTGAATTTTTCAAAAAGGCGACAGACGAGTTCGATTTCCCTATTTTGTTTATGGGCTATTACAACAGCGTATTTTGCATGGGGCATGAGGCATTTTGTCATCGATTAAAATCCTCAGGTGGCAGTGGCTTTATCGTTGCTGATCTCCCCGTTGAAGAATCAACAGAACTGGATGAAAAAGGTAAGGCCCAAGACCTGGGCCATATTCAGATCATGACCCCGATAAATTCTGACACACGAATGAAACAAATCGCCGACTGCGCCAGCGGGTTCCTCTATTGCGTCGCCAGAAAAGGCGTAACAGGAAAGGAGACGGATTTTGACAATGACCTATCCAACTATATGCAACGCTGCAGGGCAGTCACGAAACTCCCCCTGGCCCTGGGTTTTGGCATCAAGACCGCAGAGCAGGTCAGTGCATTGAAAGGCATAGCGGACATCGCCATTATCGGTACAGCTTGCCTTGAGGTGTGGGAACAACAGGGTAAGGAGAATTACCAAAAGTTTCTGGATGGATTGGTTAAAAGCTGTATATAGTCAAAGTAAGAAAGACTACAATAAAACCAATACGTGGTTGAAGTTAATTCACTCCGGCCAATTTTATTTTGTTTATTTTCCTAGATGATTTTTATTAACTATAAATACCAAGTATTATCTTAGGAATGACAGCAGCAAAAATAGCCGAATCCCAACTGCAGCGGCATGGGAATAATTGGCGATGGTAAGTTTCACGTATAGGAAAAATAGGGACAGACCACGGTTTACAACTAAAATATTTACAGCTTTCGTAAGTAATTAATCCAGATTGCTTTCCTGATTTGGCTTTCTCTTTTTAATCATCAATACAATCATTGTCAGTCCCAATATTCCCGCTAATAGCAGAGTCCATAGAGGAAATGACTGCGTGGGTTCTTCAATTGGTTGAGAAGCAATCACCGGTTCAGCTGGTGCTGATGTGATATCCGTTGCGGGAGTATGATCCTGTTGTGTGGTCTCATTGGGATCCACAGCCACCATAAAGCCGGTTTCAGGATCAAAGCGCGAGTATGCCGTTGGGTTCATGTCTTCATCGCCGGCATAAACCCCGGAACTGATTCCTGTTAGAAGTATAGAGAGTAATACGGTTTTATATATAAGCGATATAAATTTAGTCTTCATCAATCTATTCATGTTTAGTAAAGAATGGTTGAACCGGGCCCAATGGGCCCGGTTGATGTATCCAGGTGTTTAACAAGTCTTTTAATTAAACCAATCCTTCATGTGCTCAGGTGCAGGAGGAGGACCCTTGAATACAAAACGGGTTTCCAGTGGATTGGAAGGCCAGGTGGCCGGTCCAATGGCATTCGTGTTGAGTTCACTGGCCAAAGATGGCAGGAGACTCAGCGTCTTTCCACCCACAACTGTCATGAGTACCTTGGTTTGTGGGATATCATCGATGGGTAGAGTAAGCAGATCGCGATCTAACACAACGAAATCCGCCATCTTGCCTTTTTCCAGTGAACCCACCATATTTTCACGCATCATGTAGTAGGCGCCCCAGGTTGTAAGGGCCTTTAGCTGTGTGATTAGGTCGGTGCCTTCTTCTGGTGCCAGAGTACGGTCTATACCGGCATTGTAACGCGTCATGCCTACCCAGATGTTATAAAACAGGTAATGAGGCAAGGGACGGTCAATCTCCTGGCTATTCATGATACCGGCTTCGGTAACACTTTTTCTGGGCACGGAATAATTGAGGTATTCCTCGCCGTAGTTATGTAATCGATAAGACGCATTATAAGCGGTACGGTTTTCCCAGATTACGGTGTTAATCATGCTTACTTGCATACCCAAACGCTTGATGCGCGGTATCTGCGCTGGACTGGGGGCACCAGAGGCATGGTCGAAACCATGTCGTTTTTTACGGATATCATCTAGCGTCAGACCTGCTATCGCACTTTGTTCTTCGATGATGTCCAGTAGGTGTTCAATATCCTGATCACCGCCGGAATGCATGGCGCCAACTCGACCACCACTTCGGACGATATCTTCCTTCACACGGCGACCATCATCTCCGGGTTCCAAAGAGCAGTCTTCCTGCTGTTTTACCGCTTCAGAAGCCGCCAGGGTTGTGCATGATCCGCCAGATCGCTCACCATGGGCACCAATGTTCCATAAATAATCCGATCCATTACCATTTAATGCAGAAATAAGCCTTAGTGTCTGGTAATGCAAGTCGGTACCGGTATAAGACCAGGCAAACCTGCCGGGCATACGGCCTTCTTCATCCAGTATATTTAGGGCCATCAAATTTCCCATGGTGTAAGGGGATGAACCATAAAGTGTTATCCCGTGGGCCGCCCAGATAGCCATCTCGGCTTCCAGTAAGTCTGCGTTCAGCTTTACCTTGTTGTATAACATGATATCCGGTTCCAACTGCCTGCCGGTGGGTCCACGATTGCCACGCCCTTCTAATCGCTGTTCAGGAAAGATGCGTATTGCTTCCTCCTCCGCACGGGTATTCACCAGACCACTAACCCAGCTGTTCTTAACCCGTACCGGATTATTCGGTGCAATGGCATCAAGTTCTTCCCTGGTTATCCGGGTGAGAAAGGTGGTAAATAGCTCGCCCATGTGTTCATAGTTAGAGCCCCAGTCAGAACTTAATAGTATCCATTGCCCGGGATCGGCGACGCTAACGGCCTCTCGCAAAACATTTTGCCAATTTGCCAACTGTGCATCAGCATCACCCTCGAGAAAACGGACCACCATGTGCTCGTTGCCTTCTGGAAATACATGCTTGAGGGCGGTGGGTTCTGCCCATGCCCAGTCAGTGGGGTGTTCATGGGTTAGGATAAAACCTGGCATAACGGTACGACCTTTTAGATCGATTTGCTGGGTGTTGGGCCCTACGATGGCACGCATTTGTTGCGTTGTGCCGATGGCTAAAATTTTATCATCACGCGTGGCCATGGCCTGATAAATATTGCCAGGATCAGAGGTAAAATCAGGATTATCCATGGTCACGATTTTTCCGTTATAGATAATCATGTCTGGATAGCCGAGAATCGAGCCTAAGGAGTTATCCTGTGCATGGCTGATAATTGGTACGAGTAGCAAGCCAAGTATTAATGCCCGCAGATTAATAGAAATCATTTATTTCCCCTCCATTATAAAAAAGTATTCAAAAAATGCATAAGTACTGATATTAAGCGTTATTTATTAAACTGACAAAATTATTATCAATATCACTCAAGTAATATGACTTAAACTGTAGATAAATATGAATTGGGATTATTTTGGTCTAATCAAGTTTTTCCTGGATACCAATGCAGATATCACTAAATTATAGCAATTAAACGATATTTCAATGTATTCCTAACTAAAAAATGGTCCTTTCATCTCATAAGTCCGACCATCACGACTATTCCCTGCCAGGCCTCTTTGTGAACTAAAATAAAGACGGTTTCCATCAGGATTGAATGCCGGACCGGTAATCTCAGAGCCTCGATGGCCTTGTATATTGATCAACTCGAATGGTTTACTATTTTGCCCAATAACCACTAATCGCATTTCTGCACCATCTTCAGCAATTAGTATTTCACCACCCGCAGATACGGTAACGTTGTCGACATCATCAATTCCAGTATTAAATGCATTTTGAGATTTTTTATCGTAAATAACATCGATAAGGTTTCTATTTGTATCCACTGCCCAAACCCTGTTATCGCCTTTTGTTGAAAATACACTATGCCATTGTGAAACCAACAGCCTTCGCCCCCGTTAAATTTTTCTGCATTGGTCACTTGTTTGCGGGTTGGCAGCTGTGCAGATCCATCGGGCTTAATACTCAGTTGAGGAACAGGGTAGGTTACAGTTGCCCAGGATATTGATCGGGATGAAAATGGGTTGTCTCCATTAACGATAGCAGCCTGAAGGCGCCCAGATTCCAATTGTGGGCGACCAGACTCAGGATAATGATCAGGTACAAACCGATATAGATTGCTGTCTGGTAGATCTTCGGTTAGATAAATATGCCCGTGGACTGGATCCACCGCAGCGGCTTCGTGTGTGAAAGCACCCATAGAGGGGGGGGCGTTGCTTGTTGTTTTCCCAGTGGGTCACATTCGTAGACCAGTCCAGTGGACGTTTCTTCACAGCTTAACCATGTGCCCCAGGGCGTAGGTCCACCGGCACAATTTGTTGATGTGTCTTTTGCGATGCTATAGCTATCTATAAGAACGCCTTGTGCAGTAAATCGTAGCGCACCCATACCACCACGGTTTCTATTGCGCTCTGAATTGGAAACGTAGATCCAACCACCATCGTTTGTCGGAAATGTTGCACCTCCATCAGGAACACTGTGCCACAAATAGGTAGAGTTAGGTTTCGCCGGTTGGCCTGTTCGTGCGATTTCCCGCACGCTAAATCACCTGGGAATTATTAGCGTTGTTGATGGGTCATTTTCAACTGTGGTCTTATGCAATGTTCCGGCAAGGTTTGGAATATTACTAACAGGAATTTTTTGATTAGATAATTGATGAGAATTTCCAAATACCGTTCCGCCCCAAAGGCCGGATTCTGCCGCGAGTATCCCGGATGCTATTACACTCTTTTGTAAAATACGGCGACGCTCAGCACTAAAATGGAGGGTTAATTTTTTATTTATCATTTGATAAACTCCTCAGGGAGCAGGGCATCGATAACTCTCCCATATTTTACTTATTTATTCGGCTTGATCTTATCTTTCCACATCTGGGCAGAATGTTTAATTTGGTTAATGTCTAATGTTGTTAGCTTTCTATTTTGCAATAGTTGTTTGCCGGCTACCCAGACATCGGAGACCTGACTACGATCAGCGGCATATACAATTTGTGATATGGGATCATATACAGGTTGCGTTTCAACTGTATCTAGATCTATTGCGACGATATCCGCAGATTTTCCTGGGACTATAGATCCGCAAATTTCGCTAATATCCATGGCTCGAGCACCATTTATTGTTGCCATTTTTAATACAGTCATTGCCGATAATGCACAGGGGTCGTTTGTTATACCTTTTCCTATTAAAGCGGCGGATCGCATTTCTCCCAACATATTCAAATCATTATTGCTGGCAGACCCATCTGTACCGAGCGCTACATTTATACCAGCCAGTTGCAGTTGTTGCACAGGGCAAAATCCCGAAGCTAATTTTAAGTTAGATTCTGGACAGTGAATTATATTAATATTAAAACGCGTCACCAGTTCAATAGACTCGGCATTGAGTTGAGTCATATGGACTGCTTGCAGCCGTTGACTGAGCAGACCAAGATCATGAAGTCGTTGCAATGGGGTCACGCCGGATTGTTCAAGACTCTGACTAACTTCAAATTCCGTTTCATGTATATGCATGTGTATTGGGATATCAAGTTCTTCTGCGAGGATTGATATTTTTTTTATGGGTTGGTCCGAAACTGTATAAGGTGCATGGGGCGCGAAGCTGGTTTGAATGAGAGGATTATTTCTAAATTTATCATGCACCATTTCTCCCTTTTCAAAGTATTCCTGAGGACCATTGGCCCAGGCCGTGGGAAAATCTATTATAATTAAACCAACAGACGCCCTAATGCCAACATCTGATGCAACTTCTGCTGTAATGTCGGGAAAGAAGTACATATCATTAAAGCAGGTAGTGCCACTACGGATCATCTCTGCTATTGCAAGTCTGCTGCCATCTGCAACAAACTGAGGGTCTACCCATTTTGATTCTGCGGGCCAGATGTGATTATTAAGCCAGTCCATTAAAGGTAAATCGTCAGCTAAACCTTTAAACAATGACATGGCTGTATGAGTATGGGCGTTTATAAGTCCAGGAATTATAGCGTGGGTATCAAGATGCTGTGTATCAGCTGCTTCGTATTTGTGTTCTGCTTCCTTTCCTGGAATGAGGTCAATTATTTTTCCTTCATTTATAACCAATGCATAATTTTCATGAACTATGTTTTCTGGTTCCACAGGTATAATCCACTTGGCAAAAATCAATAAATCGACATTCACTCGCATCACCTTTATATTTCGGAAAACGTATTTAAAATAATCAATACTAGCTTTATATAGAATAACCGAATACAAAGGACACAACTATTTTTTATGAACAAGGCTCAAAAAAACAGCTCAGCGGACAATGTCAGGGCTATCAAATGGGAAGATAATTGTCTATTTTTGCTGGATCAACGACTGTTACCTGAACGGCAGGAGTATTTGAAGATTAATACTGTTGTAGCTGTCGCAGATGCTATCCGCGATATGGTTGTTAGGGGAGCGCCTGCCATCGGAATAACGGCTGCTTACGGATTTGTCTTGGCATTAACTGATGTGTTAAATCTCCGGTCAGATAATTGGCAACGGCAACTACAGCAACATGTCAATCTTCTCAATACTTCACGTCCTACTGCAGTTAATCTTGGTTGGGCGCTTAAACGAATGCAATCCAGGTTGAATGAGATGGCAGAACCGTCCATTTCGATGATGCTGGATGAAGCTCGGGCTATTCATGATGAAGATATCAGTGCTAATTTACTGATGGGAAAGTTTGGAAGTAAATATTTGCAAAATTGCAAAGGTGTATTAACACATTGTAATGCTGGTTCTCTGGCGACGGGTGGTTATGGTACGGCATTAGGTGTTATCAGAACTGCTTATTCAAAAAATAAATCACTTGATGTTTATGCTTCCGAAACCCGACCATGGTTACAAGGAAGCAGGTTAACTGCATGGGAGCTGGAACAGGATAATATACCCGTGACACTCATTGCAGATAGCGCTGCGGCGTATTTGATGAAAACATCCAGGGTAAATTGGGTTGTCACTGGTGCAGATAGAGTTGCCGCCAATGGAGATGTTGCCAACAAAATTGGCACCTATAGCCATGCAGTAAATGCACGTCAACATAAGATTGGCTTTATGGTTGTTGCACCAATATCAACCATTGATTTAACGACTTCTTCTGGAGATGAGGTTGAGATAGAAGAGAGAGGTGCCGAAGAATTAATTAGAATATCTGATAAGGATATCGCGCCTAAAAGTGCAAAAACTTTTAATCCAGTATTTGATATAACACCATCAAGCTTGATTACTGTTTTGGTAACAGAGCTTGGGGCAATAGAGTCTCCAAACGAATCAAAAATCAGGCAACTTTTACGTAG
>Ga0302127_10002600_pt1 | contig 10913 bp, 8 predicted proteins | sample CB4_SCM_MG_FD_204452 | JGI IMG/M metagenome (GOLD analysis project Ga0302127, IMG submission 204452) | Marine microbial communities from Western Arctic Ocean, Canada - CB4_SCM | ecosystem: Environmental > Aquatic > Marine > Oceanic | place: Canada: Western Arctic Ocean | collected 2017-09-24
AAGGGAACTTTTCCCAGTGCCATTTTCTCCCACAATAAATGTTAAAGAATTTCTAGGAATGCAACAGGATGCCTCAAATAATACCTCATTTGTATTACGAAACAAGCTTATATCATGGCATTCAACAATATTGACATGATCGCTATTATATTTTAAATCAGTTTTAATCATTGATTAATCCTAAGCATGCCAAGTGATTTTATCATGATTATCTAAGAGTTTTCACTAATGTAGAAACATTATACTTAATCAGCTCCTGATAAGTCATTCGTCCATCTATCCCACCTATTGGATCTAGTACTGCTGTAAGTAAATCATTATCTTTAATAAATTGTTGAATTGAACTTACAGATAGTTGAGGCTCGGAAAAAATAGCAACTACGTTTTTTTCATTAATGGTCTCTTGCAATCCCGCTAAGTATTTTGGTGTAGGTGATTCTGCCCCAACAGTCTCAAAAGCTCCAACTAAATTTAGTTCAAATGCATCAATAAAATAATCCCATCCCTCATGCATTACAATAAATGGGCGATCAGTAATTTCTGAAACATCTTCCTTTAACTGCACAAACAAATTGCTGACTGATTTTTCAAATGTATCATAATTTTTTTCATAAGCTGATGCATTACCTGGATCTATTTCTTTTAAATCATCTGTAATATTTCTAGCAATCTGTATTGCATTGTTTGGTGATAACCAATAGTGAGGGTCATACTCGCCATGTGCATGCCCATCATCATCTTTATGCTCAGCATCATCATCTTTATGCTCAGCATCATCATCTTTATGCTCAGCATCATCATACTTACGTAATTTAATATTGTTATTTAATGCAAGCTTTTTTGATTTATCATCAATAATATTTAATATTGCATAATCAAAGTTGTCATCAATAATATATACGCGATCAACTCGTTCAGTAATTTGTTTTGCACTAATAGTTGGTGTAAAAGTGTGAGGCGAATCTCCAGGTTGTATTAATAAATTAACAATTATTTTATCAGTAGCAATTTGATTTGCAATGGAATATATAGGGAAGATACTTGTAGCAACAGATATTTTGTCATTTGGACTAGTATTTACTATATTGCTACTGCAGCTAAGAGAAAAACATCCAATTAATAATAAAAGAGGAACATAAATTTTTTTACTAATATACAACATTGTATTCCTTAATATTGAGAATGATTCTCAATTTAACATAGCATAATATAGTTGTCAAATAATATTGAGAATGATTCTCAATATTATTTGTAAGGATGAAATTATTTTTGTACAATATTAATATGAAAAATAATAACATTAATAATTTATTAAAGTCTAATGGGTTTTCTGTAACAAAGCCTAGGGTACAAATTATTAAAATTCTTCAAAATAGCAATTCACCAATTGGAATCGATGCAATTATTAATAAAACTGATGGTAAAATTGCAATATCATCTGCGTATCGTATTATTGCAGATCTATTGGATGCAGATCTGATTAATGCATTTCAGTCTCCTGAAAATAAATTGTTAGTTGAATTAATACAAAATAATACAAAGCATCACCACCACTTGTATTGCCAAAGTTGTAAAAAAGTTTTAGATATTGATATCGATGAAAAACTAGAAAAAAATATTGATAGTCTAATTCGAAAAATAAGTAAACAAAATAACATAGAGATAACTAATCATTCTTTTGAATTATTTGGCAAATGTAATGATAAAAGCCATGAATAAGAATATTCAATTATCTTCTAGGCGGTCTTTTATAAGAATTTTTCTTGCAGGTTCTTTTGGAATTGCAATTGCTACAGTTTTGGGATGCAAGAATGATTCAGTTGACACTCTGGCACGTGAAAAACCTCGGAAGGATCTAATTCTTACACCAAAAAATGCACCACATAAACAACCAATCGAAACTCTAACGAAACAACCAATCGAAACTCTAACGAAACAACCAATCGAAACTCTAACGAAACAACCAATCGAAACTCTAACGAAACAACCAATCGCATCATCAGTAAGCAAGCCTCTTGAATCAGTCGAATCAAATGCTAAAAAAACTCTCATAGAATCTAAGGCAATTACTAGAGAATTTAAACCAAAATTTGCAGGACCTCATTATGTCGGTTCCTTATTCGATACACATTTTCATATGCCCCAATTTGTTCCAGACCAGAGAATTAGTGATATGCCATTATTGAATAAAGATATTAGTAAAGATGAATTAATCACATATTTTAGTAAAGAAAATGTTATTGGTGTTGTAGGTTTTAGTCTTCCACATCCGCAGAGATTCCAAGAATATTATGCAATCGCCAATGACTTTAGGGAAAATGAAATTATACAGTTATTTCTCGGATACATGGGTCCTTCACCAGATCTTACTGAAAGCGTTATAAAAATGTCTCGAGGATTATATAAAGGCTTTGGAGAACTAGGGTTTTATACATATCCTTTAAAAGGCACTCCATTAAATGATCCACAAATGGGAAAGCTATATAAGCTAATGGGTAAATATAAAATGCCAGTTATGCTACATCCTGATATTGGACAGGCCGATCAAGCACGGTCAATGTTAAAAGAGCATCCAAATGTTAATTTTTTATTTCATGGCAATGAAATACATTATGATATTGGAAATATTATTAATGAATTTCCCAATGCATATTTTTCAATTGATTCAGCTGTTTTATTTACAGTTATGCCTAGAAAGCAGCCATTAGGCGGTCTTTTTGTGTATGGACCATTAAATCAATTTATTACTACGATAGAAAATCGATATAATGAGATTCTTAATGACAATGTATCATTTTGGAAACCTCAAATTGAACAAAATCCAACAAAATATATGTGGGGTACAGATAGATTTGTTCAATGGCATTTTACTGAAGAAGCCAGTCTAATATTTGAAGAATTTGCGCGCGCTTTTACGGGTGCATTACCAAAGCAAGTACAAGAAATGTATGCTTATACTAATGCAAATAAATTATTAAAAAGATGACAGGTAAAGGTTTAATGAGAAAAAAAATAACTGAATTATTCTGGCCAGTTGCACATGAGGACATTGCTTCTTCCTGGGACCCTGATCAACAACATATTGGCAAACCTTTCTTGCCTTATCACACTATACATTTAGCTTATGAACCTTTGACTACACCTAAAATTCAAGAAGACAATTATGGTACTAGATATCCAGATGCTACAGATATGCAAAAACGACTTGCTATCAATTGGGCACATAATGCTGAATACATAGCATGGATAATTACTCTTAGAGATGACGTTGTTAGTCATGCAGGAAATCTTTTAACAGCTGAAGATGTGTTGTGGAGCTGGGAACGAACTTATGCATTAAAGGGAGTAGGTGCGTGGAGAGAAAAATATTTAGCTGGGCTTACAAATGTTACTAATATTGAAATACTTGATAACTGCACTCTCAAGTTTAATTTAAGTGGTCCAAATCCACAATTTCCTGCATATCTTGCTTTTGGAACAAATAATATTGTAGATACAACAGAGGCAAAAAAACATGTTACTGATGATGATCCTTGGGCAACTAAATGGCTTGATGATAATCCAATTGGTTTCGGTCAGTTTATAATGAATGGACGAACTTCATCTGAAATGAATTTTATTGCAAACGATGATCATTTTCTTGGTAGACCAGGCGTAGAAAAAATTACACAAGTTGGAGTTGATAGTCGTATCGATGCCATCAACAAAGCACATAAAGGCGAATTTAATTTCCTACTTGGTTTATATCCAGAAGAGTTGATATCATTTGAACAATCTAAAGATTTTAATATTCATAAGGTACGAGCGAATCATTCTACTCTTGAATTTAATTGGCATGAAGCTCCTTTTGACGATATAAATGTTCGACAAGCAATTAATTATATAACTCCATACGAACAAATTATTCGACATGTATACGCAGGACATGCACGTAAAAGTGTTAGTCCGATATGCAGTACATCAGAATTCCATCGCTCTGATATATTTCCATATTTATACAATATAGAAAAAGCCACATCGCTTATAAAAGCAAGCAATTATCCTGATGGCTTTGAAACTGAATTGTACATTAAGCCATCTCAGGAATCACTGCGGTTTGCAGAATTAATGCGGAGTGCTCTTGCACAAATTGGGATCAAAATAGAAGTTAAGATTGATATAGGATTACCATTTGGAACAAAAGTTCCTATGTGGTTTCGTGAAGAATGCGGACATGCAATGTATGAGCCATATTATGATTTAGCTCATGACTACGATCCACCATTAGGAATGTGGGGAGGGAAAAATATTGTCGATGAAACATTTACTAAACCTCTTCGAGCAATTCGAAGTACAGATGCTGGCAAACAGCAAGAAGCATACGAAAAACTACAGGCAGACATTTTAGATTTTGCTCCATGCGTGCATGTTGCTGAAATAGATACTGGTTGGGCTATGCATAATGATGTACACGAATGGGCGGAAGACACAACATTTTTAGGAGCGAGCACAACTGTCTGGTCAGCTCATAGGCAGATTATGGGTTGGCATTAATTATTCATTGTGTATCTTGCTTTTGTTTTTATTTTCAAAGATTCTACAATATCAGGAAATGCACGTGACAGATTATTCTTTTCATATGGATCTTGTTTGATATCAAATAATTCTATTTGGCCATTTCTACCTTGTATGAGTTTCCAATTTTTATCAAAAGTTGCAAGGTGTCCTTGTTCATTTTGAATAACAAGAGTATCACGTTCTATCATTTGCGAAGCAAGTAATGTATCCCATAAATTAATACCATCGAATGAGTCGGTATTTGCTGGGTGAATACCAGCAGCATTAATGATAGTCGGAAAAATATCCATAACAGACATTGTTTGATTGCTAATCATTCCGGAAGGAACAACTCCTAAAAAACTTTAAAAAATGTATCACGATACCATTGTAATTCTTTGATGCTTTCTCTGATATCAGTTAAAGCTTCATGGGTATTTTGTTTTTTTGGGGCATATTCATATTCTTTGTACCAGCGCTTAATAACTTCCTTAAAGGATGATACATCAATCATTCGATAATGAAGAAAATTATCTAACAGTGGCATTTCTTTATGAATATATTTTCTGTCCATATGAATAGAATTGCCACATAGAACAGCTTTTTTTTCTATGGTCCATGCTGATATAAAATCAATAGTTAATCGATCAGCTTCCTTAATATTTAATGTTGAATCTTCTACTTTTTTCATTAATCCTGATTTGGTATGAACTTTTAGCGGCCAGTCATCAATATTTGATAATTCTTCTGTCGTTCTATGTATAACTAAATGTGGTCCTTCGGCAATAACATTAAGATGCTTGTCAGTTATGAGACATGCTGTTTCGATAATTACATGATCGTCATTAAGTCCTGTAAATTCTAGATCCATCCAAACTAAATTATCTTTATGTTTCATTTATATATTCCTTTATTAATCTTACCTTATTTATTTCACTCAATCTGATTTAATCAGTAGGTTTAATTAGTATATTTATTTATTTTCCATAGTTACTTTATTAACATAATTATTACAAAAACTGATGTTAAAGCAAGATTTATAAATATAATAAATAAAAAAGCGGAGGTTTTTATTCCTCCGCTTTTTTGTAAACTTCTCTAGAGAGAAAGTATTAAGCTGGTTTTACTTCATTGAAGTATATCTCAGGCGCAGTCCAAGCTGTGTACGTACTTGCATCTAAAACATTTCCATAGAACGCATATGCATTTGTATTTTCAGCAACAAAAGCAGATGGACCACCATTTTCAACTTTTTCTTGCTCAGCCATTAATCGATAATATTTCATTCTATCAACAGGATCGACGGCCGCATTAGCCATATCTCGTGCATCATCAAATGCCTTATTTTTCCATAACGCATAAGGATTATCACTTCCATGCCAACCCCATGCGAGACCAGCTTCATACAAGAAGGATGACCATCCCATAAGGAATGCTCCTGGACGACCTTGAGTCTCACGGCCGTACAATCTATCTCGCCATACATTGACTTCGATTGTTCGTACGTCAGAATCAATGCCAATATCTTTCCATAAACCTATTGATGCTTCTAGCATCGATTTCAATGGTGGAAAAGTAATAATCTGTGCATCAACTCTCATTTTTGCACCACTACCTAAGCCGGCATCTTTCATAAGCTGTCGAGCTTTATCAGGATCGTATGCTGGCGCAACATAATCAGCTTGGTGACCAAACACATTAGGTGTAATTAATTGATCTTTAGCTGGCCTAGATGCTCCATCATATGAAGCTACGACAATGCCTTCTCTATCAAGAGAATAGTTAACAGCTTGCCTAACACGAGGATCATTAGTAATTGAAGGATCCTTGTCTGGCATATTAGCCATATCCCAAGATTGATTTGTATTAGCAGGCGGTTGTACAGCTACAATATTTTTCAAAGCTGACACTCGTCCGTATTCAGGCAATGGAAGACTTGTAATCATATCAACTGCACCTGTCTCTAATGCTGCAACACGCGTTGCTTGTTCTTGAATCCAGTTGAAATTGACAGTTTCAAATCCATTATTTTTATGCCAAGTATTAGGTGATTTTTTAAGAAGCATGCTCTGGCCTTTTAAGTAATTAGATGCTACGTACGCACCAGTAGCTACTGGTGTTTTACCTTGAAATTCTTCAGCATTAATTGAAGCATCTTCATAGATGTGTTTTGGCAATTGCAAAACAATAGCTTCTCTTTTTGGAAAAATCGGGTCGCCTGTGCTTGTACAAGTAATTTCAATTGTTTGATCATCAATGATCTTTGCTGATTCATAAGTTTTTACTCTTGTTAGAAGTCGTGACTTATTTTCAGGATTTTTGTAATAATCATGAACAAATTTTACATCAGCAGCTGTAAATTTCTTACCATCAGACCATTCAGCTTCTCTTAACTTGAATATCCATTTCTTGCCTTTACCATCTGGAGTTTCCCAAGATTTTGCAAGTCCAGCATCAATGGAGTTACTTGTGGCAGTTGGACGTTGTCTAGTCATGCAGTCATAAATATTATGAAAGTCTGCAGCACTTGCTGCTGTCGTATTAGGACTTAAAGTTGGCAACATCCCATGATAAGCATAGTTTAAAGTAGCAACTTTCTTAACAGCTGGCTTTGGAGCAGCAGCTGGAGTTGCTTTCTTTTCTACCGGTTTAGCTGGCGGAGTTACGGCAACTGCAGGAGTTACTTTTGCTTTTGCAGCTGGAGCAGTTGCTTCTTCTTCACCACAACCAATAACTGCAGCAGCAGCTAATCCAAGACTTCCTACTGCGGTACCTCGCAGAAAGCCACGTCTTGAAATGACGTTTTCGATAATCTTATTCAATTTATTCTCCCATCATATATAAATATTTATAAAAACTATTTAATAAATTTTAAATTCTATTCTTTAAACAAATAGTTATATATACAAATAAACAATTATATAAAAAATAAAATTTTTCGTAAAAACAATATATCGTATATCATTTATAAATTACAAGACATATTGAAATTAATTAATGTTGGATATAAAAAAAAGAGGGATTAAATCCCTCTTTTTTTTATATATATAATCAACTACTTATATTAAGCAGGCCTAACATCACTGAAAAATATTTCAGGAACAACCCATGGAACATAAGAAGAAGAGTCGATAACTGTAGTGTTATAAGCATATGCAGTTGTAGCTTCAGCTATAAATGCAGACGGACCACCATTTTCAACTTTTTCCTGCTCAGCGGCTATTCCGTAATACTTCATTCTTTCATCTGGATCGACTGCAGTATTTGCTATCTCCAAAGCTTCATCAAATGCTTTATTTTTCCATAATGCATAAGGATTATCACTAGCATGCCAACCCCATGCGAGACCAGCTTCATACAAGAATGACGACCATCCCATAAGGAATGCACCTGGACGAGGCTTTGTTTCACGACCGTAAAGTCGGTCACGCCATTGACCAACATCAATAGTTTTAACTTGAGGATCAATGCCAACATCTTGGAACAGTCCAATAGATGCATCAAGAAATGCTTTAGTATATGGCTGAGATACAACTTGAGCATCAACTGACATTTTTGCACCTGTAGCTAAACCAGCATCTTTCAATAGCTGTCGAGCTTTATCAGGATCGTATGCTGGTGTAACGTAGTCAGGTTGGTGACCAAACACATTAGGTGTAATTAATTGATCTTTAGCTGGCCTAGATACACCATCAAATGCAGCTTGAATCATACCCATTCTATCAAGAGAATAGTTAACAGCTTGCCTAACACGAGGATCATTAGTAATTGAAGGATCCTTGTCTGGCATATTAGCCATATCCCAAGCAGGGTTTGTATTAGCTGGTGCTTGAAGTGCAAGAATATTTTTAAATCCACCAACACGTTCATAGTCAGGAAGCGGAACGCCCATAATGAAATCTAATTCACCTACTTCCAATGCTGCAACACGTGTTGATTGTTCAGTAATCCATTTATAGTTAACAGTTTCAAATCCTGCATTTGTATGCCAAGTGTTAGGTGATTTTTTTAAAGTAACACCTTGCTTGGAAACAAAGTCAGTTGCAATGTAAGCGCCTGTTCCGACAGGAGTTTTACCCATGAATTCTTCAGGATTAATTGAAGCATCTTGATAGATGTGTTTTGGCAACTGAAATACAATACCTTGTCTTTTTGGAAAAATTGGGTCACCTGATTTTTTACAAGTTATTTCAATTGTATTTTCATCAATGACCTTTGCTGATTCCATTGTGCTGACTCTAGAAAAAAGCTTGGACTTACTTTCAGGATTAGCATAATGTTCTTCAGTGAATTTTACATCAGCAGCTGTAAATTTCTTACCATCAGACCATTCAGCTTCTCTTAACTTGAATATCCATTTCTTGCCTTTACCATCTGGAGTTTCCCAAGATGTTGCAACTCCAGCGTCAATTGTTCCACCGCCTTCTTTTGCATGTTGTCTAGTTAGACAGTCATACACAGCATGATATTCACCATTACTAGCAGCTGTCGTATTAGGACTCATAGTTGGCATAACAGTACTTGAACCATGATTTAAAGTAGCAACTTTCTTAACAGCTGGCTTTGCAGCAGCAGCTGGAGTTGCTTTCTTTTCTACCGGTTTAGCTGGCGGAGTTACGGCAACTGCAGGAGTTACTTTTGCTTTTGCAGTTGGAGCAGTTGCTTCTTCTTCACCACAACCAATAACTGCAGCAGCAGCTAATCCAAGACTTCCTACTGCGGTACCTCGCAGAAAGCCACGTCTTGAAATGACGTTTTCGATAATCTTCATTTTCGTTGTCTCCTCTCTAGAGAAACAAGTCTGCCAAATTGATTATTCGGCTTACTTTTTTTAAGTACATAAAACAAATCGTTTTACATAAAACAATTTGTTTTACATAAAACGATTTGTTTTACATAAAACGATTTGTTTTTTTTATATTAGCATTTTGAGTGCAGAAATGTAAAGAATAAGAATATATTTTATTTTTTCAAAATCTGTATTTTTTATAATAAATTTGTAAATGAAATGTGTTCAGACTTAAGTAATACTCATTAAATTAAAGATATATTACAAGACATTTTAAAAATAATTAATATTGGATATAAAAAAAGAGGGATTAAATCCCTCTTTTTTTATATATATAATCAACTACTTATATTAAGCAGGCAATACCTCATTGAAATATATTTCAGGTGCAAGCCAAGCTTTATATGAACTAGCATCTAAAACTGTAGTCTTAAAAGCAACTGCTTGCGTAGATTCAGCAATAAATGCAGATGGACCACCATTTTCAACTTTTTCTTGCTCAGCCATCAGTCGATAATACTTCATTCTTTCAGTAGCATCAACCATAGAATTAGCCATAGCTTGTGCATCATCAAATGCCTTATTTTTCCATAACGCATAAGGATTATCACTAGCATGCCAACCCCAAGCGAGACCAGCTTCATACAAGAAGGATGACCATCCCATAAGGAATGCGCCTGGACGACCTTGAGTCTCACGACCATAAAGTCGGTCACGCCAAATATTCACTTCTATGGTTCTAGCTTCAGATTCAATGCCAATATCTTTCCATAGCCCAATAGATGCATCAAGAAATGGTTTACCAAAATCGTAAGTTGCTACTTGTGCATCAACTCTCATTTTTGCACCTGTAGCTAAACCAGCATCTTTCATAAGCTGTCGAGCTTTATCAGGATCGTATGCTGGTGTAACGTAGTCAGGTTGGTGACCAAACACATTAGGTGTAATTAATTGATCTTTAGCTGGCCTAGATACACCATCAAATGCAGCTTGAATCATACCCATTCTATCAAGAGAATAGTTAACAGCTTGCCTAACACGAGGATCATTAGTAATTGAAGGATCCTTGTCTGGCATATTAGCCATATCCCAAGCAACGTTAGTGTTTGCTGGCGGTTGCACGGCAATACTATCTTTGAATCCACCTACACGGGTGTAATCAATTAACGGAAGTCCCATAATGAAATCTAATTCACCAGTTTCAAATGCTGCAACACGAGTTGCTTTTTCAAGAACCCATTTATAACTGACTGATTCAAATCCATTATTTGTATGCCAAGTGCTAGGAGATTTAACTAATTCTACCTGTTGAGCTTGAATATAATCCTTTGCAATGTAAGCACCTGTTCCGACAGGAGTGCTACCCATGAATTCTTCAGGATTAATTGAAGCATCTTCATAGATGTGTTTTGGTATTTGCAAAACAATAGCTTCTCTTTTTGGAAAAAGTGGATCTCCTGTAGCTGCACAAGTAATTTCAATAGTTTGATCATCAATGATCTTTGATGATTCATAAGTCTTTACTCTTGAAATAAGTCGTGACTTATTTTCAGCATCTTTGTAATAATCATGAACAAATTTTACATCA
>Ga0302127_10002605_pt1 | contig 10909 bp, 8 predicted proteins | sample CB4_SCM_MG_FD_204452 | JGI IMG/M metagenome (GOLD analysis project Ga0302127, IMG submission 204452) | Marine microbial communities from Western Arctic Ocean, Canada - CB4_SCM | ecosystem: Environmental > Aquatic > Marine > Oceanic | place: Canada: Western Arctic Ocean | collected 2017-09-24
AACACCTGTTGGTTTGGTTGCGATGAATTCGATGACCTTGAAGAGGCGATTGAAACCTATAGGCAGTCTCATTAAACGTGATGATAGTACTAATCAAGGGCATCGTTATAAATGCGCACTATTGACAAGAAATTTATAAAAATGGGAACACTTAGCATAGCGCCTGATTTCAACTGGAAGTGTCAGCACACCTGGCGCCGGGCTGTAAAGAACACGATGTGGTGCCTGATCGGTTGTTCGATCGGTGATTTTGGGACGATTCTTTTTTTTCAATTCACCGGAATTCCCTGGCCCGTAACAGCCATCATGGCGCTTGCGGTGGTCAATGGTTTGCTCACTTCGATCGCGCTGGAGACGGCGATTCTTTCACGGCAGATGGCGCTGGCCAGTGCTTTTCGCACCGCCTGTGGTATGTCATTGATTTCGATGATCTCGATGGAAGTCGCGATGAACGTCGTGGACGTCCTGGTAACAGGGGGCGCGGTAATCATCTGGTGGGTGGTCCCACTGATGCTGCTCACGGGTTTTTTGACACCACTGCCCTACAACTACTGGCGTTTGAAGGCCTTGAATAAAGCCTGTCATTAGGCCTCATGCAACTCTTCAAGTATCCCCGTGCGGGTTGCGACCACCGGGGTGAGTTTCGGCTTTAAAGGGTGGCATTCAAAACGCCTGCTTATTGCGAAGTGTTTGGAATCTCTGATTCACGTTTGGCGATAAATTCTTTGAGTTGTTGATCCAGAGCAGGGTCCATGGCCGGTGCTTCATAACGGGCCAGCCAACGGCGGGCCTTGTCTAGTCCAACCTGCTCGGAGCTCTTGCGGCCTTCAGCCTCCCACTGCTCAAAGGTGACGTTGTTCTGGGAAGGAAAGATGAAAAGATTGGCCTTGCGGGTATGGGCGGTACCCAGAAAGTGACCGCCAGGCCCGACTTCTTTAATGGTTTCAAAGATCTCATCCAGATCGTCAAAGTGAGGTCCCTGGCAGAAATGGTAAAACGCATCCAACTGCTCAAAGTCGATAACGGTTTTGGCGTAACCCACCCCCAGTGTGCCTTCCATCATGCCGCCTGCCATGGTGATCCACTGGGCGCCGCTTAAAAATGAGGGGAAAAGCCCCCACATGGAGTCGTAAGCTCCCTGCATATCGGCGGACTTCGATGTGGCGCAGTTGGCAATGGCGCGGTGGGGCACTTGGTAACGTCGCGCCATCTGCCCGGCCAGAAACTGTACGATCGCTGAATCTGGGCTGCCGTGTACCGGGGCCCCGGTATTGAGTGCCACGGTCATGGCCGGCACCCCGAACAGCATCGGCGCTCCCGGTCGAATCAGTTGCGCATAGGCAATTGCCATGAGCGCTTCAGCAGTGACTACCGCCATAGTGCCGACATTACTGGCCGGGGTGGACGCAGCCGCCATTGAAAAAGGCGAGCACATCACGGCGTGATTATTCTGGGCATAAATTCGCAACGCCCCGAGCATGGTCTCGTCCCAGACCAGCGGTGAGTTGGCGTTAATCAGTGATGTCGTACAACAGTTATTTACTGCAAAATCATCACCGAATACGATCTTGCACATGTCCACCGTATCTTGCGCCCGGGCAGTGGACGTGACATTGCCGACGATCGGTTTATCCGAGTACTTAAGTCCGCTGTAGGCCATATACAGGTGGCGGTACGGTACCGGTATATCCATCGGTTCCACCACGGGCCCACCGGCGATATGCACGCTTGAAGCCATGTGGTTGAGTTTTTGCAGGTTATTTAGATCTTCCAGTGTGGCTGTGCGTCGGACTCCATCGAGATCGTAGATAAACGGAGGGCCGTAGGAAGGTGATACCACCATTGATGACCTACCCACGTTCACGGTGCGCTCTGAATTGCGGCCATGATGGGTGTACTCAGAGGGCGCCTTATCGACGAGGCTGAGCAGAGTTTCGCGCCCTACACGTACCCGTTGGCCATCGATTTCGGCATCGGTTTTTCCCCAGGTCTGAAGTGCTGCATCTTCGCGAAAGTCCACCCCGATCTCTTCGACGATTCGCATCGCGAGTTCGTGAATCTGCTCGACCCCTTCTGCGTTGGCAACTTCATACACGGGCACATTGGGTATCAGGGCCGGGTTATGCACAATCGGTGCGTTGACGCGTTTCGCACGCCGCGCTGTGCGGCCTCCTTTGCGGACTTCTTTTTCTTTTTCCATGTTCACCATCGTGTTCGTACTAAGTTTTACATTCGAGGACGATTGTTCTTTGGATCGTAAGGCGAGTCGGCGATGACGATCGCAGGCACGCGCCGTTCCAGCACCTGTACCTCAAGAGGTGTACCCGGGGTGGCCTGGTCGAGTTCTACATAAGCCATCGACAGGCAATTGCCGATATTGTGAGAAGTGGCCCCGGACGTGATGCGCCCTACCAGGCGGCCGTCGCGGAAAACACTCTCGTTCATCCAGGCGTCAGCATCGATAGTCTCTACCTTAAGGGTCACCATCTTGTGTTTTAGTCCGGCATCACGCTGTTTAAGCAGGGCCTGTTGCCCGACAAAATCGTCTTTATCCCACTTGATAAAGCGATCAAGGCCCGCCTCAAGGGCGGTGTGCTCCAGATCCAGATCGCGGTAGATCGCGCGGTAGGATTTTTCCAGGCGCAAAGATTCAATAGCCCGATAACCACAGTGTTTCAGGTCGTGGGCCTCTCCAGCACGACAGATCTCCTCAAAAAGATGCAGGTTATAGGCTATCGGGTGATACAACTCCCAACCAAGCTCCCCTTCGTAGTTGATGCGCATCATGCGTACATCAGAGGCAAGGCCTACCGTCAGAGCTTGCGCGCTCATCCACGGAAAAGCATCGTTGCCAAGATCACCGTCGACCAGATCCTGCAAAATGTCGCGTGCCTTGGGGCCAACCAATGTCAGCCCGCCTCTTTCAGCTGTGACATTGACTAGAGTTACTGTGCCGTCGACTGGCAGAGCTTTTTGCAGTACATCAAAATCATGTCGTTCGCCGCGGGGTGTTCCCACCAGGTAAAAGCTTGTCTCGCCAAGGCGGGTAACTGTGAACTCACAGCGAATGGTGCCTTTGTGGGTCAGCAGGTGCGCCAGCACGATGCCGCCAATTTTGCGGGGCATCCGGTTGGCCAGAATTCGATTGAGCCAGGCTTTCGCACCAGGACCGGCGACCTCGAACTTGGCCATGGGCGTCATCTCGAAAAGCCCGGCGGTTTCTCGTACGGCACGACACTCGGCGCCAATATGAGGCATGGAGTTGAAAGTTCGATAACTCCAGATGTCTTTGGCTTCGCTATCTTCGGGTGCGAACCACAGAGGTATCTCCCAGCCATAGACGGCGCCCCAAACAGCACCCGCAGCATTTAGCCGGTCATAGCAGGGCATCGTTTTTGCTGGGCGGGCCTCGAGCCATTCGTAACCCGGATAGTGGATGCCAAAGTTGTGACCGAAGGCTTCTTTATTCTTGCGGCCGGTGTAGGCTTTGTTGGCATAGGGACCAAAGCGTCGCGGGTCTACCTCGCCAAGGTCGATATTTGGCTCATCGTCCACGATCCAGTTGGCAAGCTCGGCTCCGAGGCCCCCACCCATCAACAGCCCGCCGCTAAAGCCTTCAGCTAGCCAGAGATTACGCCTGCCCCAGGCCGGACCACACAGTGGCAGATTATCGGGTGAGGTGCAGATCGGACCGCGTACGTTAGTCTTAATGCCGACTTCCCCCAGCACGGGCACCAACTCTAGTGCGGCGGCCCAGTTGTCTTCTACTGCGTCCATATTTTCAGGTAAAAGATCGGCACCGAACCAGTCTGGCACCCCATCCCGGGCAAAGTGTTCGAGTTTGGCTGGGCGCTCGTAGGGGCCGAACATCAAGCCATCGCGCTCTTCACGCACGTATCCGTTGATGGCCTCGTTACGCAGCACTGGCATCTCGGCCAGGCCCTGGTCCTTGCGGGCGCGGACTTCGGGCACGGTCTCTGTGACCCAGTACTGGTGCAGGATCGGAAAGCAGGGCAGGTCGAGACCTAGCATGCGCGCAGTCTGCTGCACATAGTTACCGGTAGCGGTCACCACGTGCTCGCAGACGATGTCACCCTGGTTTGAGCTGACCTTCCACTCACCCGAGGGTAATGCCTTGATCGAGTGGACTTCAGTATTGAGGTAAATATGAGCGCCCAACTGTTTGGCGCCTTTGGCAAGGGCCTGGGTAACATCAGCTGGGGCGATGTGTCCATCATCGGGGTTGTATACCCCTCCCAGCAGGTTGGTGTTGGGCCGCATCAGCGGCCACAGGTCTACCGTTTGTTCAGGAGTGAGAATCTCAGCACGCACGCCCTGCGTTTGAGCAATAGAAGCATAGTTCAGATATTCATCCATGCGATCGGGCGATTCGGCAATGCGTAGTTGGCCGCATTTGTGCCAGCCGATGCTCTGACCGGTTTCGGCTTCAAGCCCTTCGTAAAGGTTAATTGTCTTTTGGATCAACCGGCCGAACTTGTAGGAAAACGAGTACAGCGGGATGAGGCCCGCGGCATGCCAGGTCGACCCAGCGGTCAACTCGGTTCGCTCGAGCAAGCAGACATCGTTCCAGCCTCGATGAGCCAGGCTATACAGTATGTTGGCGCCAACACAGCCACCTCCGACAACAACAACGCGCGCATGTGATTGCATAAAGTGCTACCTGGGTCTTTTAAATTGGAGTTGTGTATCCAGATCCTGACTCTGGGTTCTCGATTTCTGGTTCATTGTTTAGGGCAGAGGTAGTTGGGCCAGTCGACCTCCGTCTACGGTATACACCTGCCCTGTTACGAAGGAGGAATCCTCCGATACGAGCCACGCGGCCAGTGCTGCCACTTCTTCGGGCTTGCCCGTTCTTCGGAGCGGGTGGATTCTGCCGATCTGATTACGAAAGGAATCAGAATCAGGCATCGAATCGATAAAGTCCTCGTTCAGTTCGGTATCTATCCAACCAGGGGCAATCGCGTTGCACCGAATGCCGTCAGGCCCGTAGTCAACGGCTACCGCCCGCGTCAGGGCGTGCAGACCGGCTTTTGAGGCGCAGTAGGCAGCATGTTTCGGGTTTGACCCCAGGCCCTCAATCGAGCCAACGTTAACGATTGCACCCTTGCCTTTAAGGTATTGCGCCGCGTGCTTTATCAGCAGGAATGGAGCTGTCAGATTCACTGCGAGAGTGCGATCCCAATCGCTTAGCGACATCTGATCCACTGTGTCTTCAAGCATGATACCTGCGTTATTGATCAGCACGTCGAGGCGACCGGTGTAGTCCAGCACCTGCTCGATCACCTGTGCTGGAACACTGGAGTCACAGAAGTCGGCCTCGATACTGCGAAAGTCTTTTGCAGGCGAGCGTTGCGCCGTGATCACCTCGTAACCCTCCTTCATCAGGCGTTTTGCGCATGCCAGGCCGATTCCACTTCGGCCACCGGTTACCAGCGCTACTTTACTCATGGCTCAAAAAACCGGTTTTCCACCATTAACCTCTACCAGTGCGCCGCACATGTAGCGGGACTGATCAGAGGCAAGAAACACCACCACATCGGCAATTTCATCCGGTTGAGCAATATGCCCTATGGGAACCGACTCGTTGAGCGCCTCGATAGCGTTTTGTGAGTCCATCTGTCGTGCCTCAAAACCGGAGCGCAGCATTGGGGTGTCAACCTCGTTTGGGCACACTGCATTGATTCGTACACCCTGATGTGCGTGATCATGCCCAAGGCACTGAGTCATTGAGGCCACGGCTGCCTTGGACATGCAGTAGACCGGGTGATTGGGCCCAGGATGTACCCCCCAGCATGAGGCGATGTTCACAATTGCGCCACCACCTTGATCTGCAAGAAGCGGTATTGCCGCCCGGCATATACGAAAAGGTGCTTCAACGTTAACAGCAAAAGAGATCGCATAGTCTTCATCACTTGCCTGCGTGATGGGGCCGCGGCGAATCACACCAGCGTTATTGATCACAATATTCAATCCACCCAGCTGTGAGGCAGCGGCATCTGGCAGGCTATCGCAGAATCCAGGGTCAGTTAGATCCCCCATGATAAAAAAATCACACGAATCGCTTGGGAAACGGTCTACTCCGGCCACCGTTGCCCCGGCGCTTTGCAGCGCTTTAACAACCGCTTGCCCAATGCCTCCAGACGCACCCGTGACCAATGCTCTTTGTCCTGACAGGTTCACGGGGTGCTATTTCTCACTATATTTCATGCCGATAATAACGAGCTCGCTTTAACTAGATGGGTTTAGCGGGCGAATCTACCCTTTAGGACCTGGACTTTACTTTCTCTAATGCGCCAATAGGAATCTCAAATCTTCAAAGCGAAAAATACACTTTGCAATGCTCATTAATGATCATCCTCGGATGCCACACCAAATAAGTGCACGCGAGTTTGTTCATCTGGCGCTTCATTGCCTCGTTTGGACCTTTTTTCTTTAAATAGGTTGTAGCCACGTCGCAACGCGGGCCGCTGTTTTAATGAATCGTACCAGCGTCTGAGATTGGGATAGTAGTTAAGATCAATATTCTGGCTTTTATAAGTGAGTATCCACGGCCAACAGGCCATATCGACAATGCTGTACTGATCTAAGATGTACTCTCGACCGGTAAGGCGCTGTTCGAGCTCTTTGAAAAGCCGAAGCACTTCGTGCCGATAGCGCCCCACAGCATACGGAATCTTTTCCTTTGCATAGAGTGCAAAATGCCCGTGTTGGCCCATCATGGGGCCCAGTTGAGTGGTCTGCCAGAGCAGCCATTGCAACGCCTGGTACTGGTCTTGCGTTTCGTTAGGCCAGAATTGCCCCGATTTTTCTGCAAGGTACATTAAGATTGCACCAGATTCTGCCAAAGCAAATGGCGCTCTTTGTCCCAAGGGCTCATGATCAACAATGGCCGGCATACGATGGCTTGGGCTTATCTTTTCGAATTCTTGAGTGAATTGCTCGCCTTTGCCCAGCTCGATTGGCATCACGTTGTAGGCCAGGCCCATCTCCTCTAAAGCGATAGATATTTTCCAGCCGTTAGGCGTGGGCCAGAAATAAAAATCAATCATTCGCTATACCCATATTTATGATGTGTTGTTGGCGATGCACTAGGCAGTCAGGTGGAATAGCTTTCATTACCAACCGCGCCCGAGGCTTTCAAAGCTGATATCTCCTTGTCAGAAAACCCCACCTCGATTAATACTTCATCGCTGTGCTCACCCAATTGCGGTGCTCCCCTGGGTTCGCTGGGTGGGGTTCCTTCAAAACGAGCCGCAACTCGTGCTTGGCGTAAGCGGCCAGCGATCGGGTGGTCGTGCTCCCGAAGAATATCGCTGGCGATAACCTGCGGATGTTTGATGACCTCCTCGCGAGTCAAAGCGGGTGCCGAGGGCACGTCTTCTTGGTCAAAAATATCCAGCCACTCCTGGGTCGTTTTACAGAGCAATACCTCCTGAACGACGTCGAGTCGATCATTCACATTATGGCCTCGCAGTTGAGGCGTTTTAAAGCGAGGATCTTCAAGCAGGTCAGGTCGCTTAAAGGCGCGGCTCAGCGATTCCCACTCCTTGTTGGTCATGGTGGATACGGTCATATACCCGTCTTGTGTTTCGTAGATCAGATCAATAAAACTGGCCGCCGCTTGATTACTCACAGGCTGATCGACATAGGTCTGGCCTCCCATATCCGAAGCCCAGAGAAAATTCAGTACCGCATCGAGCATGGATAGCCGCACATGCTGACCCTCCCCGGTGCGCTCACGCGCCAGCAGGGCGGCGGTGACCGCTTGAGCGGCATAAATCGCAGTGACTTTGTCCGGCAGGATTGTGCGGATCAGCCGGGGCCTTTCCTGGTCCGAGCCAGCTTGTACGGTGGTTAGGCCGGATATCGCCTGAATAATCGGATCGTAAACGGGTTTTTTTGCCAGGGGGCCTCGCTCACTGAAGCCAGACATCGAAACATAAATAATGTCCGGCGTTACTGTGCTGATCTCATCATAAGAAATCCCAAGCCGCTCAACAACGCCAGGACGAAAGTTCTGTATCAACACATCTGCATTCGATGCCAGTTTTTCGAGAACCACTCGACCTTGGGCCGATTTCAGGTTAATGGTGATCGACCGTTTGCTGCGATTGATGTTCAGGAAATTTGACGATAGGCCATGGCGTTGAACACCAACGGACCGGGTATGATCGCCAATACCGGGCACTTCTACCTTAATCACATCTGCGCCCTGATCTCCCAGCATGGATGCTGCCCAGGGGCCAGTGAGCATACTGGTGAGTTCTACTATCCGGTAGCCGGTCAGTGGTCCAGTCATCAATATGCTTCCAAATTGCTCCGTTGTGTACTGAGTTGTAGGTCAGTGTAATTCTTTGTCGTTAAAGGATGTTTAGGCTGTTGCCAACTTTCTAGCGTGATTCTTAGAATTTGTGACTGGTAGATCTGGGCAATCGGCAGTTTTGGCAAAAACTCATGGGCCGCAAACTCTATAGCATTGACCAGGGGGCCATTGATACAAAATTTCCCAAAAAATATATTCTGGGGAATTTAATAGGCTAGGTCTCGATCCTTCGTGTGAGTGTATCGATCTTGTTTATTCGCCCTAAGGGGGGCGGATCGTTCCACTAAAAGTTGGAATGATCCTTAAATTGTCATAGGGGTCCCATTCAAGTTATTAAAATTTTGGGTCAGGGATTTAATCGAAAGAAATGTAGTTATACCGCCCGTCTAACCTAGAATACGGCACGTTGATAAGGGCTTGGACTGGGTGGCTGATCTGATTACGTCGTCGAATAAACTGCGTGGAATCATTCTGATTATGGTCAGCATGGTAGTTGCAGCATTTTCCGGGGCAATCATGAAACTGCTCGGCGAGCAGATTTCCGCTTATCTGGTCGCGTGGTTTCGATTCATTGGAATGAGCCTGTTGTTACTGCCCTATCTGGTCTGGCGGTACGGCGCCTCTGGACTCATGCCTCCCCGCCCCTGGGTGCAACTAATTCGCGGCCTATCAATGGCTGGTGCCACGACCTTTTTCGTTATTGGCTCTCGCACTGTCGACTATGCAGAGGCAATTGCGATCCTCTACGCCTATCCTTTTCTGCTGGTTATCATGGCAGTTCTGTTTCTAAAAGAACGAGCCAACTGGTCAGTATGGATCGGTGTCACCAGCGGTTTTGTTGGCGTTGTACTGGTAATGCGGCCCGAGTTTGAACAGATCAATACAGGGACGCTGTTCATCTTCTTCTGCGCAGTCATCCTGAGCATCCAACTCGTACTGAATCGTCGTTTAAGTGTTGTCTCTCCGCCGTTGATCACGGCATTCGCCGGTGCGGTTTGCGCGACGATCGCGCTTACATTCTTTCTCCCGGGAAACTGGCAGTCGATTCCAAATTCGGCCTGGCTGTACATTTGCCTTCTGATCCTCTCCGGCACAATCAACCAAGTCTTACTGGTGTACGCCTTCGCAGATGCCGATGCGTCGACGCTCGCCCCATTTACTTATGTCGAGATCATCGCGGCCGTCATTTTTGGTTACCTGTTCTTTAGTACCCTGCCCTCCAATTTTTCCTGGGTCGGTATCACACTAATCGCAACTGGCGGTATATACGTAGCCCGCGCACTGCACGTTGCTGGTATTCCCCGTCGCGTCCCTAAGATTTAATTTCGTAATTAATCTGCCCCGCTAGAATACGTTAGAGTACCTTGACCATGTGGTTGGCCGTTTTGAACTGCACCAACATAAGTAACGCCCTCAGAAGAAATTGTTTCCCCATAAATAGGCCCCACCAAAAACAAACTAGCCAACAGAATAAGGATGCGTTTCATCCCAACAATATATCTCTATTTTTATGGGATCTTCAGTATTGGTGAGCGTTTGTGTTTTTATCTATCCTTAAGGGGGAACGGATCGTTCCACTAAAAAAGGGGATCAATCTTCAGACCTGACTGGTTTTCAATAGTGGCGGGTGAAAGACCAAGTTATCGGATGAATCTTGATTAACCATAGATTCTGACAACAAGACAAAACTGCTACGCATAAGCTGAAGGCAGTTGGCGCGGCGTGGTATAGGATGGATTTGTACGCTGATGGTTAATCGTTGTTGCGATTTCATGCATGGCTCTGAGCACACCACGAGTCGGTACCGGGCACTGATCTTTTATGGCGCGGTGCAGTGCGGGCAGTGCATGGAAGGGCACCTGGGGGAACATATGATGCTCAATGTGGTAATTCATGTTCCAGTATAGCAATTGCAGCAGTGGACTCACCGTCATGGTTCGGGCGGTATGCCGGTGATCCTTAATGTTCTGGGCCATTCCAAAATGCTGGGTCGCTAGAATCACGCCATGGGTCGGTGCGCCAAAAACCCGAGGCAGTATCAGCATTGTCACGGGTAGCCATGACTGGGTCGCGATAGACCAGGCGATCACAGCAAGGTAGGCGAGCAGGTACACTTGCGCCTCGATGAAAGCCTGATGCATTTTCTCAGCAGGAATGCAGTCGGTTGCGTCGTTGCCGGGTCGATGGAAGGCAAGCAGGGCAGTAGCCTTGGTGAAGTACCAGATACTTCCAATATCGATCAGTTCTTTTACGACAAAGTCTTTCCAGGTCATCGGGTTGGTCAGGATGATCTCCGGATCGTCACCCACAATGGCTGTCCTGGAATGATGCTGGGCATGCACGAAACGCAGAAGACAAGGCGTTTGCTGCACCATGAACCCGAAGATAAAGAGCACAGTTTCGTTCAGCGCCCGGTTTCGAAACGGCGTACCGTGAGAGGTCTCATGGACCACGCTGGTGGCAAAGACCCAGATACTGCCGTAAAAAAAGAACGCGGGTATGCTCCACCACGTGCCGACTGATATCAAAGCCAGTGCAGCGGTGACCCCCAAAAGCGCGCAAAAA